>OBEU01000001.1_pt1 | contig 48054 bp, 94 predicted proteins | sample 1502921 | NCBI WGS metagenome assembly OBEU01 (sample SAMEA3313256, study PRJEB22394) | marine metagenome | biome: ocean biome; feature: hypersaline pond | place: Mexico:Baja California Sur:Isla Carmen, Loreto Municipality, Mexico | collected 2007-03-21T04:19:00Z | depth 0.15 m
GGTGTGGAGAGGTGTAGGCAGTCTCTTTTGATTGGTGTAGAGGTGTGGAGAGGTGTAGGCAGTCTCTTTTGATTGGTGTAGAAGGGTGTGGAGAGGTGAAGGCCATCTCACCACAAAGAGAGACCGTGTTCTGAGAACAGTTGTGACTACGTCCTTGGTTGATTGCAAAAGAAACACTGAACCGATCTACGTGGCCGACGACTTACTCGTGTGAGTGGTGGTCTTCAATCGCAGTAATCGCATCAGACACAACTTCATCGAGGGGCTGCTCGCCGTTGATGCGGACGCGATTACCAGTGTGGTAATCCACAACATCGTCGTAGTTCTCGTTCACGTCTTCGAGAAAGGCGCGATCCTCGTACTTTTCATCACCAGCTGCTCGTTCGATGGCTGTGTCAACACCAATATCAATATACAGTGTCAAGTCAGGCTCATAATTCCACATCTGCATGACTGTTTCGAGAAATATCTTCGCATCAAGCTCATCCGAAAAGGGTGTGTCGTCACCAGTCAGAGCAACGGGCTGGTACGCTCTCGTGGAATCGGCGTACCGGTCTGACACAACGAGCCAGCCACGCTCATCGGCCGGCTGAATCACATTTGTAATGTGGTCCCACCGATCAGCCATGAACAGGAAGAAGTCGATCAACGGGTCGCTCTCGGGTTCTGCGAGCCGGTCGCGCACCTGCTGGCCAAAGGCTCGCTCGGTTGGCTCTTTCGTTGTGACAACGGTTTCGCCCTGCTCGCTGAAGTGTTCATTAATCGCTTCTACAACGCTCGTTTTCCCAGCGCCATCCAATCCCTCAACCACACAAAAACTCATTAATTTGTCACCTCATTTTTTCGATGGCACGTTGCACATAACGTCTCTAGATTGTCCATCTCGTTTGCATTGTCGATGCTTTGTCCCGTGTCTTCAACAAATTCTCGTCGTGGCACGATATGATGTACGTGGAGATCCATATTAAAGCTTTCGATATGCTCGTCTCGTATCTGTTTGGATTGCTTTGTACTCACTGTAAGAAATTAGTTTAAGACTTTCGGAGCATATAGTAACAACTGCACCGATCCGTTTCGAAACTGTTAAGTGTCGCGCGCCCCTTGATGTGTACGTGCTTGCAGACCATCAAATCCGACGACGAATTGAGACTGGCGATCTGACCATCGAGCCATTCGATCCAGCAACCATCGAGCCGGCCTCGGTCGATCTTCATTTTGGCGATACGTTCAAGGTACAGTGGATCGAATCATCAGAACCGTTCGATCTGTTTGAGTCAGACGAGCGGCCGTTCCGTTGGGAGAGTTACGAGGCACCGGTCGAACTGCATCCTGGTGAGTTTGCGCTTGGCACAACACAAGAGCGTGTTGCATTGCCCGACGATCTGACTGCACAGGTGCTTGGACGCTCCAGCCTCGGCCGACTCGGTGTCTCTGTCCACCAAACAGCCGGCTTTATTGATCCTGGCTTCGAAGGACAGATCACGCTGGAACTGTTCAATGCAGGACAAGTGCCAATTCGCCTTCGCGCAGGCGCGCGTGCGTGTCAAATTGTGTTCAACACGCTCGATGCACCTGCGGCCAATCCGTATGGTCACGATGGCTCACACTACCAGCACCAGTCTGGCCCGACACAAAGCAGTCTCGACTTCGAGTGAGGCGAGACCGCAACCTTTAAGTAGTAGTACCACATACAACTATATCCGACAAACTAGCTATGAGCCGATCACAACACACAGACGAGATGAACCTGTTCCGAGAGCGAACCCACATGAAGCCCTACGAGTACCCGGACTTCACCGAGTACACGGACGCAATTCGTAACAGCTACTGGGTGCATGATGAGTTCAACTTCTCGGGCGATGTACAGGACTTCAAAGTGAACACAAGCGATGTTGAACAGAGCGTGATCCGAAAGACGATGCTCGCTATCGCACAAATTGAAGTGAAGGTGAAGACCTTCTGGAGCGATATTTATGAGCAGATGCCCAAAGCCGAAGTGGGCAGTGTTGGCATGACCTTCGCAGAGAGCGAGGTTCGCCACATGGACGCCTACAGCCACTTGCTGGAGGAACTTGGGATCACTGATGACTTCAAGCAGGTGACAGACGTGCCTGCAATTAAGAACCGAATCGAGTACTTGGACGAGTATCTCGATGGTGTCGAGAGTGACGAGCCGGAGGCCTACGCTCGTGGCATTCTGCTCTTTAGCACCTTTGTCGAGCACGTCTCACTGTTCAGTCAGTTCCTGATCATGACGAGCTTCGACAAGTACGAGAAGAAGTTCTCGGGCATTGCAAATGCTGTTGAGGCAACCTCAAAGGAAGAACAGATTCACGGCCTGTTCGGACAAGAGCTTGTCGAGACAATGCAAGAGGAAAACCCAGACCTGTTCGGTGACGGCTTCGCCGAGGATGTCCAGATGGCCTGCGAGAAGGCCTACGAGGCAGAAATGGACATTCTGGACTGGATCTTCAGCGAGGGTGAACTCGACTTCCTCCCGCGAGCACATATCGACGAGTTCTTGCAGGACCGGTTCAACCAGAGCCTCGAACGAGTCGATGTTGAGCCAATCTTCGAGACAGACGACGACCTCCTCGAAGAAACGCGCTGGTTTGATGAAGACATTATGATGACGAAAGATAATGACTTCTTCGCCAAGCGTTCGACGACGTACAACAAGCACACGACTTCCGTGACGGCAGACGATATGTTCTAAGCAATGACTGATTCAAGCACACACTTCCCGACGATTGACGCAAAGCACGATGAAGACTTCTACTGGCTGAACGAGAACAGCCGAGAGTTCCTTCAAAACGGGTATCTCCTTGAGGGAGTGACCGCAGAGGAACGAGTCCGAGAGATCGCAGAACGGGCAGAAGAAATCCTCGGTGAAGACGGCTTCGCTGACAAGTTCTACGAGTATATGTCTCGTGGATACTACAGTCTCGCAAGCCCAATCTGGAGCAACTTCGGCCTTGATCGTGGTCTGCCGATTAGTTGTTTCGGAAGCCACATCGAGGATAACATGGAGAGCATTCTCTACACGCAGGCAGAGGTCGGTGAAATGACCAAGCTTGGTGGCGGAACCAGTGGCTACTTGGGCGAGTTGCGGCCACGTGGTGCACCGATCACCAACAATGGTAAGAGTAACGGGAGCTACAGTTTCACCGAGTTGTTCGACACAATGATCAATGTCGTGAGCCAAGGTGAAACTCGTCGTGGGCAGTTCGCCGGCTACATCGATATTGAACACGACGACTTGGATGAGTGGCTCAACATCAAGACTGAAGGCAACCCAGTCCAAGACATCTACTACGGCGTGATCGTCGGTGACGACTGGTTTCAGGCAATGGTCAACGGTGACGAGGAAAAGCGTGCCAAGTGGGCCGAGATCATCGAGACTCGTATCAACATCGGCGTCCCCTACATCATCTTCCGAGACAACATGAATGAGGGGAAGCCCCAGGTCTACAAAGACAAAGATTATCAGATCAACGCCAGTAACTTGTGCACTGAGATCGCCTTGCCCGCAAACGCTGACGAGAGCTTCGTCTGCTGCCTCTCGTCGATGAATGCCGTCCACTTTGACGAGTGGAAGGACAATGATGCTGTCGAGACGCTCACGTACTTCCTCGACGCCGTCATGGAGGAATTCATCGAGAAGGCTGAAGGCACACAGTTCATGGGGCGGGCTGTACAGTTCGCCAAGCGCCACCGAGCAATCGGGATCGGCGTACTCGGCTGGCACAGCTACTTGCAGCAAAACATGATTCCCTTCAACAGTATGGAGGCGATGCAAGAAAACAAGGCTGTGTTCAGCACAATCGAAGACAAGAGCTACGACGCCAGCGAGGAACTGGCTGACAAGTTCGGTGAGCCGGAGGTGCTCGAAGGATACGGGCGACGGAATGCAACCACCATGTCTGTCGCTCCCACGAAGTCCTCAAGCATCATCCTCGGCCAGATTAGCCCGAGCATCGAACCACTCAAGTCGAACTACTTCGTGCGAGACGGGGCGAAGCTGAAGACAACACAGAAGAACCGGTACTTGCAGGCCCTGCTCGAACAGAAGGGCACGAACACCGTCGAGGTGTGGGACAGTATCATGGCGAAAGACGGGAGCGTGCAACACCTTGACTGCCTCACAGACGAGGAAAAGGAGGTGTTCCTCACGTTCGCCGAGTTGCCGCAACTGTCAATCATCCGACAAGCAGCACAACGGCAGGAGCACATCGACCAGGCACAAAGCATCAACATCTCTATCGACCCAGACGAGGTGTCGATCAAGGACATCAACCAACTCTACATCGAGGCGTGGGAGAGTGGTGTCAAGAGCCTGTATTACCAGAAAAGCGTGAATGCGGCCCAGAAGTTCAGCCGAGATATTCTCGAATGCTCGGTGTGTGAAGCCTAAGTCGGCTCCGCACAGTTGCGCTTTTATTTGTTCGAATAAGCGATCAGATACTGGTCCTCACCAAACCAGTAGTATTGTTATTACGCAGATGAGTACGTAACAAAATGTTATTACCAAATGTTCACACCAGACCTTGTCATTATGGGTGCAGTTGCGGTCGTGTCATTCGTGATCGGCTTCGTTACAGGCTGGGTCTACACCAGAGACTCCAGTCGGACAGTCGAAACGAAGGTAAAATGGCTCGTTGCACTCGTAATCACACTCGGATGGATTCTTGCAACCGGTGCTGGAATCTTCATCGCAGGATACACAGTTTCCCCATTACTACACGCACTGATGGGCGCAATCGTCGGCTATTTCTTCACAGACAACGGCATCAACTTCAATATTGGTGGTAACGATGGGAATAAATAACTCTCACCAACTGGCCGTGATTTGTCTGTTTGCAGTATTGTTCATGTTGATTGGCGTGTATGCGCCTGTGGTGTACGCGACGTATATGCCACAAGGCCAGATCATCTCTGTCAATGAGTTTCAGGCAGCAAATGTGACGACCGGTGACGACACACATTACCTGTGCTGGAATCGAACCATGCAGAATGATCGCGCCGTCTCGGTGCAGAGTGAGTTGTTGCTCCTGTCCGAAGACGGCAAGACAATCGAGGTGGATCAACAAAGTTCACAACAAATCTTCGAGGAAGGCCGGCAGTCACTGTTGATTGAAATGGACTTACCGAACGATCTCGTTGCAGGTGAGTACCGCTACCGGTTCATCGTCTCTATCGAGATGGCACACGGCCGTGTAGAACGAAACCTGTTTATCGACTCAAAGCCGTTCACTGTTTCGGATGCTGAGACGAAAAGTCAGCTATCGTGTTAACCGAAAGATTTAAGTAGCTGGCACAACAAGTGTGAGATAGTGACACAAGAAAGTGGTCCAGAGTGTAACGAGTGCGGAGAACAGTGCTTCGAATTAGATGGCGAATGGTTTTGCGAGTCGTGCGACAGTGTATCGGGGTTTACCTTGACACCAGACGAACCTGATTTTCAACTGTAGGTGTTGGGGTCACTCCTCGACGAACCACGTCGCATTCATCATCATCCCCCGAAAGCCGACGACAGCATCAGTATCATCTCCCCAGACTTCCGGCTCACCTGCGCACAGTCGCTCCGCATACTCTGGCCAATCTTCAGCGTCGGCGAACGAGTACCACTCTGTTGTTACATCTTGCCGGTACGTGTCGACGATCTCACCAGTTTTCGTGTGCTCGTATCGGTCGACGTTCTTTTGACACACTCGAATCCCCTGCTCAGTGCGCTCTTTTACTGTGAACCGGAAGCCCGATCTTACTTCACCCCATTCATCTGATCGACGAATCTTCCGAGCACGCTTTTCGTTGGCAACATTGCTGTACGCTCGTTTGATTTTTTCAAACATTGTGTGATGGTGTTACGGTGACTTCTTCAACGGACCATGCTCGTCCCACCACGCCGCAGTGTAGGGCATCCACTTCGACAAGTAGTCACTCATTGCATCAGCAACATCTCGCACCTCCCACTGTGCCGCAGCGGTTTGGCGAAGGTTCAACACGTGTAACATTGCCCGAGCATTGCCAGACATGGTGATATTGACTGGCGTGCCACTCGGCAAGAGGAACCGTGCATCTTCTTTGGGGACACCGTCGTCGACCAGTTCCTCGTACAACTCGAACAGCTTGGCAGTCTGTTCTTTGTACAACTCTCGGACGCGCTCCTTCGTGTCGCCGTCAAGATCGACAAGCCCGTCGTTTCGACTGAAGTGATCGTCTGCCTCCATGCTCACAGGAATGATCGCCTCCTTGTCGTCAAACGAGACGTATCGCTGACTCTGTACATCGAACGTGAGGTGCCGGTGTCGGGTGATTTGCGCCATCGTGACCCGACTCACTGCTTGCACAGTAAATGTGATCTGTGCGTGCTCCCACGGCCCGAAGTGGCCTCGTGAGAGTTGTTTCTCGATAAACGCAAGTGTGGCCGCCTCCGTCTCCCAATACGCGTCGCTCTTTGGGAAGTTGTGATCCTTTATTCCTTTTGCTCGCTCAACGTGTGCTGCATCATACTCGACAGACGCCATCAAGTCTTCATAGGACACGTCAGCAACGTAGCCATCGTAATAGTCGCCACGTGCTGCGCGACAAATGAGTCGCTCTGGACGATCTGTCGACCGAAGTACATCAACCTGCACACAACACTGTACGGGATACGGGTACAAAAAGGTATCGATTTACCTGTCGTCGCGTGACTCGTACTCTGATTGGAGCATCGCTAACACCTCCTGTGCGAAATCTTGTGCTGTCTCTGGGTTCTCTTTTTCGAGCTGATTCACCGCGATCTCTTGGAAATCAATCACCTGACTGAGTGTGGTCTGATCCATTGCAACAGTATGTAGGGCAAATAGACACTTAAGGGTTTTGCATCATCGAGGTCCGGATCTCCTCTTGAAATGAGCAGTTAGGGCAGTCAATCGGAACAACGAATAGGTACTCTTTGCCGACAGTCGTGATCTCTGGCGTTGTGTGGATCGCTGCGCCACATGTAAAGCATGTTGTGGACAACGAGTCGGACGAGGCTCGATCCGCGTGTGAGGTGTCTGACGGCTTCTCTACCTCAATGAAGGCGATCCCACCTTCTCTGCCGTACGGGTAGTCAATCCTGAACAGACCTTTGTCGTCCAAAATATTTACTGATGTAATGAGTTCTTCTCGTGTGTCAGTTGTTGTCTCGATTGTATCCTTATAATCATCCCAAAACTCGTGGTCAGGGTCGATCAGTGTATCATTACAGTGGTGGTCGCGCACTGGTTCACCAATCGGTGTGTACCCGAGCATGTGTTCCAGCTTTGGCTCGATTGACTGCATCATATCCACTGTTCGTCCGTGCAGTGTCTCGTGAAGCAGTGTTGCGACTTCCTCGTTCAGTTCTGCGTATGTGTTCGTCATTATCGCTGCTTCAAAATAAGTACGACAACTATAAAAAGGTTATGGTCGGCCGGGTCGTCAGATGTCTGCGACGCTAATCTCCATCGTAAGTGGTTCCCCGCCACGTTGTTCGAGCACACTCGTCTTGAACACACCCTCGTCCGTGAGTGTTCGCAGAGCGTTTTCGATCTCTGTTTCAGCTTCGGACTCACTGTTCACCCAGTCTTCGGGGCCGTGGGTCCACACCTTGTGTGCCGGATCGAGCACCGTCCCCTCAATCGAGTCGAGTGCATCGTCGTCTTCACCGAGTGAGACGAGACCAATCAACTCACGAGGCGTTGGTTCGTGTTCATCGAGGTTCTCGACAACCACACCGTCCACAGTCTTTCGCAACATCTCTGCGACGTATTCCTCGTGTGGTGCGAGTTCCGGTTCATCGTTGCCACCAAGCGTGACCTGCCCGTCAGACGAGCCAGTGCTCACTGCCCCTTCACCGACAAAGTCAGAGGCGTCAGGGGTGAGTGTTGCATTCAGTTCACGGGCTGTCTCCACGAAGGTCCGATCTTCGAAGGGATCGTGACACTCGGCGAAGTCATTCTTGAACTCCGAGTCGATGGTGAACTTCCCGAGACTTTGCCACGACTGGAACTGGTACAAGTTCCGGCCATTGTTACCAGCACCTTCCAGTTTCTCGACAAGCCCGTTGTCCTGCAAGTCGCCCAACATGGCCTCGATCTGTGGCCGCTTCACGAACGAGGCGTTGGTCTGTCGAAGGTACCCCATGATCGATTCAGGCTGTCCTTCTCGATCCTTCGGTGACTTGATTGCAGCCTGCTGGCTCGTGCCACCGACTTCATTGATGGCCAGACAAATTGCCTTTCGCTTGCGGTCAAGTTGGTGGGTCGTAGCGAGCAACACCTCTCGGCAGGCGAGAATGTTGGCCAAGTCTTGCCGCTCGGCAATGATCACATCTTCTTTGCGCCCCTCGTTCGGGATGTGCATATCACGCTTCTCCCGGTTCGTGTGATTGAGCAACGCTGATGCTCGCACGAGGTTTGCGACCTGTCCCGACACACGATTCGTTTCAGACCGATTGATGTCGAACAAGGTCTTCGCATACTCGAAGGCGTCCCACCCAAACTCGGACTCGCCTGCGGGAATCTTCACGCGAGCGTCTTCTGGGATGGTGCGGATATATTCTTGCAAGGCCCGCTCACCCTCGGTGAAGTCGTACATATAGTCGTGACCTTCACCATCGAATTGCACGACTGTGTGGTCCCACTGCGTTCGTGCGACGCCCTCGTTTTTGTCCTTTGATTCGTGGACCGGGATCTTGAGCAAGCGATCCCACATTTCGAAGTCAGGATCGTACTGTGCATACAAGAAGCAGTAGGGAATGGCGTCCATGACGATTTCTTCAACGTCTCGGTCGGCCCCCATCCCGTCACCAGTGATCTTGTAGCGAAATTCCTCGTCTTCACCACCGTGTAGCGATTTGAGGATTTCGATCAGTTCTTCGGCGACTTTCTGCAATTCGTCGAGCGAGGCGAAGCGAGCTTCCTGCAAGTCGTCGTCATAGATCATCGACTTATCAGTACCACTGGTTGCCTTATACAAGTACGAGTCGGAGAACAATGACTCGACTGTATTCTGAAGGTGTGACTTTCCAGAACCAGCAGTCCCGATCAGTACAGACGAGACAAAGTGTCCGGGGTCTTCCATCTTCCCAGAGAGGTAGCTCAGCGTCGTCAAGAGGAACTGCTGCTCGTTGCGAACAGTCTTCGACCGCGTGTACTTCACCAAGTCTTCGACAACGTTCTCAGACAAGTCATAGTCGATGCTGTCGAACGTTTCTGTGCCACCCGATCCATCAGCCATTGTTTCAGTGTTGTCTGATGAGTCGGTGTCTGTCGTGGCGCTAAAGTCAAACTCTGACATCTCGCGTACCACACTACGAGGGGAAGGGTAAAAAGAGTTTCGGTTTAGGTGTGCTCCTTACTGGAAGCCGCGCCCCTCGCCAGATTCGTCGTCTGCCTCACCGAATGCCTGAAGAAATTGTTCGAGTTGTTCATCATCGTACTGTTCGTCTGCCATCGACTCAAGCGTTTCGCCATCGTTCTCGACGTAATCAGTGACCGCCGCTCGATACCCAAACACTGATCCAATAACATATCCTGCAACGACACCAACAGCTCCGGCAAGTAGTGTTCGTAACACACTACACACAACGGGTTGTGAGTATAAAAAGCTTTCGGTCTTAGATCGACACAACCTCGCCGTCTGGTTTCACGAGTTCATTCCGGTCAGCGATTGTGATACTGAGGCCTATTGTTTGGGCAATCTCGTCATCATCTGTGGAGTCAATACCATCATCCACATCTTCGGCAAGTTCATCTGCCTCCATTTGCGTGAGCCGGACATCTAAGTCGCTCAGCGAAGTGACGTAGTCATTTGCTCGGACAACAGATACCATCTCTTCGAGTAGTTCGTCGTATGTCACCATACACAACACAGTACAGCGGCCTCTCACAAAAAGGTTTCGATCTACGGTTCGTACGATTCGATCTCGCTGATTAACCCATCGATGGTATCCATCTTATCGATATAGTCGATCACGTTTTCAGACCAGCCTTGAATGTTGTATACGTTTGGTGCCGGCTCGGGTGTCAGCAGATCGCCGTAATTGTTCAGATCGACCAAGTACACGGGCACATCTTCACCAACGCGATCCCAGTAGTTGTGCAACTCGTCACGGAACGAGCCACCCCACATTTGCATGTCAGTGAACAACACGATCCGCTCATACGTGTCGTTCAAATTTGCTGGCACGAGGTGGCCACTCGTTCCACCACCGACATTTGTCTCTTGGATTCGTTGCATGACTCGTGGAATTGAGTCACGTCGGTCGCCAGAGATTTGCTCGAAGCCTGACGCGAATGCACCCACGTCTGCACCTTCTCGGAACAAGAGCGCGCCGAACAGTGACGCGATCTCAACATACTGGAGCGTCGAGTCTGACGAGAGAAGTGCATCCATCGAGCCAGACACATCGACGGCCACGAACGTGTCATAGAAGCTGTCAGGAATGTTTGCTGTGGCAACCTCCATTGCGTGTTCGAGGAAGTCAAGCGCCTCGTCTCGCTCTTTTTCCGGCACATCAACAGGCCCTGTATCGTCCAAGAGACCACGCATGTACACGCCTTGATTGAGGATCGGCTCATCTCGCAACGCCGTGTACGCCTGATAGAAACGGAACGGGTAGAGCCGGCTGTTTTTGATCCACTCGTCAGTCACCGGCCCAAAAATTTCATCAGCCGTAACGCCTGACGCAAGCATATCTCGCGCTTGCCGAATCCGTGGGAACAACCCCATCGAGTCGAGCGAGGCGCGATACTTTTCGGCTTTTGACCGATCATCGTCCTTCGACAACTCACTTTCCCACGTGTTGGTTTGTCGGAGGGGTTCGACCTCGTAATCGTCCAACTCACCGTGGGCAATCTTTTCGAAGATGCGGTCCCGTTTCTCGTCCCGAGGGTTTGGGTGGACAATATTAAGTAAGTCACGATACTGCCAGTCTCGTGCGGGGCGATCCCACTTTGCGTACTGGTGTTCACTGTAGTTGTGCAACGCATCCTCGATCCCCTTCACCAAGCAGTTCGGGAGTGTGGTGCTGTGGATCGACGTATAGAGCGCCAGTACGTCGAGTGGCTCATCTGCTCGGTGCATGATGTCTGGGGCATACTCTCGGACGAACGACTGTGTGGCCTCGTGCTCCGCTGCAAGGACAAGCAACGCCTGTGGCACTTGCCGGAGGTTTTCTTCTTGTCGAGCATAGGCTGCCAATTGTAGCACAAACTCTGGGTTCGATTCAGCACACGTGGAAAACTCTCGGTGCACCGCTGCAAGCTCTAAGTGGTCTGACTCGTAGTACGTGTCTTCAAATAGGTTCGTCAGCACACGTTTGGTGAGGCCAAGTTCTGGCGTCGCTGGATCGTAGGCTTCACCTCCTTCGTGGTTTTCTGTGCGTGTTCGCTCAGCAACAGTCTGGTTCGTCTGATTGAACTGCATACACACACATTGTGCGTGGTGCTACTTAACTCTTTTGGAACGTGATGTCGTGATCTCGATACAAGTTTACTCGAACGAGATGTGTCACTGACTCGACCCATTGGTTGAACGCCCCGTCCGACGTTGCCTGATCGTTGTGCCAGCCAAGACTCACCATATCGACACCGATAATCACAAGCGCATCAAACAAATCGCTCGTATCGTAATAGAATAAAATATTCCGACGAGATGATCCGCGTGCCGGTGGCAACAGTCGCCACGACCAAAATGCTCGCTGGATGCGTGTTGGGCGTGTCATGCTGAAAAGTTGAACTCGGTTGTATAGTCGTCAGACTGTCCAGAGTCGGTGTTATCAAGGTGCCAGTACACACGGGGCGTGACTGACTCAAAGTCTACACAGGCTGTCGTGCACCCGTCTGGCACGTCTACTTCCTCGACCCGAGTTGAAGACAGGCTCGCTTCCCCGACCGACACGTTCGAGCCGCAGTTGGGGCAGGTCACGACTACTCGTACGAGTCGACGATACAAAAGGCTTGTGTTATTGGTGACCAAACGACATCAGTTCATCGTCGAGAACATGTTTCCCCCAGATCAACACCCGCACGATCTCTGTAATGAGTGCACACACTGACCAGAACGGCGGATCGGTGAGTGGTGCAAACGAATTGACCCGTGAGTCGATGTGTTCCTCGTACACCGTGCACTTTCCCTGCCACGTGTCTGCGCTCTCCCCGTAAAAAATGAGCGTCACGTTTTTAGCCGACGAATGTGATACGTCCACTTCCCACAACACACCAGCAGTCTCGTGGTTCATATGCACTCTTAGGAGAGAGTAGTACAAAAGAGTTCCGAATAAGGCTGTTTTGTAGTATTACAAGTGAAAGAAACACTCAGAAAAAAAAAAGCGTCAGCCGATCAGTGACGCCTTACTGCCCAGCCTCAGCTTGAATGAGGCCGACCATCCGCTCGACGTTCGGGTCGTCGGAGAGTTCTTCGAGATGATCATCGACGTTCGACCGAATCGTTTCCTCATCATCCGGCATACCAGAGTCGATGTACTGCTGCACGAACTCCCAGTCGCTCTCGGGGAGTTGCCCGGCCTCTGGGTCGAAGCTCCACTCCAAGAAGCTGTACCCAGTCGGCTGTCGACCCTCGGGATCATCAGCAGACACCATCTCCAGCGAGTCGCTACTCGCCATGTCAAAGAGGGTGTACCACATCATGTCACGCCGATCACCTGCCGCGACCAGTTCCTCGTAGGTGGCGCGACCCGGATCATTGTGCGTGGCACCGTCTTCCCCTTCGCCAACAACCGGATCACCAGTTCCACCAGTGTACCCAGTCGCACCAGCGTCAGCCTCACTCCGTCGCGTGACCATGAAGCCAACACGCTCGCCATAGAGACCGTCTCGAAGCTCTGGGTTGCGAGCGTACCGATTCCCGACAGGAACTTCATTCCCGTGGATGTCGACGTTCTCACCGTTCTCACCAGTGAAGGCGTACTCGATCAGCCCGCCGTTCACGTCACCCGTGGTCTCGTCCATTCCGGCAAGCGTCGCGCCGTTCACGTCAAGCTTGCGGGCGACCGAGGTTGACGCCGTTCGGTCAACAATGAGGATCGCACGTCCGTCGATGCTCGTCGTGGTATCCTCAACACCGTACTGATCGCCGTCGATAGAGACTGCCTCACCGCTGAACTTCTCCGTGGTCTTGTCGTCGTCGAAGTTGACGGCCCGATACTCTGTCGAGTCGTCGTCGTCCGTCTCGACGAAGGTGGCCTCGCTCATGCCTTCATCAGGGTCAGTGAGGATTTCGAGATTATCCATCACAATCCCGAGGTACCCCTGATCCTGCCGCCCATCATTGTTCCCACGGTCAGGGAAACGGATGATCGGGTTCCCCTCACCCGTCGGAATCTCACCACTCACGAGCGTCGTGGGATAGAACTTCACGAAGGGGATCGTCCCCATATCGATCTCGATCTGCTGCACTTCTTCTGGCTCGTCAGAGTCGTTGTTCGTATTCTCTGCTGCTGCGCGGACTTCCTCTGTGACTTGTTCACGAAAGCTCATGTGTTGTCTACCTCGTGTCTGCCTGCACTACTGTCTTGTCGGGCAAGGGTAATAAGTCTTTTGCTCCGGGCAAGACAAGCGGACTCCTCGTCACACACAGTAGGCCGACGACTCGTCAGAGCCGCCAGTGCCATCGTTCGTCCAAACTGCGTGTGTCGAATCATCGTCGCGTATTACAACAGAGGGGAGCTATCCACTTAAGCCTTTCGGTCTCCTGCCGTCGGGCGAATCGAGACTGCGAGTCTGGTCACAAACGCGAGCGTGGCCGCTCGTTCGACAAGGTTTTTCTTCGACATCCGTAGTCTGGCTCCCGGCTGAATCGACTCAAAGTGCACTGCGCCATGACGGAACGTGTGAGACGGAACTGTCACACGAAAGGTATTATCACTGACTGGATGCTTTCTGAATTTCGCTTGTGCGTGTCTGTCTCCATCTGGGCCAACGACTGTCACAACACGCTGGAGACACTTGCGTTCCAACTCGAACCGTTCTTCGACTGGTGAACATCTGTGTCGGGGGAACATAATCTGTGTCCGATCAGCAAGCCTTGTTTTTGATGCAACTTAATGGAATGTGTTAGTATTGTCCAACATTGGGATCATTACTCGTGGTAATATGACCGTGCCAGTGATCAGTCACAATACTCATTAACACCGTGATCTCGAAGTCGTCGAACACAAGCCCAACGATTTCTTCCATTCGCTGCCATTGCTCGTCTGTGAGTGTCTCTGTGTGTGCTTTCAGGACAACGAATGGCCCACCCCCGATCTTTTCTGCGACGATCCAGTCTCGGGTCTCGATGTACCAGTCTGTTCGTTTGTCCATCTGACACAACTGACAGTCGGCCTGTGGGTTGTCCCAGTTGCCACCGTAATCATCTTGTGTGTACTCGCGCATACACACGACTGTAGGCACTACACTGGCTTAAGTGTTTCGAAAAAATGAAAACTGGTGCCACGAAAACCGGGGCCGAGAGGATGTCCCACCTTGCTTGATGTGTTGGTCACACCTCGCTCAAACGGCAGGCAGTTGCCTCGATCTATCGACCGAGTTGGAGCGCGATTCAGTGTCAATCTTGCAAATTGTATTTGAAGTAGCTCGCGCCCCTCGTGTGGCGACCTTCGCGTATCAACGTAGGGGCTACACCCACTTAAATCTTTCGGTCACGCATTCGCCCGACCATCAATGTCGTGTTCCTCACGGAAGTAGCCGATCACGTCTTTTGCTTGTGCGCCCATATACCCTGATGTCTCATCAACTTGTTTCACAGTACCATCTTGTTCCTCGTAGAGCCATCCGGTCCCCGAATCAGTGGTGTCATTCGCTGCCACAACGAGCACACGATTCGCAGCGTCACACTCGTCTAAGATCGTCGTTGCAATCCCAGAACAATCCTCGCCCCGAGACGGCCACCGGACAGTCGGTGTCTCAGGATACTTTCGAGTGTGTGCTCCATCGAGATCATCCACCAAGTCTTGTAGGTACGCCTCGACAACCTCGTAGCTCTTCTTTTCATCGAGTTGCGTCTGCGCGTCTGCCACGAGATCAGCCAACTCACCTAACATTTCCTCCTGCTCGTAATCAGCAGACTGCGACAGCTTCGATGCAGCTTTGCTGATCTGATAGACTGTCTGTTTGCTGAGCGTGTTGTTTGTTGCTCCACCGGCCGGCTCGACTGTGATATGCGTCCATCCACTCATTGCAACTGTACAAACGGGTGTGATACACAAAAGACTTTCGATCTACTGTGTTGACTGCGCCTCGTGGAATGCATCTTTGGCCAGATCGTGTGCCACAGATGTTTGGTCACGTGAACAGTGGATCACCTGCCACGAGTCGAACTTGTCGAGCAACCAGTGTGCGCTTTGCTGGTAGGTGTGCCAGTCGTCTCGCTCCTCGTTTGAGGCACACAGCTTGCGTTTGAGGGGCCGACAATCGGTGTAGATAGTAATCGACTTGTCCGAGTCAGCCTCTCGTTCAGCTACGCGCACGGCCTCTAACAAGGCATATAGTTCGGCCTCCATTGAAGTGATATTGTCGGTAATCGGTCGTGAGCCAGTCTGCTCAACATCGCCACAAATTTCGTAGCCAATGCCTGCACAGAATGTACCACACGATCCATCACTGTAACACACGATGTCTGCGCTCATGTCAGGACGTGAACCAGATGTATCCAGCAAATACAAGCGCTGCGCCACCGACAAGTGACAGTGACGAGAGAATCACACCAACAACTGAGCTACTCATTGCTGAAAGCAACAAGAGCACGAGTCCGGCAACTGCGCCAGTACCACCAAGCACCATCGTCGCGCCAACTGTAAAAATAAGCGCCAGTAAGCGCTGCTCTGGTGAGAGAAACGGTCTCCGAGGACGATCAGCAATTACTCCACGAATCCACTCACGAATGTTTTCAGTATCCATCCTGTCTACATATACTCACTACTCATATAAAAATGTTTCGGTTTTATTCAGTTTGCAGCGACGTTTGCTCGTACGAGATTGTTTCGATTATACCTGAACGGAGTTTCGAGTGCACCAGTTCCCGATCACCGATATAGAACCATGCAATCCAATCATCATCTTTCATATCGCGCAACTTATCCCATGCGTGTGCACGAGTTGCGCGAACAGCCTGCGTCTGTCGACTGGTCAGGCGTCGAAAGATGTGAAGACCAACATCTTCCTCAGAGTGATTGTCACAGTTGTCGTCTGAGTTTGCGAGCGCGGCTCCACAGAGATCACAGCGTGCTGTTGCACTAAACTCAAAGCTCATAGCATTTTGAATGTCTTCCAGTCTGTGAAGGCGTGCACCATCTCATCATGTTCGACCACAGATGTGTCATAAAATGCGAGCACAGCTTCTTTTTTAATTTGTACGTAGTCTGCTCTAACCGTTACTGCCTCTCTCCTGTCTTCAACAAATACTTTGTACTCTGCCATTGTTACAGTTGTTGCTCGACGTGGTCAGACATCTCAACATCATATCCCAAGTACTCCCAGAAATCGACTGCCTCTGTGACTGCGTCTGCGTCGATGGTCCATGCTCCCTCTCCATCAAGTGCCTCACCATCCCACGTCTGGTGCGCCGAAAACGAATCAGAGAACCCGTAGCGCTCCATTTCGCTGAACAGCGTGATCAGTTCACCAGTCTTGGTGTTTGTCCCACGAGACTGTGCTTTGCCCTTCAGCGACCCGTGTTCTGCCACTTCCTCGCTGTACTCTTTCCAGGGCAAGAACTTGATCGCGTGGCGAGCCTCGTACGGTGAATCAATCACAGCTTCATCATCATACTGTGTCTCTCGAATCTCCACGACCTCGATGGTGTTGTCTTCCGACATCGTACTACACTGTAGGGGACGCCACTACTTAAAGCTTGTGATACTACTCTGTGAAGGTAAAATCATACTCATCATTCGACGAAGCCGAATCGAATGAAAAGTCCGTGTCTGACCAGAAGAACAGACGCTTGCCGAATGCAAGCCCCTCCCCGTAAGCACCGTATCCAAACGTCTCACAATGATCATCGAATTCGGTGAGATCATAGACTTCGCCTCCGCCAACACCACCGTTTCTCGTTCGTCCTTCTTTAATCTTGATTTGCGCCATCTTCACACCATAGAAGAAAGACCACGCATCCCCGAACATCTGTTTCTGGATACTTTCATTTTCTGTAACTGATAATTGTGAGTTTCCAGATGCTGATTCATGTTCTGCAATACGACCCATGCTATTCACATAGTGGCTAATGATATTGAAGGCCGCATCACTATCGTCGAAGTCCATACTCGTAGTATGGGGTGAGACACACAAAAAGGTGTCGGTTACACTCGTCACAGTCTCTACTGTGGAGCAGCGGTGAGAAACAGGTGTTTTCCAAGCGTCATACCTTCACGATACGCCTGGGTGTCATACTCTCTGTACTGTTCGTAGAACATCTCAAATGTTTCTTTTGGTTTATTACTACCCGGAACACGCTCAAGTATCACCCGAGCATACGCCACCCCAAAAATAAAGTATGACGCATCATCACAGAGTACATCCTCCCCGGCTTCCTCGCGAGTATGTTTCATGCCAAGGAATATATCGTGACAAAAGTCAATGATCTCGTGTGGATGCTGAAACCCCATACTACTCGTAGGTGATCGACAAATAAAAAAGTGTCGGTGTCCGCCTTACAACGACTGGTCGATGTGTCGGGCAGCGCTGTCAGGGATCGGAGCCGTATCGTTTGCCTGACTCGGGGTCGGCGCTCCGTCAACACCACGCTTCGCCAACTCGTTCAAGCCACAGTGACAATTTGGTGACATCTCCATGCCAGCAACGTCATGATCTGACACATCGAACGAGTCACCAACCCGGTGCTTGTCCGTGGCGTGCCCGTGAACAAGGCCACACTGCTCGTGGGCACACTTGAACCCGCTGATCTTGAACGAGCCAGCCATCTCTGCAAGCGCTGACTGAAGCTCTGCGCCACCCGAGACACCCGACTCCCACTCAACCGAGACATCAGGCGTCTCTGTCTGTTCTTGAACCTGTTCTCGCTCCGTCTTCTGCATCGTATCTTGTCGCATCGTCTGACCTCACCTGTACGTATGTGCTCCACCCACTTAAGTCTTTCGATGTGCCGATTCGTAGCCCTCCAACTTGCGCACGTTGTGTCCGTACGCTTGCAACACCTCGCCACGAAGGTCTGCGAAGAACAGTTCTCGCCATGTTACCTTATCAGGGTCTGTTTCTCGAATATTTTTTGCACCAACCATCAAATGAAACGACAACTGGTCTGCTCGGTATTCATTCATCTGTATCAAGCTCGTGTTTGAAGGCCGCATGTTTTCCTATCAACTCTGACCCGATTTCCACAAGGACTTTTCTGTAGAGATCACCGAAAAACCCATCTGGCCAATTTGTTTCGATGTCATCAGTTTTTTCTAAGTATCGTGCTGCTTTCATCAAGTGTAGTGAGTAATCGCGTGCAAAGTATTTATCCATTATTGATCATCCTCATTGATAGCATATTCGAGGTACGAATCAAGCGAGCTACCATCAATCGTCACATTATGCGTGTCATTTAAACACGTGACGATTTGCCCGTTTTGTTTCAACAACACGACACCATGCTCCGGAGACACTCGCGCCTCGTCGTAGCTGTGGTAATCAACTTCACACGGAACAGCATTCTCCCACACTGCTGCAACAGACACATCGACCGACTGCGTGCGCTGCATTAGGCGAAGCTTTGCGTGATCAGACACAATCTCGCCACTCATTGTCAGAGTGCCGGGCCATCAAACCCGCTCGAATGAACCGAATCATATGCATCGTCTGTATCGTCTGACCCGTCACTCGTCGGCTCACCAGTGATCTGATCGACAGCGGCATACTGGTCGGTCCATGTCCAGAATGACGTGTCCGGGTGGTACGAGCGCCGCCCCAACAGCCACTTAATTTTGGCGAGGAACATCATCTCTCGTTCAGTGAGTTGGTACTCATCACCGTCAATTGTGACAGTGACTGGATCGATCTCTCGGTTGAGGCGTAACTGAACGAACTCAAACGAGCCATCAGTTTCTGTCACTTGGCTTCCAGCTCGCCGATAATCGTTCTCATCTGGGTCGTTGTGAGCAGTATAGAGGCTTGCCTCCCAGTTAACCAGATAGAAGTCGTCCACAAGCCAGCCGTCACCAGTTTTTGTAAGCCGCTCCGATTCGTTGAACGTTTGCATCAGTGCGTTGATAACAGAACGATGCACCTGTTTTGCGACAACGTGCTCATGCAGTTCAATTAGCCCCTGCACAGATCCGTCGAGAGCCGCCTGCTTGATCGATTCAAGCACACGAGAGGATTGCGACGGCGTTGTCTCAACTGTTCGCCCGTCGACTCGAACAAGGAAGCACTTGTTGTTGGTTGTTTGTGAAATAATCACCTCAGGGTCGTCACTGAACTTGATCGCTTCTTCACCATCCAACAAGCCCTGCAAGCCATTACTGAACGGCAGCTTGTCTTCTGGATCGTACAAGAGCACGTTCTCGGGCGTCGCTTTGACGAGTTGTGGCTGTCCAGTGTTGTCGATCACCGTGAACTGCTGCAACTCGCCTGTCTTCTTGTGGTAGGATCGGTCGATCACTTCCATGCCCTACTGTATGAGGCGAAGGGACTTAAAGGTTTTGTCTATCCGGTGGTGTCAGTCCTGCATCGTGTGACAGTGCAAATGTGTCGATCACTTGTCGACCACGTTGGTCAAACTGTAGTGAGCGGTGTGCAGCTTCACTGATGAACGACCAGAACGACGTACAATTATTCCAGTTGTGGAGTCGAGCGCGTGCGTACACCTCGATAGCATCCACGTACTGCACACTTAGTTGATCAGGGCCATGAACCTCACCATTACTCGTCACAACTGTTGGCGGAGTCGTCCCTTGTGAAATGGCCTCATGAATTGCAGGACGGAGCCAGAACCACTCGTCTCGTGTGATCGTTGCGTACACCATCTCGTCTTGATCAGGGAGCCGCGAGTCGGAGAGACCAGAACACTGACCAAGCGATTGGACAACGCGAAGCGGCAGGTCTTTTTCAATAATCAGGTCTTTCATCTCTTGTGACGCAACATGTAAGATAAGATTCGAGTAGTCGATCTGCTCCAATGTGTCAGCAGCACTTGTTGACCGGATCGAATGCTCATAGGCACGCTCGACGTACTCGTCGATGGACAGGACAGCATCATACTGGTTCAAATACTCAAACGTTCCCTGAATACAGTTTGCGATTGCAACAGAGACGCCACCTGCACGATCTCCTGCCACCCACCAGTGTTCGGACAACAATCGGTCACTGCTCGGCGGGAACAGCACAATCATGTCAACACTCTGATTGTAGCCAAGCTCAACAGGTTCATCATTGTCGAGACGCTTTGCGATCTCGTTTGCTTGGAGTCGCCGACGCCCCTGGTTCGACCGAGAGACACCCAAGTTGATTGCACGCTGCTTCGCCGGCCCAGTTGATCGAGTCGATGTTGTACTGGTATTCGTCTTTGTGTCAGTGTCTTTCGGACCAGCGACTTCCGTTAACACATCATCAGAGAGCCGATCACCAAATTTTTCATGAATTTGCTTCGAGCCGTGCGGGATGTCTTTGAGCTTTTTCCATCCGAGAAGCGTTTCCCACATCTCGTACTGATCAACCTGAATCACACGATTATCTGGATGTAGATCGTGCGCAATCTTAATTTTATCTGGTGATGATAGCGTCTTTGCCATGTACACATCGTGTGCCAAGTTATCAACTTCTGCAACGTGCACATTTGATCGATTTGCCTTCTGTGTAACTTTCGTTGCAGGTCTTGATGGATTACACAAAGATCGGGACAACTCTCGATCAAGTAGCTCGAATACACCTTCTAACGATGCACCAAAGTCTGCATCCATCACGTACTCACCGATCAACGAGTCATAATCGTCAACTTCATGCAGATTATGTCGCTTAATACAGTTGATCGTTTCGACTGCATCAACCGAAGAGTATAGCGACTTGATGATACCAGCAGTCTCTGGGTCGAGTCCCGAGACACCGTACTGTTCAACCACTGCATCTGCAATCGATTCAGCACTCGTCCGATCAACAGAATTCAGTTGTGTAACGCCTTCTGTGACAAGCTCTTTTGGATCAGCACGTGTGAATCGATCAGTTTGAATGGTAGTCACACGTGCTACTAGACATGCCACACACTTAAATCTGTTGATCGCCGCGTACTCCGTTAGTCGAAGTCTGCTGGGGAGATCACCAGTTCCTCTGGCTCCAAGTCCATGAACGTTTCCAACACGTCGTCAGACTGTGACAACGTCTCGTAGATGTCGTCAATTGAGTCGGCGAACTCTTGTGCAAACTCGTTGGCCACGTACTCCCAGAAGACAGCGTGCTGTTGGAGCCGATCACGATCAGACGTGGGCTGTGGCAACTGCAAGTCGCCCTCACCCGACTCAACATCGTACTCGTCCAACTCATTTTCGGGGACGTAGTGCGCGGCTCGGCCTTCGGGCAAGTCGTTCCACTCCGACTCCGGGATTACTTCACGACCCTTGTTCGGCCCAAAGATCACGTGACGCGCTCCCGGCTCGTCAGCATCGCTCACCTCAGAGGGGGTCAGATACTCATTGCCCGACGGGATCGGCCGCCCACTGTCGAGTACCTCGGGCGACACAACGACCGCACCCTCGTTCGGGCCAGCAGTGACCGTCTGTCCGATCACGTCATTATTGTTACACAGATCATCTGTGATATACTGCTCACGCTCATCGAGCAACATTTGCTCATAGTCGGACGGAACGGCTGGCATTAGCCCCTCATTCCCGTTAGACGATTCGATCACTGTCCCGGCCTCGCTCAAGAGGCGAACATCAAACGGGAACGGAGCATTATGTTGCTTTGCATTCGTGCCATCATTTCGGTCAATCGGCATCGAAAGGAGCAACGTCTCACCGTGCGCGTCAGGCGAACAGTAGGCCTCAAAGGCTCCGTCGACCCGAAGCCCAAAGCACGGGCTACTGTCGTCGTACTGCTCGTACAACTTTTTGTCACCGTAATCCTCTTGGAAGTCGATTGCCCCATCACCACCGATTTCCTCGTACCGAACCGGGACACGCATCCATTCAGCGTACTTCGAGACTGCGCTCCGAATGTCGTAGTCCCCGTTTGGTGTCATTTGGAACTCCGTGCCGTACGCCTCGCCGGGGAGCGAGCCACGGATCGGTTCAACACCAGCGAGCGTCACGTAATACGCGGCATTGTCGTCATTCAGTCGAGAGTGACTCGTCATGATCATTGCATTATCAAGACCAGTCAACTTTACGAAGGACAACGCGCCTTGCCCGAAATTGCCGGACTTGCCACCATCATCGCGCGAGGACGACCGACCGATCTGGCGGAAGATTTGATCGACTTCCGCTGCGGCCATTCCAATGCCATTGTCCTTCATCGTGACTGTATCTTCTTGCTTGTTCCACGTGACCTCGATACGCGGCTGGTACGAGTCCGGCACGTACATCTCGTCGTACATTGAGGCCTCGGGGTCGTCTCGGTACTCGGCCACCTTCAAGCAGGCCGTTTCTGCGTTCGCGAGATACTCTCGGATCGTCGCCTCCCACGAACTGTAGAGATCGTCAGCCACTCGACGGATGAGACTCCGCATATCGGCAGTGAACTCCTGCGGTTCATTACCGAACGGGTGATCGTCACCAGAGGCGTCGAGGTTACGGTGCTCCACAGAGCGCTGGCCCTGCTGATACTTCGCATCGAAGTCGTTGTCTGCTGCCATCGTACTCTATTATTGGGGGGACACGTTGTTAAGGCTTTCGGTCTCGGGGAGCAGCGCCGACTGCGCACTCTCAAGTGCCTCGACAGCAGGGTGCTCATAATCGACCACGACATGTGAGGTGGTGTCGTAATACTCAACGAACGACAACTCACCCAAGACTTGCAACTGTTCGACAATCTTGTCACGATCTGTACAAGCGAGGCGCTCCTGAAGCACATACAGATCGAACGTCTTGATGTACTGGTTACGCAAGAGCACATCAAGAATCTTGACACGAAGCTCGTTTTCGAGGAGCTTCGAAAACGCTGACACTTCACTGATTGGTTCCTTCACACATCAACAGACGGGATACGTCTATAAAAAGCTATCGGTCAACTGCGCGGCGAGCGTCTCGACAATCAACACACCGCGCACGACTCATGGGTGCATCGTTCTCGACAGCCGGCTGGCCACACAGTTCACAAATCTGATCAGAAAACTGTTCAGCGAACGTGATTGCACCGAAGATCATTTGTCGTTGCCGCTGTGACAATGCATCAGGAAGTCCACCGTGATAAAAACGAAGGCCACCGAACTTTTGTTTCACCTGATGGAGCACAATTGTTTCATCACCGGCCTGATCTGTCACAAACGCAGACAGTGCATCGAGCAACCCGTACCAGCCATCGCCACATTGAACGCCGTATCGGGCCAGTGGCGTTTTGTACAAGTCGTCGCCCTCGTCTGCGTCGAGCGCCGCGTACAGGTCGCGGTACTCGTCGTGCAACTGTTGTTCGAGTTCGTCTCGCATACCTCTCAATACGGGTGGCCCACAGTTAAGCGTTGCGGTTCACCCGATCCGCACGCAACGCATCGATTGCTGGCGTTGTCTCAACACGCTGATACATCTGATACAACACTTTCAATTCTGCGTACAGATTCGCACGCTTCAGCCACGAGACAGCGGCCTGTGTTGGTTCAACAAGCGTCACTGCTCCTGTCACAGATGTCTCATCTGCTGGCACGCGCGTTGTGGATAGGAGCCGGTCAGCTTCCAGTTGCTCGATTCGATCTGTTAGCTCGTCATACGAGCAGTCTTCATCGAGTGGGCGAAGGTACCGCAACTCGCGCCAGGTGATGCTCATTGTTTTCGTCGCCAGTGCTTGTTGCAGGATCATGACATCGTCTGTATCAATCATAATCTTTCGGGTCGTCCAAGGTGTCGGGATCGAAGGTATCGAGATATGCGGCTGCTTCCTTGGCTGAGTCGAAGTCATTGTGGCGAGTGCCACAGAACAACACATCGTCCAACGCACCGTGTTTGAAGGTCAACTCGTAACTAAAGTAAAACTCGAACTGATATTCGTCGGGTGAGGTAACTGACAGTTCCTCACTGATCGGAGATTCAGTGTATGACCCTCGGCGGACGACTTGATGGATTTCAACAGTGCCGTGCGTTTCTTGATCGACCCAGTACTCATCTTCGACAGTTTGTTCAGAGACAAACGCTCCGCCGGGTGGGAGTTCATCGTGGTATTCGATCAGTTGATTGATACGGCCACCGTCTCCCCCGTATGGGTTCTCTGTTCGAGCATCTGCGTACGCCTCCCACGAGTTGTATCCCCATTTTTGCGCCTCATCCAACTTTTCACTCTCTGTTTTGTCTCGATAATCTTTATGCTTTTCTTCAAGTCGGCCGCCTTCGGTCACCCGATAGGGGCCACCGTATCGATCAATCCCACGCTTTGACTGCCACGACAGATCACTGCGGTCGATCCACTCCGGAAAGTGTGGCAGTTCAATCGATTCGTCGACTGTGACTGTTGCGAACATTCCCATCGTACTCGTACAGACGGGGACCACACACAAAAGTCTTTCGATTGTGATTCAGTTTAGAAGATTGTAGAGCCGCGGACTCTGAATAAGTAGATCATGCACAATCACCAGATACACGGCCATCGATGAGATCGTCCAACAGAGCAACCATGTGGCAGCGAGTGTCCATGTTGCTTTGAGCAGTACAAGCCCAAGCACAAATGATACACCACCGGTCAGGACACAGAAGACCGACACATCGATGTACCATGATTGTACGTCTGTATCAAGATATTCCGTCATTGTTCTCGCAAGTCACTCCCCACGTGTTGATGTGGACCGATCCGGTCTGCGTCTCGGGCAAACTCGCTCACTGGTTCTGACATCGGTGCCGGATTCATCCCACCGTAGCCATCAAACTGTGTGTAGAAGTACACAAGTCGACTGTCTGGCTCCCCAGAACGGCGGGACACACTGTACTCGTCGTACATTTCACCAACTCCCGTCACGAGTACCTCACCATGCTTCTCGTGATCGTAGGTCACGTCTGCTTCGATTGTATCGAGCATCTGTGTTCAGGTGTAGAGCGTCGACTCTAATAAGTCTTGTGCACTGGTGTGTTGAGGGACAGCCTACACCTTGTAGTAAGAGATTGCCCACACCTCTCTACACCTCTACACCTCGACACACCTCACAAGAGATATAAAATTCCCCCGAGGAAGGAGCCTAATCCTCTTACCCCTTGTCACCCCTCGTCCTACTCCTTTTTCTAGTACGTACGTACTTCTAGCATATAAAGGTGTCGATTACTCGGTGTACCACTGATGAATATCGACTGACAAATAAAAAAGTATGACCCGATTAGACGCGCCAGTTGTTGCCACCCGCAGTCCCACCAGTGTCGTCAGCGTCAGTGTCTGTTTCGGTGTCTTCAGCCTCGTTCACTGTTTGTCCGACTTCTGCACAATCATGCATATCCAACAACGCCTCCCAGTAATTGTGCGAGTCGTCTTTGTCTGTCCCGAGGCGTGGCTGGTCCGCGTACTGCTGCACGTTCCACTCGACCCACGAGTGTGTTGGCACAATCGCCTCGCCAGCACTCCACCGGTGTTCGACTTCCGGCGAGTCGGGAACCCAGTTGATTAACATCGGATGATCATGCATTTCATCAGGTGCAGCCGGGATTTTTTGGTGATCGTCGCCATCAGGCGAGGGTACGTCTTCATACTCCTGTGGCGTGTGCTCGAAGTGTGTTCGATCAGGCGTGCGCTCTAGATCACCATCAGGCGAGTCGAGCGAGTCTGCATCGAGCTTTTGCATCCCGTTGCCCGAGTCGATAGCATCAGCGTCGTCTGCATCGTTGGCCTGTTCGGTTTCTGGTGTGAGTTGATCAAGGTCTTCCCACGGTGTCATTCGACCAGTCGTTTCGATCACCAGAACTGGGTCGCCCGCCTCGTGCACAGTGTTTTCCCATGCCTCGTCAGTCTCGTACTGATCTGGGCTGGCGAGCTTCCACCAACACGAGAACTGATCGTTCCCGTGATACTCGTGACGTGCACGTGTTTGGATCGCTTTACGGACTTCCTTGTTCAACTCGTAGGTCGTCCCATTCAACGAGACGGTAAACCGAGTCTCGCTGTCGTCTGTGTCAGTATCGCTCATCTGTTATGGAGTAGTGTTGCGAATCGGTTAAGTGTTTCGGTGTTACTCGGCGGCAACGATTTCTTCGTAAGTCGGTGCATCCGTGACTGCACCATTTGGCACTTGAATTGTCACGCTGCTTGACCCAGTGGCGTCTGCAAGCTGTTGTGCGACGCACTGTGGGACATCGATCTCTGGAGAATCGTCTGGGTTGTCCCAAAAGATGTGTCGTGTCTGCACCCACTCACGGTCGCTCACACTGGTCGTATCGTCTGTGCGCTCCTCGACGTACTCGTGGAACATCCACTTGTCCCACTCTTTGGCGTACGAGAACGTGTATGTTCGCTCGATAAGATCATCCGCGTGCGTGTCGCGTGTGCGAATGTCAATAGAGAGTGTACTTCGCATGACTGTCTCTGAACTGGTGTCGCCCATCTCTGCTAGACTACTGAGCACACCACACCTTATTGGTGCTGGGTAAAAAGAGTTTCGCTACTGTGGGGTGAGATACTTTGTGGCAACGAGGTACTCACCTGCTGGCTCGTTGAACCACTGGTGATCACCTGACGGCACGTCGATCACAGCGATGTGTTCATCTGTGTCGTAATACTCGACAAACGAGGCGTACACTGACTCCATGCGCTGATTGCCCGGAAATGGATCGAATCGAATACTATCACCAGCAGTAAATGTTGTGAGTCCAATCGTGTCCCACATTTCTCGGCGTGGTGTGCCGCTTGCCTTTGATTGAATCCAAAACGTGGCCATCACTTATCTAATGAGTGGCCCTCACAGTATGCGCTGTGCTCGTAGTGGTCTTCTTTAATCACACCAGTCTGTGAAACTTCTGTCCACTCACTGAGCTTAGCTCGCCTGATGTCGTCGAACTGTTCTGTTTCGTCACACAGGTAGCACGTGAGTTGGTATGGCTTTGTCATTTTTCGAAGTCGTGGATTTCTTCTTGCGATCCGATGTCTGTTCGGACGACTTTGTACTCGAATTCAACTGTTTCGTTGAACCGAACGACTGCGCCACCCATCAGTCGAGGGTAGTTGTCGTTTGCTTCGACGAGATCAAGGTACTCGAACAACTGTTCTCGCCCGCTGTTCGAGCCAGCTTTGAGTTCAAGCAGAATCGTTTCACCGGTTTCTGTCTTGACGAACATATCAGGCCGCCGTCGGCCAACTGGCGCGCCCTTGTAGTAGACCGGGACTGATCCTTCACTGACGTGGCGGATTCCTCGCTCTGACAATTCACTCTGGTACGCACTGTGGTAAATTGTTTCTGTGAACCCTGCGCCAAGTACTGCGTGCACTTCTTCTGCGGCTCGTTTGAGTCTGTCTTCCATCCTATGTGTGTGTATGTGTTCGACACAGTTAAGTGTTTTGCTTGTCCCCGAATACTGCAATCCATGTGGCCATACAGAGTAGTTTGACATCTCGTTGTTCGGATTTTGGTAGCATTGTAAGTGATGGATCACACTTCGCTGTTCGTGGGCCATCTTCTTTTGGATGATTCTCTTGAATAACTTGTAAGACGCCAAATTGTGTTGTCTGTATTGCAATAATTATGTGTTGGCCTTGTCCGCCGCTACCGAGCCGTCGTTCGTCTGACCAGCCAAGCAACCTGTCAAACTCGACTCTTACCATGTGTGCCAGTTTGAGCGCTACTGTGATAAAGCTTCTGGTGAAGTGTTCCGCAAGGCTTATATGTGAACTCGTACAATAGATGCGTATGACACAACAGATACCCCTCGAACAATTGTTTGATGGATACGCAATTAACTCTGGTGTGGCTTCTTCAGACCATATTGCACTATCAATTAGTTCTGATCAACCGTTGTGTGTAAATTTGAACAGCTCAGACAAACGGGTGCTTCATTCGGGTGAGGTTGTGGTTCTGTGGAGTAATACGTTGGACCGAACGTCGATCATCCACCTCCCATCAGACACTGTCCGAGAGCAGACACGGATGGAGCAACAATGAGTGAGCACGGGTTTGCTGGTGTTCGGCGAGTCGATTCAGAATTCCCAGGTGCAACAAAAGTAGAGTTGTTGTTAGAACATGGTGTACACGTTCGATTCGATGAAGTTATAAATGATCGAGATATTCACACATTTTATGATCACATTAGTATTATCTTTTCTGATCGAAAGACATCCATTATTGGTCAAACAGTGGACGGGGTGCGCCACTCAGCAGCAATCTGGCGGTTTGATGATTCGCGCCCGTGGTACGCGCTTGCGTGGACACTTGAACATGCAGAATTGGTTCACGAGTAAGCACAACACTTATTAGGTCTCGCCCCGTATTGTATGTCGGGATGAGCGACGTGATCGAGTCAACTGAGTTATTTTTCTTTCGATAGCATGAGCTACGATCTGTTTCATGGAGTTGGTGTTCGAGATTCACAGTTTGGACCAAAAGAAGTGGTGTTGCATCTAAATGATGAGTATGGCGCGTATTTTCCAGAGACAGCAAGTGATCTCACACAAGTTTACACAGAGTACATTGCCATAACTCTCAGCAACATGGAATTTGTGTCAACCACAGTGGTTGGTGGATTTGAAGGTGACTTTGGAGAAACAAGAGTAACGCGTATCACACAAATGGAGGGCCTGGTTCCGTATCGAGCATTGTGTTGGGTCTTCGCCACCACCGAACCGGTGTCTATTGATTCGTAACACTTATCAGCACTGCCCGCATACTGTACAGTGAGATGAGTGACGTGATCGAGTCTATCGAGTATAAGCCACAAATCCCCTTAGACGATGAAGCGGTGCGATCAATTAAGATCGTGTTTCAAACTGAGGTGCACATCGAAACAACTACTGGCGATTCATATAAAGCAGACCATCTCTATATCATGTGGGGAACATCGTTTAATTCTGACTTTGACTCTCAGAGTCATAGCAGAAGCAGCATGGACTCATGGCTCACAACTGAGCACAATCGGACACGGGTTGAAGTCAATGGAATAGAAACTGTTGAGGAACGACCGAAAGTGGCACCGATTGAAGTGTTACACAGTATTATTGTCACTGCCCACGAGAGTAACACGAACACTGATGAGACTGCTAGTGAGCGCGAACACGTGCCAATAGACGACACAGACGACTCTGAACAGTCATTCACTAGTCAACTGTACGAACGCGCACGCGAACTGCTCACACCATGACTGAGCTAATTCAGCAGATCGAGTACGCCGAGCCACCGGACCATTTGCCCCATATCATGATAAAAGTTGCACCCTACGCAGATGTCACAGACCAGCGTGGTGCATCATACGCAACCCGGAAGATATATATCTTTTGGGGTGATAGTAGTGAAATCTTACCAGAAATAAAGGGTGATATAACGAAACAGGTGACATTCAGTACAACATGGAATCTGACGACACTGTATCGATGGATCGGTGCGCGCCCGCTGGAAGCAACTGTTGAAATGATCAAACAATTGCATAGGGAGACTGATACATCTGACGATTCACCCAGTACTGGCACGTTGTTTGAGCGTTTCGCCCGCCTGTTTTCGTAACCTGTATACTCGTTGTGTGCCTACTGTGAGACAGCATGACTGAGTTAATCGAGCAGATCGAGTATGGGCAACACTATTCACACCTTCCGTGTAGTCTGAAGCTGGTGTTGAGTGAGCCTATTAATGTGAATATTGGCGACCTATTCTTGCATGACACGAGCGAAGTGCACATTTTCTGGGGTTACGGTGATCAGCTACCGACAGATGATCTGCATATTTCGGCTGAAAAGAAATACACAATTGCAACAACCGTAGAAACAGCCACCTTCCGAGTGTACGAGGGTGTGTGTCCGATAGACGCGTTTATTAATGTTGTTGAAATTGTGTATAAATCACATGATCCCACGCCTGTCTGTGTGCCTCTCACTGCTGAAGAACGGATGAATGCTGATGAATCTCGTGCCACCGACTCACTGCTCTCCCGAGTGCGTGAACTCCTATTCTCATATACATGACAGAACTCATTCAAGATATTACGTACAAACAGAGTGGCCTTGATTTCTACTCAGACTGTTTTATACAGATACAAATCGACTCATCAGCACAGACATTATTTAATGAGCATATGAGTAAGTTTGATGATGCAGTGTACATTATTTGGGGAACTGGATGGTCGATCCCTGTAACTCATGAGTTCACGTTCCCGTATAAAAAGTATACTGCTGTTGTGACGTGTACCATGCAGTATATTGATGGGAAACGCCACGCTCGACCAGTGGAGCTTTTGATTGATGTTATTATTAGTGCATACAAATCATCAGATCGTGTGCAGCATGAGTCTGACGATGCTATCGGGTCATTGATTGCGCGTGTGCGTGAGTCGTTTTCGTAACACTTATTACCTGTGCCCGTCTATCGTGTAACAGGATGAGTGAGATTCCGTACGAGGGTGCTGGCGACCTGTATGTGGCGGGCATTCAGGAAGCTGCTGAACGCACCACAGACGATCTTGACCGAGTGATCACTGTCTGTCAAGACTGTATCGAAGACACTGTGCCAGATACTCTGGCGTACAGTTGGTACGAGATGAGCGACGGCCCGCACAATCCGTACGGTGGTGACTGTTCGTACGAGATGTTTGCCGACGCTGCTGATGATTTGTGGTGTGCTCTCTCGAACGGTGAGTCAGTGCTTATCCACTGTCACGAGGGTCAGAGTCGCTCTGTGTCGGTTGCGGCGGCAGCGCTGGCACGACTCTTGGGTCTTCGGCGAGAACAGGCTGTCAAGCTTGTGCGACGGTATCGGGTCACTGATCATTACCCGGACCAGCTCCTGATTGAGCACGCAGACGAGTACATCAATCAAAAGAGTACACAGACGACTGATTTGGACGAGGTGACACCATGAACGATTCAACTGATAATCAGGCAGATTCGGACGACACGTGGTTATGTAACGAGTGTGGCAACGGCGTATGGCTCGATGGTTCAGATGCAAGTAAGACAAAAGTGTGGGTCGATTCAATTGGCTGGCTCTGTGGCGACTGTAAAGAGACGGTTGACTGGAAACCCGAGCACCCGGATTACAACAGTCGGGGTGAATACAAATGAGCACGAGTAGTTCACGGGTTTGGGCCGCCGTGTCACTGTTCACATGGACAGTGTTTGCGGTCGCAGTAGGTGTTGTGATTGGCTTACAGCTGCTACAATCAGGCACACCACCCCTGCTTGCACTTCTGTTGGCAACAAGTATTGCGAATTTGATCGGTTTTGCTGATGGCCTCCACCGTGATCCGTAACTGTTAAGTAGGGTGCCCACCTATTGTGGTGTATGGAAGCACTGACCGAAACCTTCCGTGAGGCACTGCACGATGCACAAGGCGATGTCGACATCGAAACACGGCACGTCGTGAACGATTCTCATGAGGGCGTTGAGTTTCGTTTTCGGGGGACATTTGTCCCGATCCGTCCGTTGATCGATGCTGTTGCAGAGGCAGAGGATCGAGCGATTGGGTCGATGTGTTTTATCGATGAAACACCACACGAGGATGGTGACGCACATCTCTCGGTATTCGTGGCTGATCTCTCTCACGACCAGCCACACCCGGCGTTCATGAACTGAGCCACATTCGACAGACTTATTAGTCCGGCCCCCTTTTTGTGGTGTATGGTGCAAGTTCCTCCCGAACTTTGGGACGAGTATGCAAGTGAACAGGCAGAGCGCTCTCACTACCCACACCCCCACGAGTATGAGGTTGATGATCTTCGTCCAAGCGACGAGGATGCAACACAACCTGATCCAACACACGAGTGCACTGTGTGTGGCGAGACAGTGTGTATTGAGTCAGAGCCACGCACGCGCACGACACATTGGTGTGAGTCGTGTGACTCGTTGAAGCCACACCAAAAGCTTTAAGCCTATTCACACCGTTTGTTGGAGTACAGATGGCAAACAACAACTGGACGTACTCGGTCGACGATGTCGGCGAAGATGGAGCCAGTGATACAAGCAACGACCCAGAACCACCGTCTGAGTCAGATGATGAGATGGACCTCAACAATGTGTTCATGGTTCCGCTCACAGTACTCGGTGCATATGCACTTGTTGAATACAGTGTTGTGCTGTCAGCATTCGAGACATTGTTCGGAGTGAGCGGTGTTGCAACGGCTCTCACCACAGCGTTTGCAGTGATTGGCGGTATCTCGCTAGTGATGTTCAGCTTCGCTGGTACTGTTGGTGCACTACTTCTCCTTAGCGGCGTGTACTACCGTGATGGAGCGTTTGTGGTAGCTGGTACGGTGCTCGCTGGGCTGATCGCAGCATCAGTCCTCAGTGGCCATATTATTTTCACTGGTTTGCCATTATTCGTCGGAGCAATTCTGTCGGCAAACGTCATTCTATACAGCGGACTACTGATCAAAGATGTTATCGAGCTAATGATTGGGTTTACACAACTGTAACTGTTCATGGGACGACACACAGCAATCGCAGATGAGCTTGATCGATTCGCAGCGTACCTTACCCTCGATGGACAAGAGGGCCGTGCCAAAGGGTATGAGCGTGCTGCTCGCAACATCAGAAAACAGGGGTATGTCCCGCCTGATCCGACACAGATCACCGGTGTCGGTGACAGAATCCGCGAGCAGATCGCCTCGTATCAGCGCAGCGGCGAGATCGACGAGTTGGCAGAGTTGGAGGCACAGTACCCGTGGTTTGAGCAACTTCGGCAGGTCGATTATATCGGCCCAGCACGCGCACAACAAATCCATGACAAGTTCAGTGTCGAGTCGCTCGATGATTTGATCCTCGTCGGGCAAGACTTGACACTGCTGAACCGAGTCGGTGAGAAGCGCGCTCGCACGATGGTTGAATCGGCACGCGAGTTGCGCGAGTCAGCGTAGTCGCCGGTTGATCGAAACCTTTTTATAGACACAGTGCGTACGTGCTTGTGTGAGTGAGTACACCGCACGACCACGGCCGGAGGTAGGCGACTCGAACAATGACTTGTACCACCTGTACACAGGAGACGGCACTGATGCGGTCATGTGCCGAGCACACGTTTCGTATGCCACGAGTGAGTCACACACTGTCACTGAGGAAGAACTGAACGACTCGGCGTATTTAAAGGACGATAACGGCGATGTAATCGGCCGAGTATGTCGCAACTGTCGCCAGATCGTTCTCGGCACGGTCTTCGAGTAAGGATCGAAACCCTTTTGTGTGGTGCAACCCTTTGTTCGTGTATGGACGATGTGCCAATGCGGTTCCCGAAGGTAAAGTCACCGTTCAACCGATCAGAGAACGTATTCGGCGAGTACGTCGTGTACGATGAAGTGAACCCCACAGTCGAGTGGGCATTTGACGAGTCGGTCGAGGTCGTCGAGAAGCTCGATGGGACGAACTGTGCGATTGAAATCAACGGTGCGACAGACGGCGGTCGGCCGAACGTGAGCGACGTGTTCACGCGACACGGGACTGAATCGTTTCGATCAGTTTCACCGTACAGCTACAACTCGCTCGATCATTCGATTGTCCGAGCCGCACAGAATGCAATGCGACGAGGGTTTTTCTCGGACTTGTCAGTTGGCGTGCACTACGGCGAGGCGGTCGGCCCCTCGTTTCAGGGGAATCCACATGAGTTGGACGAGGATCTCTTTGTTCCGTTCTCGTGGCTTGAAGAAAACTGCACCTACAGTGCCAACCAGTTGCCTGATGCAATGACCTACGAGGCGTTGTCTGACTGGATGCAAGACGATCTGCCGAGCCTGTTCCAGTGTATCGTTCAAGGCGTGCCACCGTCAGCGGTGACTGTAAGCGAGGGCACGTTCTGTGAAGGTGTCATGTTCGTGCATCCGCACAACTCCTACACACAGCCCGGACTCGCCTGTGAGCAGGAAGTGCTTGATGATGGGACGACGCGAATGGTCTCGACAACGTTGGCAAAGCTGCGGCGAGACATGTGGGATTGGTTCAAGGGAGAGCGACACTGATCGAGCGATAATCGAAACCCTTTTGTGTGTGTCTCCCCTCTGTTGAGATGGAATGTACCTGATTGGAGACGCGGGCGAGCACGCACTGACTGAATCGGAGCGCGAACAGTTGGAAGATCGGTTGGATGATCTGTGTCCACCGCAAGCAAAGTGGTGGCAGGCTCGGGAGATCGGCTCCCGTGCAACAGGGCTGGATCACGCGTCGTCTGATCGAGACATCTTTGCGTTGTACGATCAGCCTGCGATTCGCCACAAGGAAGGGACTGCAAAGGACTCCTTCTTCAGTTCAGGCGAACAGTTCGACATTCACGCTTGTTCGACAACGGAGTTCTTCGAGCGACTTCGGAAGAGCAAGGATATGAGTATCCAGTTGCTTCAAAGCGATATTGCCTATCACAATCTGCACAGCATCAGTGACGACTGGAGCGAACTGAAAGCAGAGCTGTCTGAATCGTACGACCGTCTCCCGCTGTTTTGTCACTACCAAGACTTCGCAACAAATCTCATCGCACCATCGCTTGAGCGTGGTGAGTCGATTAGTTATACGGACGCAGCACGCGCCGCGTATCAGGCGTTGCGTGGAGCGCTGATCATCGAACAGGATACACTGCCGCCGATCCGTGCAGACGCCATGCTCGACGCTGGTCGTGATCTGTCGTTGAACACTGACTGCTTCGAAATGCTGTTCGAGCAGCGCCGTTCTGGGAATGGTGACGAGTTGCTCTCTGACGACGAAATGGACACGCTGCACAACAGTATCGAGCCGTTCCTTGCGCATGATATTGAGTCACTGATCGACGAACTGCAAGGGGATTCATTCTCGACTGAACAACAGCGCGAGTGGATTGGCCGGATCGACTTTTCAATCCCGTAAGGAGCGTCGCTGATTCGTAAGCCTTAAGTGTCTTCATCTCCTTTGTTGTGGTATGAGTCGACGTGAGTTTCGGACGACGTGCGTGGACCGAGAGGATGGCACGTGTATCGTCCCAACGTGTGACAGCCCTGTGACAACGTCGCCTGATGGGCCTGGCGAGGTGCACCACATCATCGAGCGGAAGCTGTGGGATGATGGTGGGTACCTGCCTGCAAATGGTGCGTGTGTCTGTAACGATCACCACCGCTTGGCAGAGCGTAACGTGATCCCGCCACAGGCGTTCTGGCGGTGGAGTGAGCAGACGGGCAGTGTGCATCTGCCAAGTGGGTGCACTGATCTGACTGATGCTGCCACTGACATTGACAAGTGGGGCGACGAGCTTGAAAGTCCACCGTGGCAGTCTGTGCGAGACTTTCCCAAGTATCCGTCGACGCGCCACTTGCCGTGGTCACACGAGCGTGAGGCAGACGATACAGCACACAGTTCGATTGACTGGTTGCTCGGGTACCCACTTGTTGCAACGGTGAAGATGGATGGCGGAAATGCAATGCTCGTGAAAGATACTGATGAGCCAATCCGAGCGCGAAACGGCCGTCAGGCAAACAAAGAGCACTTCGATCTTGCAAAACAGTGGTACTGGGAGCAAAACTTGTACGAGGAAATTCCTGAACATATTCAAGTGTTTGGAGAGTGGCTCTACGCAAAGCACTCGATTCACTACGGCTGTACGTGTGCCGATCAGTGCGAGGATGTTGGGCCAACACTGCGCGACTACTTTCAGGTATTTGGGATGTTCGACACGCGGTACAACCTCTGGCTCGGCTGGCACGAGACGCAGCAGTTGGCCGACGAGTGGGGCCTGACGATGGTGCCAGCAGCGCGCACTGATGGGTACGAAATTGGTTCGTACGCGGATGATGGAAACGGCCGGCAGATCGCGTGGGACGAATTGTATCAACTCTCGCGTGAGGTGGTTGACCGTGGCCACGAAGGTATTGTCGTTCGGTCTGCGCACCCGTTCCACTACGGGCAGATTGATACACGACTCGGAAAATATGTGCGCCCCGGTCATGTGAAAGATGGCGAAACACACTGGAGTAAGCGTGAACTCGTGGAGAACGTACTTCGAAACGTTTAACTGGGTGGCTACCTTTTGTTCGAGTATGGCACAGCCACAAGACTTCTTGAAGTGTCCAGAATGCCATCGAAAAACTGTGAGTCTCACAATTCATCTCGATGGTGACGTTGACATTGAATGTGATGCGTGTGGTGAATCAGCAATGGCACACAAGTTGCATGAGTCGCCACGAACATACAAGTAAGTATGGACGAACCACCAAAACGACCCTCTGACGAGCGGGATGGTGAACCGTATTACATTCCAAACGAGTGTGTAGCGTGTGGCGCAGGACTGGAATTAGCTGATCCAGACAGCGGGTGGAACGATGAGTGGGTGTGCACTGATGGGTGCACCGGAATCCATCTTGATACACCCAGTAGTCCACTCATCGAAGATACTAAGTAGCTGCGTCTCGTAGGAGACGTATGGAGAAAGGACTCGTTTTACACCAGCGCCACTTGCGCCACGCAGATCACGCCGCGCTGCATACAGCAGCACAAGAGTGTGACGAGGTGGTGCCAGTGTTCGTGTTCGATCCGGCCTTTTACGAGGGCGACAACCTCGCGTGTGACGCACGCATTCGTTTCTTACATGAGTGTCTGCGTGACCTTGAGGTGAGTCTGTTCCACGGCAAACCCACAGAAGTGTTCAGCGACTTCGGGGGGCCAGTGTATACGATGCACTCACCCTCGGGTCGGTACGGACAAGAGCGCAATGAGCGCCTCTATCAAGCCGGTGCGACCTTTATCGACGGGGATGGTCTCCGGCGAGTCGAGCACTCACGGGATGGGTGGAGTGACGCAGTGCAGGACTGGCTCGACAACGAGCAGTACGACACACCCGACAATATCACACTGATGGAATCAGCGGTGACGATTGACTGGATTGAAGACGAGTACGACATTGATCCAGTGAAAGAAAAGGTGCCGCAAGGTGGGCGCGAGGCGGCCCTTGATCAACTCGATCAGTTCTGTGACTCACCCGAGTACTGGGGCCATATCTCTGAGCCGACGCGTGAGCGTGGCCTGAGCGGTCTCTCACCGTATCTGCGGTTCGGGTGCCTCTCTGTTCGAGAAGTGTATCAGCGCGCTCGTGAGCGCCTCGACGGACGTGATTGGAATGCTTTCCAGTCACGCTTGTTCTGGAACTTGCACTACAATCAGAAGTTGCTCGACTGGCCGGGCTGGATGGAGCGAGCCGTGAACCCGGCACTTCGGGGACTTGGTACCTTCAATAAAGAATTGTGGGAATCATTCAAGACTGGCGAGACTGGCTACCCAATGGTTGACGCAGCAGTTCGACAGTTGACGAATACGGGGTGGCTCAACTTCCGCAATCGGGCAATGCTCGCTTCATTTGTTGGCCACCTGTTGCAACTGCCGTGGAAGCTTGGCGCAGATTGGATGTATTATCACTTAATTGATGCTGATCCGGGCATCAACTATACACAGTGGCAGAACCAGACCTCGCGTGTGGGGACGAACCTCTTTCGAATGTATAATCCGCGCAAGCAAGTTCGGGACAGTGACGAGGCCGCTGACTGGATCAAAGAGTGGGTGCCGGAGTTGCGGGACTTGCCGGCACAGTTTCTCGATCAACCCGAGAAGACACCACTTGGCGTACAGGAAGATTGTGGTGTGTCGATTGGTGCGGATTACCCTCTACCGATTGTTGAGTACGAATCAGCACGACTCGAAATGCGTCACCTCCTTGAAGATAAAGAGCACGCCGCACAAGATGCACTGGCACAACCTGCAATCGAGAAACGGGCCTCACTGTCTGCGCGAGGTGGCTCACCACAACCGAGTTCTGGGCCGCCTGATCACGACAACGAGTCACAGGCCTCAATTGGGGACTTTTCGTAAGAATTATTAGTGTGTCTCCCGTTTGTTGGAATGCAATGGTCGCAACAGTTCGGTTCAAGATCGACGGAGACCTGTACCGGTTCGAGATGTGGAGTTACGAAACACCTGAAGGCGAACGGTACAAGCTTGTGTTGTCAGAGCATGGTGGCATCCACTCTGATCAGTTCTCTGACATCGACAGTAAGGCGTCGCTTATCTCAAACGAGGAAATCATCGAGGCAATGGAAGACATGACGGCTTACCTCGTTCCAAACGACTCGCAGGCAGTGCTGAACGACTGCTTCGAGCAGTTCGCAGAAAACACCGATGGGGTAGAATCGGTGGAGTGAATCGGAGCGCACATCGACAACATGGAGTACATCGAGGATAATCGAACCGCAAGAGAGATCAAGATTGTATTTGATCCTGAGCCACGGCTTGACGGATACACCTGTGAACGCCTTTCAATTGAATGGTACTGGGACCATTATAAGACAAGTGTTTATGTGCTTAATGAAAATATATTGCTAGAACGAATACATCACTGGGACGAACTGTGTCCTGACAAAGCGCTGGCGTACGTGTTTACAAACATCGAGTAATGATAAAATATGCATGGTGAATACATTGAGTCAATGGAGTACATCTCAACACCAGTCAACAGTCGGGTGCTCATGATTAACCTCAAAGAATTGTATCGACCGTACTTGATCGACGAGTATTACTGTGATCACCTCCAGATCGAGTGGGAGTTTGCCAATCCCTACACTTACTTGTACACAGTTCATGATGATAATCTTGGTGACATGTATTTAAAAGAAGTCAACAGTTGGGGCAGTATTTGTTCACGTGTTGCTTTACGGTATATCTTTCTCCATCTTGTCTGAATCGAAACACTTATTACTGATGCACGACTATTGTGAGTCGTGACACGACTGATCGTAGTGTGTGGTGAGCCAGGCGTTGGCAAGAGCTACGTTGCAGGAGAGATCGCGTATCGTCTCGATGAAGATGCTGTTGTGTACGACACAGACGAGATTCGGGCCGCATTGTTCGACGACCCTCGGTACACACCACAAGAGACACACGAGACGTATCAGGCGATGTTTAATCGAGCCGAAGACTCGCTTGCAGCAGGCGATACGGCGATCCTTGATGCAACGTTTAAGAACAGTTTCTCCCGCCGACAGGCGTCACAGGTTGCCGCAGAGGCAGGCGCAGACTTCGACATCGTCCGAGTGCATTGTAATGATTGGGACAAGTTGACAGCCCGCCTCAAAGAACGAGATGGTGCTGGTGTCAAAGTTCACAAACGAATCGCTCGACAGTTCGAGCCAGTCTTCCGTGATCGAATTGATATTTTCAACCATAAATCAACGCATCACACTCGGGTACAGTTAGACGACGCGTTCGTGCGAGACTGGGAGTGATCGAAACACTTATCCCTCTTTCTCTCGTTGTTTGGAATGCAATGAACGAAACAGTGGTGTTCCAGATCGATGCTACGGACTATCAGTTCGTTCTCGAAACGTATCACAATAACGGTAAGAAGTACTGTTTAGAGGTGCACCTTTACGACCGAAAACGAATGTCGCGGATCAAATTTTTGAATGCACGAGAACAACTCATGGATGCAGAAGACATCACTAACGCAGTGAGAGAACTAATCAACAACCTGTTGCGAGACCCGGAAGAAACGAATCGTGACGATGCAGAGATGCTTGACGACTGCTTTGAAACAGTGCTGGACGAGTTCGACGAAGTTACGCGCTAAGCGTCACCGAAACACTTATCCGTCTCCCTCTCCTTGTATCAGTCATGGGAGACACACGCTTTGAGACACAAGAGAAGACCGAATATACACTAGAGGGAGAAGTGTCGTATGAAACGATCACCTGTAAGAGTTGTGGACAAGAGCAGTCTGAAGAAAAAGCAAAGGAGTTTGTTGTTGGAAATCTAAAGCGTAGTAGTAGTCCATACTCAATTACTAAGTTTCATTTCCACGAATGTGAGTATGACTCGGGATACTTGTGTGATTATTGTGCCTCAATGAGCGCATCCGGTGAGCTTGCTGCCCCGTTCACACATGATCCAACAGACGACCGAACGAGTCGAGTCATGTCAGCGCTTAAAAACCAGGTGAGCGCATTCTCTGAAACATTTTATATTCTTCTATTTAGTGAATTGAAGCCAATAGACTATCCCGCAGAAACTGCATTTCTGTTTGTGTTCCGAATTATCTGTATTCTTACTGCTGTACTGATTGCTATTGCACTGCTGGCATGAATCGTCGTCGTAACTTTTATATACCAGCATCCCTTATGTGGTTGTGTGAGCAGACGAGCATCGAAGTTCTGGGCTGATCGGCACAGATACGCAGACTTAGTACAGCAGTACTACGAGGGGATCGAGTACACTGATTCGGCGTACTCACACGTCACCTCTCGTCGAATGTGTCCGTGTCTCGAATACACTAACAAGTGTAAGTTTCCGATGAACGGGAAGGTCACACGAATCCGCCACAGAGGTGAGTCACTCTAATGAAAGAAGTCGTACTGAATCCGACAAGTTGGGGCGCACAGCAGCTCATCTTACGAGCAGTCAAACGTGAGATTAACTCACCAGTGACGTACGCCTTCGAAGATGGGTTCCCGGTTGAGTTGAGCTTAATCGAATCAGAAGAAGTGTTCGATGCTGTCGAGTCGTATCAGCCGATGCTGTCACATCCGCACTCAGAGGAACACAAGGAGATCGCTCTCGACACGATCCGGCAAGCACAACAGCAGTCGGATGCAGACGTTGCGCCAGAGATACTCCACCACCTTTCAGCAGAGAAGTAGATCAACACCTTTTTCTGGGAGTAGGTCATACACTGGTGTATGAGACGAACATGCTAATGACCCCAGAAACACAGGCAACCATCATTCTTCTCATAATACTGTATACATTTATTTATATTACTATACTTTTTGTTGAGACCTTACGAAGGTTTTATGAGAATGACACAATAAAAATAAAAAAGCAGGGACAAACGGGGCTTGAAGCATTAGGAGAGCTACTCTTTGTATCTCTCTATCGTACAACCTATATTTTCTTTGGAGTTTTTATATTTTGGATACATATTATCCGCTGGCTTGTAGCAAAGCGGTAGATCAACACCTTTTTATAGGTGTGCTACTTATAGTGGCATATGGGAGGCACAACCCAATGAATCCAGAAGTACAGGCAATGATTATTCTGTTCGTGATATTGTATGCTATTACTGCTATCACTCTATTTTTTGATGAAGTGTTACAACGCGTACACGAAACTGATTCAGTAAAAAAGCAGGGACAGACAGGACTTGAAGCAATAGGAGAGCTACTCTTTGTGTCTCTTTACCGAGCAGCATACATTTACTTTGGTGTCTTCCGGTTTTTGCGATATTGTGTCCGCTGGCTTTTCGTAAAACGGTAGACCAACACCTTTTTGTGTGGTGCGCCCCTTTGGTGTGGTATGGGAGACGCAACGAAGACGCTCGAAACAGGATCGGGCACGGGTGAGTTCGAGATCAGTGACAAGATGCATCGTATCAGCGATGCAACAAACACTGATGGCACTGTTGATGTTGAGATTTTCTCGTATGAAGAAGTGCACCCAGAAGAAGGTGTCCGTGTGACGTTCATGACGCCGACTGGTGAGCAAAAAGAGGAAGTCATGACATTCCCGAAGCGAGACGATCAGTCGTACAAGTTTGTTCGGCTCTGTAACAATACGGTTGGGTCACTCAACGCGGCCGAGTATCTTAACATCGACTCACCGACAGCGCGTGCTGATCCAGACTCGTGGGAACTGATCGCGCCACGATCACACCGTAAAATGCTCACAGATAAAATCACTGACACAAAACCGGCAGATATTGTATCAATGTTTTTGATGATTATGGGAATTGGTGCGTTGCTCACGCCAGTTGTCGTTTCGGTGTGGGGAGTGATTTCTGTTGGACTCTGGGTTGCAGGTGTGAGCGCTGGTGTTGGTGTTGGGTTTGGACCGTGGTTGCTTGCAACGGTGATCAGTGCTGTGATGGGTGGCGCGGTGCTCGAAGACGAAGCATAACACTTATCAGTGTTTGTCCCCTACTGTGTGTATGTCGATGGCAACACAACAGACCGAACGGCACGAACTGAAGGAATCAGGCGACACGCACAACGTGTTCACCTGTGTCAAGTGTGGCGCACAATGTGTGAAGGGGTTCGAGGCTGAGCTTGACGCAATTGAGTGCCGGTAGAGTTGACCAAAACAGTTAAGTAGGAGTATGCCCTACACTGATTTACATTATTATACAACAGATGTGATATGAATCGACTGACAGTGTGGCTACTTCTTGTCGGACTACTTGTTTGTTCGCTTGCAATAGCATGGGAACAGCCTGATTGTGCTGCAAGTATGGCCTGTCGATCAACGAAGACACTGCCAGCGTACTTCGAAAGCCTTATGTAGTTCGCTCTCCTTATTGGATATGTGGTTGAGACAGAACACGTCCACGACGAGGTCATGCGTCAAATGTACAGTGAGGCCGATCCGCCGCTCGACTGGGACGAGGCAAAGGCCAATCCAGAAGAAAAAGACGAAGACTGGTACTTAGAACATGAGTTGTCCCAAGAGCGTCAGCGAGAAATCTTCGACGAGATCACAGGGCAGTACGAGTTGACCGAGTCGCAACAGTCCGTGTTGGCAATGTCGTGCTTGCTAGAGTACGCCCCAACGACTCCAACAGATGGTGATGTTACTGACGACACTTAGTGCAATTTATCTGATCGGAGCGCTCGCCCTTGTTGTCTACACCGGGCGTCTCTCGTTCGAGAGCCTCAATGATCGGGTGACCGTCATGTTTGGCTTCTCGCTCCTTTGGCCACTCTGGGCAGTGTTCCTGCTAATTGCACTCGCACACGACCGACTGATCAAAAATGAAACATGAACGAATCGGTGAACGGGAGAGAGTCTGTGTTGAACTCACTCGGTGGGACGACTCTGGGCAAGTGATCAAGATCGCGTTAAAAGAATGGCCGGGTGAAACAGTTGCAACGACACTGACAGAAGCACAGCTTCGACAACTTCGAGACGCGTGCGACGAGCGGCTCGCCGATCTCGACTGATCGAAATCCTTTTACTTGTGGAACCCCTTGTACTGGTATGGTAATGCAACAGATCGCAGGCCTGTTCAAAGAGGCAGTAAAGGTCGTCGTTGGAATGATCTTCGTAATCGGAACAATCGTTCTCCTGTTCGGCACTGTGGCCGCTATCGGTGGTGTGCTGGGAGCCGGGGTTGTAGTGATTTATAACTCTATTTTCGGAGCAAGTGTAAGCGTTTGGATCGGCGCAGTGTGTGGCTCGATTGTCGTGTTATTGCGCGAACTGTAGGTGAGACGAGCGAAAGCCTTTTATTTGTGGAACCCCTTGTACTGGTATGGTCGAGACAATCGACGCAGTTTCGGCGAAGTGGCAGCGCAACCCTGAACCAGACAAGGCGGCCCTCGAACCAGCCGGTGACGTAATCCTCGACACAGACGACGCGACGGCTGATGCCTACCTGTGGGAGCCGAAGAACTGCTCTGACGGGTGGCTTCAGTACAATGGCGACTTGCAGGAGGTGGAAGAATGAGCCTCGACGTGGACCAGTGCTGTTCGAGCCAGTTGTTGTGCTCGCCTTGTTCACAATCGTGTCGTACCTTGATCGAAATGAATAATGGCAGACGGCCCAACAATTAAAACCAATCTTGTGTGGCTTACACTTGCAATAGTTGCAGCAGCAAGTGTCGCACAGGGTTTTATTTCCTTTGAGTATATCGCAACATTCGCTCTCTTTATGATTGCTGGATTTCTCGACCAGCTCTTGCAGAATCAGTAGAACCAAAACACTTTTGTGTGTGGCAGCCCTTGGTAGTGATACGATGGGAAGCCCACAACACGGGTCGGTCAAGGTCGTCACAGATGTAATCCAAGGAGAGCAGCCAGATCATCTGTCTGGAAAAATTCGAATCATTGAACATCGAAATGTACCAGACGAGCCTGATCTCACTGGCCGTCGGAATTGGAGAACAGAAGAAATCGAAGAAGTCAACAACATTGACCCGTATAAGCGTCTCGAAATCCTGTTTGCACCAAATGACGACGACTCGTCTGCCGACTGGCGGGTGAATATCTCGTTTCATGTGTTCGAGTATTTCGTTCATGGTGTCTCAGAAGACATTCGACGCCGGCCGATTGCGGAGGTGCTGACAGTTGACAATGGAGTTGGGGTTGACCGAATCGGTGAACCGGTTGCTGAATACATTTCAGAACAAATTAACAAAGATATGGGATCACACGAGAACCGTCGCAAGAGAATCGAGGAACAGCTTGATAATACTGACGAGATCGTCGCCGCGTTCAACGAGTATTCGGCTGACGAATTGCTCGACGTGTTCGAATCAGAAAACTAATGGGCAAGTTTTATACACAAATGAAATATCACACAGATACGCGATCAGCGAAAGAACTACTCAGCCAACGGTATGATCCGGATGTGATCACCGTGTCAAGTCTCTGTTAGAATGATCACACGTGGAGTATCACAGCGTTCCACACAGTGACGATGAAACAACGGTTACACATTTCGTCGAGGTGGCTCGGAATCGAAACAGAGACAGTATTACGTTCACACTGAACAAAGTTAGCAATCCAGACAATATTATGCACATCGACTGGTTTGATGGTATGAGTGTTGGCAAACCCGTGGAGAAAGCGTAAGCCTTATCCGTGTGTCTCCCCTTGTTGTAATCGTGATGCAGATGCGAACCTACGAGAACGACTACAAGGCCTCGTTCGATCTGACCGACTTCGGCTCCGCCGAGACGTTCCGTGAGTTGCTCGATGCGTACGACTTCGAGCGTGTCGAGACAGACGAGGGATTCGAGTGGTGCTCTGACGAGATGGGCGTTGCGCTCCACACATACTGTGACCCGATCTCGGGCGAGCACGCACACAGCGGTCAGTTCAACAAAAAAGACGAGCCGGGCTACGCCTCGTACATCCACCTGCGTGGGTCGTATGAGGGCGTGCACACGATCTTCGACGAGATCGTTTCGACTGCCGAGTACGTTAAGGAATCGAGCCTCGGGGAGTTCAAGCACTAACAGCGACTCAATCAAGTAGATGATCGAGCATGATGATTCAGATGATGGCCTCCTTGCAGGCATAGCTATATTTATTCTTGGAGCAGTGTTTGGCTGGCCACTGTTTGCGCCAGTTGTCGCGGCTTGTGTGATCGGGGGGCGACTGTTGTACGGAGCCGTGCAGATGTATCGAGCGATGCGTGAGTAGCTCTCTGTCATGTACGTTTTTCGGAAGAGTTAAGTGGGTGGCCCTCCAAGTAGGTGTATGGCGAAAGTGATCCGAGAAGTTCGGGAATTGCAGGACGGGAAGGAGCTGTGGCTTGCTGTGACAGACGGTGTCGGCTACCTCGACTTTCGCGACGGCCGCATGAGCAACATCTGCGACGAACAAGACATCATTAGTGTGCCGACGAACTACCTCTTGGAGTCAATCAGTCACTCATTCACTCGCAAGACTACGTTCTATGAAGATGGCACGACATACAAGGTCACAATCGAGTTGTTTACCGATCCACGAATTGACTAATCGGTGACTGCGCGTTTCACAAGACTTAACTGCTTGCGCCTCCAAGAAGGTGTATGGCGACTAAGTCAACCTGGCAGACCGTATCAGACAAAATAGCAGAAGCGCGACTCCTGTTATTGATCCATCAACTCGCTGTGTTTGGTGCAATTTGTGTGACTGTCGTATTTTATCCAAACTTTTGGGTGATTATGGGAGCACTGTCATGGACAGGCTTGCTCTGGTTGTTTGTTGATACTGCATTCACTGATGCAGAGACACTCGCTAAGATAAAGGAATCACACGAATCAGACAACTAACAACAAAGAGTAAACATAGCTCACACCCTTTCACAAGCCTTACGTGTGCGGCCCTCCAAGTGGGTGTATGGCGACCGACTCAAACAAGGCGCGCAGTGCAGCAGTCGATTTGCTCGAACGTGTGCGAACATCTTTATACTAGTTTTCATTGCTCTGTCAAGTGTGTGCTGGATATACATTGAGGCAAAGGCAGAAACAGCTATTGACACACTGCAATTTGATCGATTACGCGAACAGTCAAAATTACTTGATTGAGAGCTGCGATAGTTCGTGTCAAAATAGCTCACACCCTTTCACAAGGCTTAAGTGCTCGCGCCTCCAAGTAGGTGTATGGCGAACGACTCAGACGACCCTCGGCGTGAGGCATTGCGAGACGTAGAACGCGGACTAATCGCATCACAGATACAGGTCGTTGTCATGATTTGTGGCCTCACACTTCTGTCAGGCCCTGCCAGCGCATGGATCACAATCGGGATTGTCTTCACCGTGCTTCTCATTTGGCTATACATCCTCGCAAAATTGTCACATGCGACGACGACCCTCGAAATAGCGATCTGGCGTGACCGGTTCGAAGAAATTCACGACAACTGGCAATCAGATGAATAGTATCTCGCTGTTTACTCGATTCGCTGTGGCTGTCTTGATTATTGGCACGATTGTTGTTGGAAACGTGCTGTACATTCTTTCACTACTGGCATTCTTTGCTGGTACAATTTCGTTTGGTTCAATTGTTGGCACCACACTTCTCTTTGCTCTAATGATGTGGCTGGCGTACGGCTTGCATCATGTTGTGTGGGTGTCGTCGTAAGCGTGGGCCAGCCCCTTTCACAAGCCTTACGTGTGCGGCCCTCCAAGAAGGTGTATGGTGACAGCATTCACCGAGTCGGGGGACACCGCTTCAGAAATGGACGCGACCGTGACACTCGATCAAGCAGATGTTGTGTCGTTGTTGTGGAGTGGCTCAATTGATGTCAGTCTGCATAATATATTCAACAGGGATCATTTGCTGAAAACAATGTTCTCGATACCGACTTGTTGTATCGAGACACGCCCTTTCACAAGCCTTACGTGTGCGGCCCTCCAAGAAGGTGTATGGAACAAGACTCCGACGAGCAGATCGGCACGGTAATGGAGCGAGTACGGCGCGCTCGGACCATTCAGACAGCCCAGCTTGCTGTGACAATCATTGGTGTGCTCCTTGTCGCAGGGGGCACGAGTGAACTTCTCACGCTCCTTGCAGTGGGTGGCACACTGTTTGGTGCAGTCGCGTGTTGGGCCATCTCTGATAAATTGTTGGCTGATGCAGAACTGGTACTGAACCGAAAGCGGGCGGTTAACAAATATCAACAAATCAAAGAGAATCTCCGTGAAGACTAAGGCGTGTTGTTGTGCGAATTGCTGACTGCATCTGTTCTCGGCCAATTTACGACTACGTCTTGTATCAGTACAGTGCTATTTCTCAGGAAACGTGGATCATGCTCGACTTGTGAAATGAGATGATCAATTCTCGAAAAAAGTGGGAGTATTGCCTGCGGACCATTTAAAATACACTCACAGGAGTGCATATAAATAACCCTCTATGCAGGTCTATGAGCAACCGTTGTGCGCCTGTCTGCGAGGATAGAGAGGCTGTCCCTGATAGAAGGCCGGCCGCCTTGTCCAAGGGCGCTGTGTCTCTTTTGCGGGGCGCAGATCGGACGAGACGGGGAGGCCGGCCCTGGTGCAAGGGAGTGGATCGAGTGTTGTGCAAGGGGGAGCCTCCCCCTTGTGTGTGCACGGTTGGTGTAAGTGGTGGGCCTCGGCCTTGGGGGAGGGTGAGTCTACGCCTTGTAGTAAGAGACAGTCTACACCTCACCACACCTCTACCCCTCTCCACACCTCACAAGAGATATAAAATTCCCCCGAGGGAGGAGCCTAATCCTCTTGCCCCTCGCCACCCCTTGTCCTACTCCTTTTTTCTAGTACTACGTACTACTACTACTTAAAGCTTTCGGTTCACTCGATTACACAATTTGTTCAATTCCCGACTTGGGCCAATTAG
>OBEU01000002.1_pt1 | contig 33637 bp, 30 predicted proteins | sample 1502921 | NCBI WGS metagenome assembly OBEU01 (sample SAMEA3313256, study PRJEB22394) | marine metagenome | biome: ocean biome; feature: hypersaline pond | place: Mexico:Baja California Sur:Isla Carmen, Loreto Municipality, Mexico | collected 2007-03-21T04:19:00Z | depth 0.15 m
TGCGGCAAAGCGCAGGTCGGTAGAAAAAATATCACTCAAATATAGTGCACCATAATGGGTTTATCATGATTCTTCATTCGGCCAAGAGTAATCTGAAACTTCGCCGATTCTATATCCAAAATTTCAAAATTTATTTGTGAGCCAAAATCTATCTCGGCCAATAGGCGAAAGACTTATATGCAATGAGTGCATAGCGGTTAGTATAAGGATTGGGAGAAGTGTGATGGATATTTCTCTTCTCGCTTGAGGGGATTTCTATATTATTATATTCATATTCCTCTTGCACAACTATCGACACCATCATACAATACATGACTATACCTATCCCAACACATACGTCTCATCTCTATCAATACATGTTCTCACTCAAACAATTGGTACAACTCTACCAAAGGTGTGTGAGCACTCATTACAATTGTATCAGTAGTGCACTACTTGTGCGAGCGCGCCCCTCACATAAGGCCGAAACCTTTTTATACAATGAACACCTATCACATAATAAGCATGAATACAGTACGCTCATTGTTTGACCCATTCGACCGAGGGGCAGGCAATGGCTCATCATCTGGCGAAGACGATACAATCGAAACAGGAAACGTATATGACATCAATTGGGGCAGTCAGGCGGCCACAGACTTTAACCCAGAAGAGGTGCGTACCTCAACCAAGCGGCGGCAAAAATTCAAAAAGCTCGAAGACTTAAATCACGGGAAGGGCGAGAAATCGCGCAAGGAAACGATTCGCGCCAGTCATCGCACGAATGACCTCGAAACATTTATGTCAGTGCTCGAACTCCCCTCGCGCCAACGAGAAATAGTTCGAGAGATTGTCCAAGATGTGGGCGTCGACTCGAACAAGTGGTGCGGCACACCATATGAAAAGATTTTTCTCACCATCTGCTCACTTGTGGCGGACGAAGCACTCTCAGAAAATGATGGACAATTCAATGATAGATTGCTCTTCTCGGACGAGTTTCGTGAGCTAATGGCCGTCACTGAAATGAGTAGCAAGGACCATAGGCAATTGCGTGTCAAAGTTCGTGACAGAGCAGACCATTTTGACTAAGTATATAAAAGAATTGCCTCCACTTATAAAAGGGCGGCCACCCTCGGCCAAGGGGTATTTAAACACCCGAGGCATAACGTATTTAATAGAAACCTGTCTCGACTATGCCTAATAAAAGTAATGAGGACGATTGGTACTGTAATGCCCGCGTTCGTGAGAAGCGCGTGCCCGATGAGTGGGACCAGGACGTAGGCTACTGTGCCAACAAGGCTGGCTTCAGAACTGACCACACAGGAGAGGGCCGCTGCTACCTTCACGGAGGCGCGACCAAAACGCCGAACAAGGGGAACAATCATCACGAGACGCATGGCATGCACTCGGATAGACAGAACTACTACAACAACCGCTCGTCCGAGGAGCAGGCATGGATTGATTCAGTTGTTGAATCGATGCTTGATGATGCGCCCTTCGACGCTGACAACATGGCAAAGCTACAGATGGTCCGAAATATTGCCATCGATATGCACAAGCAGCGGCGCGCCAATGAGTACATCGATGAGGTAGGAATTGTCGAAGAGGATAAAACAGTCGGCTACACTGATGATGGTCGCCCAATCATGGAAGACCAAGAAAATACGCTCAATGTAGCGTATGACCGCCTCACCCGAACATTGACGCGCCAGATGAAAGAGCTTGGATTGCTCGAAGACCCTGACTCACAGAAGGCCGAGTCTCAGGCAAACATTGCGAAAGAATTGAGCGAGATGCGGAACACCTCCTTCGACGAGGAATAACAGTATATGATTGAAGATTTTGCTGGCGGCTATTACAGAATGGAGATGGACATCCAGCCAGTGAAATCTGAAGCAAAAATCGAGCAAGGCGTGTACGACTTCATCAACAGAGAGTTGTACACTGATTCGAGTGCAGACATTACCCTGAGAGTTGGCTTCGACTCGTCCGTTCATTTCACACCAACTGCTGGGAGTGCAATGCCCAAAGAAGTGCTTGCATTGCCAGAATCATTCATACACTCGGACGAGATGATGCGAACCCCTCGGGCAAGCAATGTCTTTATTCTAAAGCCACAAATAGCACAACTGATACAATCTGAGGTCGAGCACTGATGGTAAACGCGCAACGCTTGCTCAATGAGCCGTCCTACTTCGTCGAACACTACTTGGACGAGGAGCCATTCGACTATCAGAAGGAATTTATGAACAAAGATGATGACAGAAAGGTCTTCGTCTCTGGTCGACGGGTGGGCAAATCTCGGACGGCAGCATGGCTCGCCTTGTGGAAGGCCGTCACATTCGAGCAGGTAGAAGTTCTTCTCACAGCAAAGGCGCAGCGCCAGTCGATGGAGTTGTTTAATCAAGTGCAGGCAGAAATGCGCAATAGTAATATTCCTGAAGACCAATGGGGAGTCGTCCGTTCAACGAGAACGGAGATTAACTTTGACAATGGGTCGCGCATCATTGCACTTCCTGTTGGTCGAGATGGGTCAAATATTCGCGGGTATGGTGGCCCAGAAAATATGATTATTGTTGATGAGGCTGCCTTCATCGATGATGCAATCTTCCAACAAGTGCTGCTGCCGATGATGGCAGTTGGGGGCGGCACATTCATTCTACTGAGTACACCGTTCGGCAAGAAAGGATTCCTCTACGAAAAGTCGAATGACCCGAAATGGTACACACAGCAGGTCCCAACCTCGGCCAATCCGCTCATCGATGATGAATTTATCAAAGAGCAGAAAGAGAATCTCACAGTCATGCAGTTCAAACAAGAGATTCTCGGCCAATTCGAAGAAAATGCAGACTCCTTCTTCCAGCGAGATGAGATACTATCGTGTACTGAGGAAGTTGTCACAAAGTCTGATGACGTGACATATCTTGGCGTAGACTTGGCTTCGACTGGGGGCGATGAATCGGTCTATGTCTGCCTCGATGATGAAGGTAATGTGTTCGACATTGAGCACACCTCAGAGAAGCCAATGACAGATGCGATGGGTCGAATCCGTGAGCTTGACTCGTACTACAACTTCTCACAGATTATGGTGGATTCGACAAGCCTCGGCCAAGGAACGGTCGACCAAGTAAAGGAAGGCCTCGGCCAAAAGGTGAGCGGCTTCAAATTCACCAATGAGAAGAAACAGGACTTGTACAATACCTTGAAAAATGAGATTCAGAAAGAAAATGTTACAATTCCATACATTCCTGGCAAGAACGACCAAGCTGGAAACAAGTTGGTGAATCAGTGTCTCGACCTTGAGTTTAGTTTCACAAGCTCTGGGAAGATGCGAATCGAACATCCGCCAGGAGGACATGACGATTTCAGTGATGCCTTTGCGCTCGCTGTCTGGGCAAAGTCGAAGAAGAACCTCGCACGAGGGGATACACAATCAATGCGCCCATTTACGCTTGGCGAACTTTCATAATACTGATATACAATGACTGATGACAACACCTCTTCTGGCGATGGAAGCACGTTCAATATTACACCGAACGTCGCACAGGCTGACAAAAATGCTGCTGAACTCTCAATGGATGCAGCAGCAAAATCGATGGATGGGTCGGATGCGCGCGACCTCCGCCGACCATTTACCTTTGAGTCGCCAGACTATGATAGAACTGAAGCGCCAAAGGATGAGATGCGCAAATATTGGCGGCAGTTTGAGACGACGCCAATTGTGCGAAAGCCGATTACATCCTTTGCGAGCCGAGTGACTGAGCCCGGCTACTTTATCGAGACGAAGCGACTCAATCGGCGCGAGGTTGAGCGAATCGGCAACTGGCTTAATCAAGCAGCAATACTTGAAGGACAGCCAGGGCGAGACTTCCGCCTTTTAGCAAAGAAAGCAATCGTCCAGCGAGAGGTGCGCGGCACAACACTTGTCGAAGTCGCGCCACACAAGGACGACCCTGACAAAATTGCTGGCCTCAAATTGATTAATGCTGAAACGATGGAGGCAGTGACGCGCCCCAATCAGAAGATACTGATGGCCCCTGATGACATCAATGAGTATGACTCTGCTCCAAAGGCCGAGTCTGGGGGCGCGGCGGCCTGGCTACAGGATATTCTCGAAACAGATAATGTCTACTGGGGTGAGGCAATTGATGGCAGCGATGCCTCAAACGATGAGAAGATAGGCTTCCGCCGAGACGAAATCATTCCGCTCACCCGAGACGCAGACGTTGGAGAAGTGTTTGGCACCTCTCGAATCGAGGCTGTGTCTGACAGGATTGATGGTATCAAACAAAAGTTGGCCGACAATGATGAAGCCATTGCCTCAAAGGCATATCCACTCTGGCTATTTATGTTCGGCTCTGAGGAGAATCCGTGGGACTCGGGCGAGATTGCGAGCTTCATGCAACATCAGGAGATGGAGAATTTCCACCCTGGGATGAAGCAAGGTGTGCGCGGCGACGTTGAAGTAGAAACAATCTCGGGCGAGGTGGCAGACATTGCTGAAGCATTGAACTTCGACCTTCAGTGGATTATGAGTGCGATGCCAATGCCACTATTCACGCTCGGAGCCTTTGGTGGAACTGGTGCAACGGTCGGCCAAGTATCAGGTGTCGCCCAACAGCAGGACGTTAATCGACAGATTAAGGAGGCTCGCCGCGAGCTTGAAGAAGAGTTTACGCCTGTCGTGCGAAAGGTTGCCATGCAGCAAGGCGTTGACGAAGAGCGAGCAAAAGACATTACCCTCAAGTTTGGCACGCCTGGTGAGACTGACCTCAATGTTGACAGAAATGAGCAGGTTATTCGATACATTAGTAATTCTCAGGGCGGAGAGACACAAACGCAGGGTCAAAAGCCAGACATGCGCTCGCCCGAGCAGCGCCAATCTGATAATAGTGGTGGACAAGAATCGCCGCAGGGTGGCGCTGAACCAACTGATGCTGATGTTGCGACAGACGTGACTGGGGCGAATCCTGACAATGTAATTACAAAAGGTGAGACACCATCCTCTGTCAACAATCCGACACCAGATATTCCAATCGCTGGTGTTGATGAAGACAGGAATCCATACGTTGATTACGATGTTGAGTCAAACCGCTCGACACAGGTATGGAACACGTCTCGCTCGGTTAGTGAACTCGCCCCGTATGAGAGTGAACGCTCTGAAATAAGTGAGTTGGCATACGATGTGTTCAGAACAGTGCTAGACAATACACTCTCACAACTCGGTGAACGATATGCATCGACGCCACAGTATGCGGTGAGCGAGTTCGAAAATGTTGCAAACCGTGAACTGAATCGAGCAATCAGAGAGCATTCGACGAGAAACACATCTCGTGACACAATACGCACAATTCTTGATGAAGCATTGGAATCGCTGGGTGCGAGCACATCTCCATATAGAGACACAAACGTTTCCTTCTTTGCCCAAAATATCGAGAATGCAATCAGGGATGCGGCAGAGGAAATGTTGCGAAAGGCGCGAGTGCAAATGCGTCATGCAATTGTAAATAATGAATCATTCGAATCTGTGGCGGCACGCATTGAATCAGATTATAGTGATGCATACTTGCGCGAGCGCGCACAATTGATTGCACATATGGAGACAAATGATGCAGTTGAGTCAACCAAGCTCAAAGAGTTCCAACGAAATGATGACATTATTGGATTTAGAATTGAGAATACTAATCCGAGCACAAGCGTAACACAGTCTCTCGCAGGAGAAGAGATTTACTTTGATGAGAGTGAATCTCTCAGAGAATCGGTCGAGGGGCGGCTCGCAACCTCGCCAAAGAAGGGGTTCGACCCACTCCCAACAACGCCGCCATATCACTTTGGCGACACGACAACAATTGAGCCAATCTGGCGCAACTGATACAATAATGGCCGACGCATAACGTAATTATTGACACCGATGACGAGAGAGTCGGCCCTAATTTGTACAAGCTCTCAGAGGTCATATTAGAGGAACACAACTATGGCAGAAAAAGCAAACGGCGACTACTACTACGACGCTGGTACGATTAACGAACAGCTTGATGAATATGAGATTTATGAGCATGATGGCAAGCTCTACCTGAATAACGAGGCTGGTGGAAGTGACGACTACATCTCGTTCGATGGGGTCGCGCAGCTTCTTGGAGGCGTGCGCGATGCTGACCTCAGTGATGCAGACCTTGAGGAAGGTGAGGGTGGCCTGTATGCCTACGACGATGGAGCAGGCACATACTCGCTTCGATTCGCGTTCTACGTTCCTGGCGGCAGTGTTGTCGTCAATGAACTCGATGCAGACATCGGCACAGCGTAAATAATCTCTTCTTTTAGTATTTTAATTCAATAGTTACAACTATTGTACTGATTATGACAGACATTAACACAATCGATTTGACACCATTGAAAAATGAGTTGTCTGAGGAAGCGCTACAAGAATATGAGATGGGCGCAATCGTTGAAACAGACGATGGCCCAGGCATTGTCGCAGGGTTTGCCGAAGAACCATTCGAGTATCCGGCAGGCGGTGAGGACAGAATTGAGCGTATCGAAGAAGAGGAGGAAGTCACTGATGAGATGATGGAAGAGATTGACGCGAGCGAGGACAATCCATACTACATTGTCGCACTCCAAGATGGTGGCAGTGTGGCGGTCACCGCTGATGAAATTAGTAGTGGCACGCTCGAAGGAGATGATGGGGCAGAAATTACTGAATGGGATGAAGTCACAGAGTCGGGCGAGGAAGCAGACCTTGCGCCAGTGTATGCCTACTGTGATGACCCACACAGCCGCGCCCAACTCGAAGCAGCAAAGGTCAAATACATTCACGAAAACTATGCCGCCGAACTCGGGCAATACGTGGACAACAATGAGGCAACGCTCGCCACACTTGAAGAAATGTCGGCCGAGGAGCTAGTCAATATTCGCGGAGTTGATGACCCGCATGTTGGGTTTGATGAGTTGCCACCGGGTTGGACGAGGAAAAGTGTGCTTCAGGCTTGGGCCAGTGTGGGCGGTACTTGGCGAACCTGTTTCGCACGGATGGTTCGAGTAAGAGGGCCAAACTTTGCAAAGCGGTGGTGCGCTGCTTTAAAAGACGAAACCCTCCGAACCGAAGAGTGGAGAAATTCCTTCTAGAGGCTTTCTACTGTAACAATTAGAGCAAAACATTATCTTAAATTTCTAATCATCATTAAGGGCTGCACACTTGGCCGAAACTTTTAAGTACCTTCAGCCACAGCACACTACTATGGCAGAACTTGAATGCCCGGTTGAAGAATGTGAGTACAGTACTGAAACTAATCGTGGTCTGTCTATTCACGCGAGTGCAAAACATCTTGACTTAGATTACGATTTCAGTAATCGTGAAACAGATAATTGCGATTTTTGTGGCGAAGAGTACAAATATTATCCCAGCAGTAGAAATAGAGAAGGAAGAGAAAACTTCTTCTGTTCCCGTGATTGTGCAGATAAATTTAAGGCCAAGGATGGGTTAGACACAGAATGTTCTGAGTGTGGTGATCAAGTTCATGTGTCTCCTTCTCAAGTTAAAGAAGTTGGCGGCTATGAACAGAAAAATTACTTCTGTGATAAAGAGTGTGAGTCGTCATTTAAGTCGCGCGAGTGGGTAGGCGACAATCATCCAAGCTGGGATGGTGGTCGTGAGAGGCTATATTGCGAAGAGTGTGGCGACGAATATTATGTGAAGCCTGCAAAGGTGGACCAATCTAAATACTGCTCTGCTAACTGTAGAGTAGAAGCGAGTAAGAAAGAAAAGAAAGAATATAATTGTGCAAACTGTGGTGATATTGTGAAGAAAATGCCCCATAATGTCAAGGGTGAGAACACAACTTGCTCAAAAAAATGCCACAAAGAATTTATGTCAGAGATTAGAAAAGGAGAGTCTAATCCTGCTTGGAAAGGTGGTCGGTTCGAGTATTACGGCCCCAACTGGCCCGAGCAGCGAGAAGCCGCCCTCGAACGAGATGGGCACTCGTGTCAAGAATGTTACATGACCAGAGACCAACACTATCAAAACTACGACGAGGACTTACACGTCCATCACAAAGTGCCACGAAGGCAAATAATTGACCGAGAGGAACCAACACTTGACCAATTTGAGTTAGCCAACTCGCTCGATAATCTAGTGACAGTATGTAAATCGTGTCACAAAAAGTTGGAATCGAACAATACACAACAATGACAATAGAATTAGAAGACGTACAAACATTTAGCGGAGACATCGCAAATGGAGCAAGTGAAACGCTCGAAGTTGAAACAGGGGCAGAACACACCCTCCAAGTATTAATCAATGATGGGGCAAATGATGTCGCTCCACTACATGACCTCCTCGTCGAATACTATGTCCCCGCCCTCGACGAATGGTTAACATACACAACTGTAACGAGTTCGGACGACCCAGCATTTGAAGTAGATGTGCGCGCCGCTCGCGCGAGGGTTACCGTCACTAATGACAGTGGTGCGAGCGCTACTTTCACAATTGCAGTACAAACATTCAGAGACTTTTAATCAATAATGGCGTACCCTGAAACAACAGACATCGACCTCAAAGAAAATGTACAGGCCGCCCTCGAACAACAGAGCCGTGCTCGCTCAAATGACGATGCCCTTCGAGGAAGAGAGTACTCTGCTGGCAACCTTTTCGAAGATGTGGCGGATGGAGCAAGTGTTGGGGTATTGTTCGAGATGCCCGACTCAGCAGAGTGCTTTGCGTTTGTTGACTCTCGGTTCTCCACTACAGGCAAGTGGTATGTGCAGAAGGTGGATTCAGTAACGAAAGATGCTGCTGGCACAAGTATTGATTCCAACAATCGGCTGATTAGCGATGGTGAGCCGTGTGCAACAGCCGAGTATGGCGCTACGGTAAGTGGTGGAAACGAATGGTCGCGCAAGGTGGTAGGCTCGGCCTCAGGACAGGGCGGGAACCTCTCACTCTCACCAGCGTCGAGCGACGGTTCAGCAATTATTATCCAACCTGGAGAGAACATATACTTTGTTGCAGAAAATAATAGCAATGGTGCCGCAGACGTGGCTATTGATGTTGATTGGAGTGAGATACCAATCAGTGAATCAGAGATAATGATTCAGTAAACAGTAGCACCAACACTTACACAATAGAAGACAAGTATTTTCCAACAGTAGAACCAACACTCACACAATAGTAGTCTACAACTCACCACACGACACTGTTGTAATTGCCACCACTAGTGTAAGTGAAGACAGCACTTGTGGTAGCGTATAGACTACTACATATATGATATAATCCTCGGGGAAGAGAAGAGAACCAAAAATCACAAACCTCTACACTTCTTCCAATCCTTGTACTAACCGCTATGTGTTCCAAGTATATAAATCTTTCGGTCAATAGTATCCACCCTTTTAAATAGGGGCGAAGCATAACGTATTTAATAGATGATTGAACTCGGGACAGGCTGCACGTTTCTGACTAGCAGCAGCACCCGATTCGTTTTCGTACACGTATAACTAATACTATGAGCGCAATAACTGTCGTCGAGTTTGAAACATCGCCTCACGGTGGTGTCTATCTCTCAGAACTGTCGGATGGCCCGCCATTTACTGTACATGGTGTAGCACTTGGCGCAGATGATGTCACGGTCGGACAATCTGGAGTCAAGAAGCTCTGGCCAGCCGATGAGTTGAAGGAGGCGGCAGACTCGCTCAAAGGGACAAATCTTGTCGTAGACCATGAAAACTCTGCCGAAGGAGTTGTCGGACGAGTGACAAAAGCTGGCTACAAGGATGGCTCTGGGGTCATCTATGAGGCCGAACTCTACGACGAGGAGCTTGGCGAAAAAGTAAAGAACGGCCTGCTGGAAGTGAGTATTCGCGGCTTCCATGCAGACGTAGACTCGCTTGAAGAAAATGATGATGGGGCGAAGGTTGTTGAAGACATTGAGTTTGACAATCTTTCCATTGTGCCAACAGGCGCATCCCCATCAAACTCACTTGAGATTGGCTCACACGATGAACTGAGCGCAGCAGAACTCTCTGCATTCACAGACTCGCTCGAATCGGCGGAGCTAGAAGAGATTAGCGCTGGCGACTATGTTCGATGGGATGGTAATCATGGAATCACTATCTCACTCCCAGAAGATGGGTCTATCGAGGTTGACAAATACGAGCAAGACTCTGACGGGATGTGGCGCTCGGTCGAGCAAGTCGTGGACGTACAACTCGACGATTTGTCCATGTGGGACGTAGATGAAGAGAATATTGGGCAGTCGATGAAAGAAGCGGAGGAAAACCGCTCGGTCGAGGAGAACATGCTCATCAAAGAAGGGATGACATTCTTCTCGACACTAAATGACAAACCACTCACAATCACTGAGGTAAAGGGTGATATTGTTCGAGTCAAAAACCCTGAGGGCAGTTCGTGGCGTGAGCCCATTGAGTCAGTCATAGACGCAATTGCTGAAGGTGAGTGGGAAGGAGACATTCCAATCGAGTCAGGGATGAAATTCTACTCAACCGTCAATCACGTAATGCTGATGATTGCTGACGTGAGTGGAGACATGGTTACTGTTGGTGACATGGAGGGCGATACATGGAAAGAGTCGAAAGAAAATGTCATCACAAAAGTGGCTCGCGGTCATTGGGAACCATCCTACAATATGAATGGCGAGTCGGGCGACTCAAAGGAAGACTCTCCCTCATACGACGAAGAAGAGATGGCCGACCCTTCCTACAGTCGTGGCGATTGGGTCAGTTGGGACACCCGCAACTCGACCGAGATTGGGAAGGTCACCGGCTCGTATCAGGAGGGTGATGACTTGCCCAACTTCCGTGGCTCTCGTAACATGTCGCCTGAAGGTGAGGAAGTGCTCTACGCCTTGCGCATGTACAAAGAGCGCGATGGCTCCTATCACCCAATTACTGGTAAACCAATTGGTCATTATGAAGAGTCTGTTCGCTCGGCCGAGAAGCCGAAGAATGTCTCTGACATGAGTGTTGAGCTTGGTCGGTCGAATGTTGGTCAGTATGATGTCGAAGAAGAGGATTGGGTTCAGTGGTATCCCTCTGACACGACTGAAGAACACGGCTTCGCAAAATCTGTGGACGGAGATACTGTCACGATTGAAGTGTGGACGCAGAATAGTGACGGTAAGTGGAAAACAGATGGTGACACCATTGAAAAAGACATGGAAGAGGTCGAGCCGTGGGGCAACTTCCCACGAAAGCAGGACGAGTTCGCTGATGCAATTGAAGATGGTGACCCTCGAAAGAAACCAGCAGACAATGAGTACGCTGAGGAGAATGCCGAATCTGAAGAGCTTGTCAGCGCTGAAGTTGAAGAAGGCCTGAAAAATAAGGTCGAAGAACACAACGAAGAGTATGGTGACGAGGATGGGAAGAAAGTCACTTACAGTATGCTCAAAAATGTGTACGAACGAGGGATGGGGGCATACAATGACACGCATCGTGAAGGGATGACACAACAGCAGTGGAGCTATGCTCGTGTCAATGCATTCCTCTACCTTGTTCGAAACGGGAATCCTGAAAATGATGCGTATACGCAGGACAACGACCTTCTTCCAGACGGGCACCCCAAAAAGTCTGAGGAGAATGCGCCGGTCGACCCAACAGATTGGAAGGACGGCCAGCTTGTCGAATGGCAGGTTCATCCTGCCCTGATGGGGAAGATTGTCCATGACGACGAGGAGCGAGATGTGGTAATGGTAGAAATTATGACAGAAGAGGACGGAAACCTCACCTCGACTGGATACACCATCACCGCAGGATACACAGACATTCGTCCGTACAGTATGGGCGAGATGGAAGCAGAGATGTCCATCACCTCGTCTGACACACCGACACAAGACGCCGCCCCCTCGCACGATACTGGTGTCAAGTCCTTGCTCGACAGATTCATGGATTCGGTTCGAGGCGAGCCAACAATTGAAAAATTCGAGGCATACATTCGCTCGTCCGATGATTTGGAAATAGACAGAACTGAGGGAAGTGAGCGCTCGCTCGATTCTGAGCCAACGTTACACGATTCGCGTATGGGGCAACCTGAGCGATTCGTTGAGGCAGATGATGATACACAGTCATCGCTTGCAAAAAGTTACTCAGATTACCCAGAGGCAGCATCTGAGAATGCCCAGATGGCTCTCGACGCAAAAGAAGAGACCGGCAATCCGAACGATTGTGGGACCGACGTTGGATGGAAGCGCGCTCGCCAACTTGCAGAAGGGAAGGGCATCTCTCGTGCCGAGATTGGGAAAATGTCTGCCTTCAATCGCCATCGCCAAAACAGTGAGATGGACTCGGACGAGGGGCGCGCCGATTGTGGATGGATGATGTGGAAAGCGTGGGGCGGAGATGAGGGCGTCGATTGGGCGCAGGATAAACTCGAAGAAATTGATGAGGAAAATATGGCTATGATGAAAGAAGAGCACATGTTCTCGTCCAAGGAGGATGCGATGGAGGTCGCACAAGAGATGGGCCTCGATGGTGTTCACGAAATGAACGGTATGTGGATGCCAGGAGAAACGCACGATGAATATGCGGATGCCATGTCTGAAATGGGTGGTTCCATGTACGGCGAGGATAGCATGGATGAAGATGAAATGGCTCGCTACCTTGCAGATGAGGGCGTACTGTCTGATGTAGGGGAGCTACAGGATTACGACATGGAGATGCCATCGTATGAGGGCACGACTGAAGCTGATTGGTCGAGCCCCACACTTGATGAAATTATGCAAGCCTACGGGTGGGACGAGGAGTATGACTCCTACGATGCTCTGCCCGAGGATGCAAAAGAAACGATTGGCAACCATTTCATTATTTCAATGTCCGGCTTCCCAGCAGAGAACTTTGGGGATTACAAGCTTCCGGTGGTCGAACCATCGGGTGAGCTTAGTCTGAATGCGCTCGCAGCAGTGAAGGGCGGGCGTGGTGTCAGTGCAGTAGACGGTCTCAACGCAGAGATGGAAGACGAAATTGTTGCAGTTGTGAACGACCTTGCCCAAGAGGAGTTCGACAAGGACTGGGGCGAGGAGGAAATGGCTGCAACAACTGGACGACCAACACCAGGAGAAAATACTGTTGGCGGAGTGCGAGTTCTCTCCGGCGATGACCTTTGGGACGCTTCTAAATCCAAAGAGAGCGACTTGGACTCGATTGCTGAATTAAACGTGATTACCATGACAGAAAATATTGAGGAGAAGCTTTCGGAACTCGACGAGCCCGTTGCTGTTGAGGCAGCGGAGGTCGAGTCGCTCCGAGAAAAGGCAGACCGGTTCGAGGAGATGTCCTCGTCCCTGGAAGCACTCCGAGAGCGCACCGATATTCTCGACGAGGTTGACCGCTCTGATGTGGAGGCACTTGCCGAAGCAGAGGACGCTATTGTAGTCGAGTCCGGTCGCTTTGCGGAGCTTAAGGAAGAGGCAGAGCAGGTGAAAGGTATGTATGCCGACGAACTTGCAGAAGAATATCCGGCCTTCACTGCTGAGGAACTGGCCGACAAGTTCTCGATTGAGGAGCTTCGAGAGAAGTTCGAGGAGCAGATTGGAGAAGTCGATGAGCTTGCCGAGTCGGGCGATGCTGCCACCAAGTCGCAGGACCCTTCGGAGGAATCTCTTGAGGAAGCCTCGGCTGGCGCGCAGAGCGAGGAGAGCCTCTCGGACGAGGTTGCTCAGAAGCAGGAAGAGCTTCGGAACAAGATCCTTGGAGGTAACTAATAATGGCAGAAGCAAGCAAGCAAACTGATTTCAGTGGCCTTGGCTACGGTGACGAGACGCGGCGTCACGGTGACTATGTTCAACTCCCGCACGGTGATGGTGGGAGTGTGACTGGCTCCGTCCGTCCAGGGCAGGCCGTAATGCTCGATGGAGGCGTTATCGCTCAGGCAGACGGGAGCACCGCTGTAACAATTGGTGTACTCTCGAACTACCCACGCGCTGGTGACAGTGGTGGGCCGAGCGACCCTGCGCCGATTACGGCAGGCCAGCCCGCCAATGTGAAGACGAGCGGCACCGTTAAGGCAGAGGTTGACTCTACGGTCAGTGCTGGTGACGAACTTGTCCCAGCGGCTGGCGTTCTTGAGGCAGGCTCTGGAGATGTTCATGCAGTTGCGCTCACTGATGCGGTCGAGGATGACCGTCCCGATGGTTCGAGCGCTCACTATGCCGAGGTTCTGCTTCGGTAAATTTTTGGAGGAATAAAAATGGCACTTACTACACGCGACGTTATTACGCAAGACTTTGTGCGCGAGACGGTTGAGGAAGTTGTGCAGGAGAATCTCGTCTACCGGCGAGCCTTCCGCGAGATTGATGCTTCCAACATTGAATCCAACTCGTACACATTCTACATCGACCAGGACGACATGGGCGCTCCCCAGATTGTCGGAGAGGGTGAGGAAGCCCCGCGACACCAGTCCACGGTCGAGGAGCAGACTGTACAGTTCGACAAGTTCATGGGCGAGGTTACTCTTACGATGGAGGCCATGTCTGATGGACTTATTGAGATGAAGGCGCGAGAGGTTGAGGATGTTGCTCGTGCGATGGCCGAGCGTCTCAATCGAGAGGCATACGAGGTTCTTGCCGCCAATAACCAGGACACGACCGATGGCGAGACCATTGGTGACGCGAATGGTGTTCTTTCCTTCAGCGACATTGTTGAGGGAATGAAGGCGCTGCGCGAAGATGACTACACTCCTGACCTGCTCATTGTCGATGTAGATGGCTACACCGACCTGATGACAGACTCTAACTTCAATCGAGCTACCGAGAGTGGTGACGAGGTTGTTCGAACTGGTGAGGTTGGCCGTATTGCCGGAATGCCTGTTGTCATTGATACGACACAGGATATTGCTCCCAATGGTCACGGGGCGTTCGCCATTGACACGAACCGGTATGGCTATGAACTTACCCGAACCCCGATGTCGACTAATGAGTACGAAGAGCCTGAGCGACAGGCTGATGTGATTCAGGCCTTCACCCGTAAGGCGTGGACCGTCATCTTTGACGAGGCGGCGGCCCTAATCGACGGGTAAACTTCGGTAGCCTACTACCACAATACTGTTCGGTGCTCTTAAATATATTGGATTATGTCATACTCCCCAAAATACGTTCAATTCGACGACATTCCTGTGCAGATTCCTGATGATTATTCAAATAAGGAAAAACAGGCAGCCCTTGAGTTTGCAGAAGCGACGGCTGAACTCGACTTGAATGAGGGGGAAGACATACCCGGCCAAGCAATGACAAATCTTGGCACAATGATTCGTGCCGCCATTAAACAAAAGGCGACATGCGAGCTTGCGAAAGGGTCGGAGCACCCAGACGATGTTGCCCTCACAGATTTGGCCGACGATGGCTCTACCAAGAGTGATTATGCGTCTGAGGCCTTCTGTGACAGATACGACGAGCTTATCGATAAGCTGAGAGATAGCGGTTTGTTTGGAGAAGATAGTGCTGGTGACACATCGCCCTTCGTTTATTCAACTGGCAACCCCACACCTCGTGACGAGTACAAGAACTACCCAGTTGATGAAGATGATTACAACCCGTACAACGATTACTAATGGCCGACACCTCTGATCTGGCAAACGTTGAGCGTGCAGTTCAGCAACTGAAGAAAAATATTTCTGAAGAGATGGAAGACACGCTTAAGCGAAATCAGGGCTCTGCGGTCAAAACTGTGCAGATGCAAGCAAAGCGCTTGATTGAGGCTAACGCAGATGTTGGCAAACTCGGTGAAAAACCTGAGCAACAGCCATTGTATGAGTCGTTTGGCTCATACGTTACAAAAGATGTGACAAGTGATGGCATTTCTTCAACACTTGTCATTGGTTCTACTGCACCACATGCGGCTGCACTGAACGAGGGGACCGACCCACACGAGATAGCGCCCTCAAACAAACCAGAACTAATATTTGAAGGAGCGCCAGGAGATGACTATCTGTTAACTAATCCTGGTATTGCTGGTGTCGACAGAGAGGGGGGCGACAATGGTGGTGACCTCGTGACAATGGAGCCAGGAGTGCCAGTGAACCATCCTGGTGTAAGTAAAACGTCATACTTTGAAATATCACTCCAACAATTGTCAGAGGAAATTGGTGATGACTTGAACAATAATGTTCGAGCAGCGATACTAGAGTCTGGATTTAAACCAACAACAAACTAATGGTCTCACAACAGGAACTACTTGAATCAATACCGCGCTCGTTAGAGAGTGATTCGGCTATTCCTGATAGTGTAACATATATTACATATGAGCCAGACTTTGATTCTGAGGCAATAAAGCTACCCATCATACAAGTTCTCAGGACTGCTGTCACAACTGTCGATGATACAAACACAGATTTTATTGGATACAGCAGAAATGACTCTGACAGAATCGTCGGCAAGTTGTATGAGCGCCTGTATGTGATGGACCTTACGATAGCGATATGGACAGCAGATGGCTCAGTGTATGACAATGCTGGCATTCCAGAAGCTGTGAGAACTAGATTGTACAAACATGATTATGATGGGCCACAGGAATCACTTATTGATGAAAACGGTGACCCAATTGATGATGTTTGGAGAGTGGCGCTAACAAACACTCGTGAAAATGATGACGTAACCTACACTCCAACACTTCGCGTTCACGAACAAGATGTGAGAGTGTGGGCTGGTGAGACAGTAGAAGTACCAGTTGAAGAAGCGATAATCGATGAAACTGACCAGAATGTCTCAACACAATAATCCAATGTATGGAGTTACACCGAACAGTATTGTAGTACAGGCAGACAAACAAATTAACAACGTGATATAAATTATGGCAACATATGGAGAATTTCCAGGCGTTCGTGTAGAAACACAGTCTGGTGGGATTACAGGTATCACCATTGGTGAAGAGGAGAAGCTCGTTCTCTTCGGCGAGGCCAGCTACACACTTGATACAAGTGGCGATAGTGACGAAATCGTCGTTGAAGGAGACGATGCTACCCTCGATGTATCCGCATCCTCGCCCGAGCAGATTAATGCTTTGCGAGAGGCTGATACAAAGTTCGGCGCAGGGTCTGAACTAGCTGATGGGATGAGAGAGGCAATTGCAAACGGTGCCAATTTCAATTTCCTGTACGGAGTTGCGGTTCCGAGAGAGTTTGTCGAGGGTGAGGTCCAGACTACACAGACTGGCTCGCTCGACAATCTTGCACTCGTTGAACATACAGGTGAAGCTGTTGACAGTACCGGTGATACTCTCGGCGATATGGGTATTTCTGTTACTGACACGACAGATGGTGACCTCTCGGTCGAGCTTCGATACAATGGTAGCCCGGCCAATCCCACAGAGGAAGACACAGTATTCGTCAATCCCCTTACCGGAGAGTATGCGGCTGACGCTGCTCCGACCGGAGACTACGAGTTTAGCTACACGTACAACGATTACAGTACAGCCTTCTCGGCTGAGGAAGTGCGCGGCATTGTAAATGAGAATGAGACTGGTGTGTATGTAGCACTGTCTGATTCTGATTCAGTGTCGTCCTCGCTTCAGTCCGAGATTAGTACGCTTCGCACAAACTTCCAGCTTGTAAATGGTGTTTGTGTGGCGGAGCCGAATGACAACGAATTGCTCGACGCCGCGAACACCTCTGCTGAAAATGGTGGGGCCGACGCTCGCTACGATGCGGGCAACTATGGTTCGGCCAACCAGAGCGTAAGTGAAGAGTACTTCTACAAGTTCGCGCCAGGTCGTGAAGAAGATGTGGTTAAGACGATTGCCGGAGGGGTGGGCGGCCTCTTCGCCGGTAATCCGATTAGCGACCCTGTATACAACGATGAGCTAAACGGATACCAGAGCCTTGAGCAGACCTTCAGCAAAACTGATGCTGATAACATGCGAGGCGAGGATATTATTCCAGTTCGCTCTGGTGGCGCAATCCGTGTGCAGGGTAATCGCTCGACTGCATACAGTTCTGCTGGCACGGTGGCCGCAGACTTCTTCACCCGTCGAATCACCGACCGTGTAATTCTCATTGGAAAGCAGGTTGGTGACAATACGATTGGCCTGATTAATGATGAAGATACTCGGTCGAGGGCGGCTCGTCTCATTCGAGCAGAGCTTCGCCAACTCGTCGCAGATGGTCTCATCAAGCCTAACTCTGAAACAGAGAACAATTGGCGAGTAGAAGTGTATGAAGAAACGACAGACCGTAATGAAGTCAATATTGACATTTCCTTCACACCATACGGAATTGTGAAGCGTGTTGATGAGACCATTACTGTTGACACAAGCTAAGGTGAGAATTAATGTACAATAATAACAACCCACGAAAAGAGGTCGGTGAGAACTGTACGCTCGAACTGCCAGGAGATGGCGGCGAAACTCCTGTAAGTAATGTTTCGTACACAGAAGAGGCGAACACCTCTGAGGTCCAGTACACCGACTCCTTTGCGCAGAGTATTGCTGTCACCGGAGTGACGTACTCTGGCTCGTTTGAGATTCCAGGCAATGCGACAGAAACCCGAGAGATTGGGTGGGATGATGGCTCTGAGGGAACAACGCTTCCAAAATACGTACCACAGATGACAATTGTCGATGGACAAGACAATGCCTACGTGTTTTCGAATGTGTTGTTCAATAGTCATAACAAGGACATCCCATCGGACGACCGCACCACGCAGTCGTTCGACTTCATGGCTGAAGAACTTATCGAAGAGTAGCGAGTTTAGTAAGGGTGTCATCGCTGACACTCTGTACAACCCGAGCCCATTTGTTGCCCAAAACGCACACCTATTCTACCACCGGGCGACGGTTGAATTATAAGCGATAGTTAATCCGACCACTTGCTGGAGAAACTACAACTATGAAAGAAGAAGACGCACTTGACTTTTACAAGCGCATCACAGAAGGGACGAAAGGGTACGAAACTATCACGATTGAACACAAGAGCGGCTCTGAGCTTACTGGGGTGGAAATGCATCCTGTAGACAAGAAGCGACTGGCTGGTGTCATTAGTGAGCTTCCTGATGACATGTTTGAAGCTGTTGATGAAACTGATGACCCCGAGTCGGCCGAGGAGCAGCTTGAAGAGAGTGGCGGCTCTCTCAATGCGGTAAATGAGAATACAATCGACGCATTCGAAAGCCTTTGTGTTGATTCGCTTCGCCACCCTGAACTGACAAGTACACAGATTAATACAATCGTTTCTGAGCTTAGTTTCGAGGTATTGTTCGAGCTTGGAACAGAAATTATTAATATGTCGTCAGAGCAAACTGGTTCGGTTCAGGGTTTTCGGAAACAGGGATAGCGCAATACCTGCTCTCTGCTGTTGAGAATGGGGCAACGTCATTTTCTGTTCGAGACGATGATACCGGAGAATTGAGAGAGGCATACGCTGATGACCTCACAGATGCACAACTGAAGTTTATCTTTCACGCAAGACAAGAGCGTGAACGTATGAAACAACGGAAAGCCGAACGCGACTCGCCAAACACCTTCTAATAGTTACAACTCTCACCAATGGCAGAATCTTACAAAAAGGAAGCGAAAATTGAAATTAATGCTGTTTTTGATGATGAGTCAATCGTCAAAAAGCTGGCAGACTCTCTTGATGAAATTTCAGAATCGTCTGATAAAATAGAGAGTAATATTCAAGAAAGTCTTGGTAATGCTGAAAAGTCATTTGAGGATTTTGATTCAGCAGTAGACGACTCTGTACAAAAGCTTGACGAAGAGCAGTATAAGGTTAGTCGGACAGGAGATATGTTCGACACTCTTCGGGAAGCAAAAGAGAGTGCGAAAAACGCAAACCTAAACTTTGGAGATTCTGCTGAAGAAGGGTCAGAAAAGGTTGACAAAGAGTATAGCTCGCTTCGAGACTTAAAATATCAGTTTGGTGAGCTTGACGGATTCATTCCAAACAAACGGATACAACAATTTTATCAGAATACGCAAGACCTTTCTGATAGTCAGGCTGACCTCACTGATAATGCGAATGCAACATACACTGAAATAGATAATTTAAATAATGCATTCGACTTACAGAGCGAGCTAGTCGATGAGAACAGGCGCAGGTTTGAGATTCAAGGAGAGTCGTTCGAAAGCCTTATCCGAAGCGCGAGCACGCTTGATGATATTTATAGCGCACAGTCTGACTCTGTTGATGTGCTCTCTGACTCGACAGCAGAGCAGCGTATAGAAGCATTTGAACAGTCTAAACTATTCCAAAAACTGAAGCGAGACGGGGCAGACCTCATACCAGTTTATGAAGAGATAGCTGATAAGCAGACTATTCTTAAAAATGTCTCTGGTGCCACCAAAGAAGAGCTATATGGTGAGGGTGGCTCGCTTGAGAGCATCGTTGACGGTGGCGAAAATGCTGCCCAAATGAAAGAGAAGGTCTCGAAAGCAAATAAGAGACTCGGCGGCATTACTGAAGAGACGGCCAAAGACCTCGGCATAGAAGGCGATGCATTTGAAGTATTAGCAAATGCTGGACTGATTGCATCGACAGCCACAGATGAGGCATCAGATTCGTCCCGCTCACTCTCACGAACACTGAGCGCTGTTAACGAATCAGTTGATGAGACTGGTGACAGTTTGCGCGCTGCTGCTGAGATTGGTGACATATTCGAGGATGGGCTTGGCTCACTCTCAGTTAATCTTGGTGCATTCACAATTGCGCTTCGTAACTTCCTTACTCAAGTGCCGCTACTTATCACAGCACTTGGGGCAGCGGCTGAGGCTGCTGCTGGTGCTGCGTCGGCCTTCATTGCAGTAGCAGGAGCCATTGGTAGTGCGATTGCTGCTGGTGCTATTGCTAGGGCGAGACAGTTAAAAGAAGAGTACTCTCAAATTGAAGAGCTTGGGCAAGGAGTACAGGTAATCTTCTCTAATGTTCGAGACACGCTCTTAGAAGCGGCAGAACCAGCATTTAACACAGAGACGATAGAGCTATTCAAACGGGCGGTAGAGGGTACTGCAACAGTAGTAAATCTTCTCGCACAAGGTGTTGCAGAACTATCCAATAATCAGGGCGCATTCGATTTACAGGATGCATTCGACCAGTTGCGTGAGGATGTGCTACCGTCTGTTGTTAATGTTGTAGACGCACTTATTTACTCATTTGAGACACTCGGTAGTGAAACAGTCGCAGTTCTTGGAATAATTACACAAGCGCTCGCCGACTTAATTGTAAAATCGACAGACTTTGTTGCACGTATTGATGACCTCGGCCAATTCGTGTCGCAGTTTAGAGATACTGTGGCGGCCTTGTCTGAGTTAGGGCTTGCTATTGGTAGTGGGCTGATTCCAGTATTTGCAGCATTCTCTAACATCATGGAGTCATTGGCTAATACACTGAACCAAGTCAATGATGAAGTTCTTGGAAATGTTGTAACCTTTGGCGCATTTATCTTTGCAGTTAGTCGGCTCAGTGGCGTTCTCTCTACTGTTGTTACAATTGTTCCAAACCTTGCTGTTGGATTTGGCTCTCTCGCAACAAAGGTCAATAATGCAAATAGTGCGTTCAAAGCATTTCAGGCAACAGTCGTTGGCGCAAACACACGAGTGGCGCACTTCCTTTCACAGATAAGTGTATTTAGTGGAATTACAGCACTCATCGGTGCGCTCGGAGGAACAAGCGAACGACTCAGACAAATTGCATTCAGAAGCTCTTCTGTAACGGCTCGATTTGAGGCGCTTGCTCTTGGTACAAATGTAACAGCACAGCAATTGTACGAGCTTGCTGTTGCTGGAGAACTTTCTGAGAATATGATGAGTGCGCTACAAGAGGAGGCAAACGATGTCAAAGATGAGTTCAGAGAGCTTCAGTTACAACTTGCACTAACAGATGAGCAATTTGATTCGCTTGATGGAGACTTTGACGTTGATGTTGGCGAACTTTCTGATGACTTAAACGACCCAGGCGGCCTTCTTGATATTGGAGGCGGCTCCTTCATGTCACGATTTATTGGTGATTCAAGCGAGGCCGAGAGTGTTGCCCAACAGGCTGGCGAGGCTGTGATAAACACCTTTGATAGAGAAGAAGGAAAGTTCTTGTCTCAAGAGTCGAGAGAATTTTGGACAGAAGGCAAAAGACTAAAGGATGCAGCAAAAGATGTAAGCCTGCTAGAAACAGCACAGTTTGACTATGGTAGAGCAACAAGTTTCGTTAATGATAAAATACGAAATAACAATATTGTAACTGGGAGCTTGCTCGGTACGATGAAAAATCTAGCTCTGTCTGTAAAACAAGCTGTTGTTTCTACAACTGCTCTTGGTCTTTCATTACTGAAATTAATACCAAATATGTTGTACACACTTGCAACAACTCGGAGTCTATCTGAGGCATTTGATGTTGCGAGAAACTCACAAATAGGCCAATCCATAGCATCAGTTATAGCAAGCTCTGCGCTACTTACATATATAGCTTCTGCCATTTCTGCAACCATTGCTAACTATGGACTTGCAACATCTATCGCTGCTGTTACTGGTGGGTTAAATATTTTACTTGCATTAGTCGGAGCATTAGCTGTTGGAATAATTACAAACTTCGACAAGATAAAGGGTTCAGTTGATGGTGCTGTATCTGGTATTATGCCAGTTCTTGGAGCGTTAAAAGATATACTGTTGACTGTATTTGTTGAAACGTGGAACATTATCGTTTCAGCAGTCTCATCTCTTAAAACAATATTTGACCCATTTATAACGTTAATAAAAAGTGTTGCTGGAATCTTTGGACTATTAGCTGGTGGTGCAAAAGAGGGCGGCGACTCTCTGTCAATTGTCACAGTCGCTGCCAATATTCTTGTGGGAGCACTACAATTTGTGTCTGACGCGATACAGACACTCTTTGCAGTTATCTCTGTGCTTGGAAAAACATTAAGTCTCGTTCTTGTCACACCACTAAAAATAGTTGTTGGGTTGCTGCGTGGGTTTGCAGAGTTAGTTGGCCAAGCATTTGATATTGCAGCAGAAGAATACGACTTATTCTCAGGTATTGAAAATCTAATTGAGCTTATCAATGATGTTCGGACTGGGTTTGATGAAATACCTGAAACTATTGAGAGCTTTGTGAATAAGGCAATAGGATATATCAATGGGCTTATTGAGAAAATAAACCAAATACCTATTGTAAATATTGAGCAGATAGAGGAAATTGAAGTAACTGGCGGCGGCCTTGAAACAGACAGAGAAGAACTCGCAACAGATACAGCCCAAGCAACAAACGGACTCTCACGAGTTGCAGCAAACACAATCAACATGAAAACAGAGAATAATCAAACTGTCAATCAAACAGTCAATGCTGACCCAGAGGATAAGTCTACCGTCAGCCGAGTTGTTGAAGATGCTATCGAGCGAGCAAATAGGTTTGAGCGAGGGAGAGCAGCAGGCCAATAATGCCAGAAACAATTGACTTCCGTGTTCCAAATCAAGTGCCGCTCGGTGAAGCTGTAGAAATTGAGGCGCGAGCCAACTCTGAGTTTAGAAGCGGGCTCGAAAAAGACGTAACATTTACTGCGACATTTTCTACATCCTCTGGTGAGATAGATACAGTTACTGAAACAAGTCCCGAAACACAAGCAGTAAATATTGCGACAAGTTGGTTACCAAGTGGTGCATCAAGAGAAACAACAGTTTCTACAAGTGTGGAGCTACAGTATAACGATGGGTCAAGCTCGACACTGACTGATTCGAGAACAGTACAGCTTGTTGAACGTGTTGGAGAAGACACAATTGTTGCAGATGAAGGAACCGGAAACTCTGCTGCAAGTTCGCTCAGTGAGTTTTACCAGGGTAGAACTGATTTTTTCATTGATGATATTGTGTATGACCCAGACACACCATCAACAATAACTGATAGAGACAACGCTTCAACGATAGTATTCGAGTACAAAAATCCGAATATCACTGTTGATTCGAGCGCAAGATTTGTCAAACATGATATTATCGGTTCGAAAACATTGCGACAAAAGGTTGGCAAAGACCCACTTGAAATATCTGTTGAAGGCGTGTGCTACAGAGACACCGCTCGACAAATAGATGGGCTCAGATATGCAGAAACAGGAACAATTCGAGCAGACAGGTTTGACGGCTCTTCAGTAGATGTACAGTTCGCCTCTGCCACAACAGAGCCACTTGAGGACGGGTCAGCAGTGGACTTCACTGAAGTGAACGAACTATTCTCATTCAGCTTAGAGTTAACAGAAACAGAATAATGTTTGCTGATGAACTTGAGCCAGAGTTATTGATAGATGGTCAAGAGTGGAATCTAATCTCGGCCAAGGTTGTGCATAGTCAGACAGAAAAGCCAAACTATGCTGAAATAAAGTGTGTTCCATCGCCAGAGTTAGATGAATCAGACATCCCAGAATATTTACCAGACCTCAGGTCAGCGCCCGCCTCACTCTCATGCAAGACCGACCTATCGCAAGCAAGAGCACGAATTGCAGAAGAGAATGGTTCTGAATTTGAAACAGACTCACTATTGTTCGAGGGATACGTTGCTCGAATATATCCAGTTGGTGACAAAAGTGTTGATGTTGTACTCTTTGACCCAGGCCAGTCGCTATTTGAACAGTCGACAGGCACATCTGAAGACGAAGAGCAAGAAGACTCAAATACTGTTGGTGGAGGCGGGACTGCCTCTGGGCCGAGGCAAAGCAGTGGAACAAGCAGTGAGCCAGAACAAAAGGACCAAACGTCTATCCAAAATAAAGTCATTGATTTAACGAACTCTCAGTTCACTCGCCAAGTAGAGCAAGAAAATGCTGAGGGTAAGATTACTGAAATACTTGCTTACTATGCTGTGAAATATATCTTGGACGAGCTTGGCATTACTGATAGAGATATTAGCGGTATCATCAAAAAGGAAGGGACTGAGTACACTGTTGGCGAACAAACGTACAAAGGTGGATACAATATTCCATTACAGTTTTCTGACCCTACCGGAACAGCAGTAGAACTACTTGACAAAGTAGCAAACGAGACTGAATCAACGTACTGGTTTGACAAGCGAGGCACCTTCAACTTTGGCCCACCGCAGATAAGCGAGTATAATGTTCGATACATTACTGATTCTACTGCTGGAATCACGACACCGCCATACCAGTCAGTAAAGGTTATTGGCACTGGTGTTGCCTCAGAGGAGGGATACACAGCAACAAACCAAATTGTTGAAAACCCGATTGTGAAAAAGGTTGCACTCGAAGATGTCGACCAATCAGAGGGCGGCTATGGCACAAGAGAGGGTGCGTTAAGAGACCCTGTGTACACATATAAGAGCGCCGACCTTGTGACAGACCAGCAGGTAGAATCTGTTGCAAACAAGTTAATCAATAAAATTGGAGAACAACAAAAAACTGGTGAAATAACAATGGTTGGCTTTCCTGAAGTAACACTCGATGATGTGCTCGTAATGCCTGATTCAGACTCTCAACCGATGGGCGGCGAGGACTACGCTGTAACGAAGATAACTCATCGGATAAATAACAGTGATGGATTTATCACAAAAGTTCAAGTAAGCGCACCATTCGTCGAAACGTTGTTCTATGATGAACCACAGGATTACGGTGCGTTCAAGCCAACGACAATACTTGAACAGAGAGGTGGAACGCCACTCGGATTACAGAATACAGAGCAGATTCAACAAGAAAAGAAAGAATCTGAAGAAGATGTCGGCCTACTAGAAGGATTTACAGAAGCCTTCGATAAGGCGACAGAAGGAATCGGATTGTTTGACGATGCAAGAGAATTTTACGAGGAAGAAGAATAATGGCACGAATATTTGAACGGTCTGAGTCGGCCCTTATCCGACAGAAGGCACAAGAGCTTATTCAAGAGCAACAGCTTGGACGAGTTATCGAAGTGTATGAACACAGTGAGCTAGACGATGTGTCAAACTTTGAGGCTGATGTTGTTGTCGATAATGACAAACAGCTTTCAAAGGTGCCGATTCTTACACACACTGTCGGGACAATAACGCCGCCAAAAGTTGGTGAATTTGTACTACTCTCATATCTTGAAGGAGAAACGAAACGTCCTGTTATTACAGGCGGAGCATTCACAAATAACAATCGGCCACCACTCGGTAAAGCAGGGATGGTTCGTACTGAAATTGAGAGTGGACCCTCACCACTTGGTTCAGGAAATATCTATCAAACACAATACACTGGATATAGCGAAGATGTTTCGACAGAGACTGAAGCAGAGCCTGAGCCAGAGGATGTATACCTTCGGTGGAGCAAACGGCCTGATGAAACTGCCGACCCTCGTGAGGAGGAGCGCTCACCACCATTTAAATTAGAGTTGTACGACTCTCCAAAAAATGATGAAGCACACCTCTCTGTCGAGATTACTGCTGTTGGCGGAGAGTCTGCTGATTCGACATGGGGGATGAAATTTAATATGAAGACAGGAGAAGTAACAATTGCTGACCCTGAGGGGTATGGAATTGAATCTGATGGGAGCGGTAACTTTACATGGTCACACAAATCAATTGACTTCAAAGAGGAGCCCGATGGCGGGAGTGTTGGACTATGATTGTGACAGTTGGTGCATCAGTTGAAGCATATGGGCATCCTGATGAATGCTCTGAACCAGCGGAGGGCTCAGTAGTGAAAGAGTCAGACTCGTCACTCACTGTTACAAATAGCAACAATGAGACGAAGCAGGTCGCATCTGTGAACACAGCAAACATCAATATTCCGAGCCACGCGCACTCCTACAATTCTTTGCTCGGCTGCCACAATAATAGTTCTCATACGCTTGACCCAGACGAGAGCTACACCTCATTATCATACAATGGCTCACCGTTGTACATAGTCGGAGACAATATTGCAACAGACCCGCAAAGCGATGGCCGGATAGCTATTACTGATTCTGGCATCAACAATTCTCTCGGTGGTTCAAATGAGTGACGAAGGGACTGGCCTTTCGCTCGACCAAAACTTTGACCTTGTTATTTCATCTGTTGGTGACCTCGAAAAAGAGGACGGCCTCGACGAGCTTGAAAAAGACTTAGCAATGCAAGTTGCGTACACGTTACGTAATGCTATTGGGCAACCAGATAGCACAGAACTGTCCTCACAAATAAAAAGTCTTTCACGAAGGGCTGTCGAGGCTGATGTGAGAATTGATGAAGTGCTTCGAAACAGCATTCGAATCAGAAAAATAGAGCGAGGAACAGAAATAACATATCAAGTTAGTATGCGAGCTATCGTTTCGGGCGAGCAAGAAGAACTTGTATTTGAGATAGAACAATGACACAAGAACCTAGAACACAAGACGAAATATATCAGTCAATTAGAGATAAACTCACAAGTAGCATCGCTGGCCTCACAAACTTTACTGAGCGCTCATTCAACTATATTTTTACACAGTCATACGCTGATGAGTTGCGAGAGCTTGAACTTCAGGCAGTGGCGGCCCGACTCTCTGGATACATTGATTACGCTGATGGGAACCTTGACCAAAATGACCTCAGAGAGCTAGGCATTGATGATGTCGTGGACGACCCTGATGAGATTAATCAGTACATGTCTGACGACAATCTTGATGCGCTTGTTGAAGAGTTGGGTGTCTCTCGTCGGGGAGGAGATTTTGCCACAGGCGAGGCCGAGTTTACAACACAGTCTGCTCGAACGGTTATTCCTGAAGGCACAATTGTCACAACAGCATTAGACAGTGATGGTAGCTCACTACAGTTTGAAACAATTGAAGATGTTGTCGTTCCAGATGGAATTACTGTCTCACAGGAGGTGACGATACAGGCAGTTGAGTCAGGAGAGGAATACAATTTGCCCGAGGGAGAAATTGTTCGAGTGCAGTCGCCACCAGTTGGTGTTACTGGAGTAATAAACACCAATCAAACAAGTGGCGGAACAGACGTTGAAACAAATGATGAGCTTCGCGCTCGTGCAAAACAGGCTGTCCCATCATCGAGTCTTGGTGGCACAACGACTGGAATCAGAGCATTTATTCGACAGAATGTTGAGGGCGTTGAAGAAGGAGATGTAATTATTGATGAATCAGTAGAATCAACGCCGCCCTTTGTCGATGTTATTGTTGATGGTGGGTCGAGTTCTGCTGTCATTGATGCGATTGAAACATCTCGTCCAACAGGTATTCAACACAATCTTGTTAGAGCAGAGACAATAACACTCGGTATAGAGCGCTCATTGTTGGGAACAGGAATTAATGAGAGTGCTGTCGAAGAAGATATTAGTGAGTACATTGGTGAACTTAACATCGGTGAAAACTTTTACAGAAATGAGTTAGTTCGAACGATACTCAACGCTGACGATAATATCATCAATGTTGAAAAACTTGACACAATTATTGAGAGTGTAACCGAAGAAAAAATTGTGTATGATGCTGGACAAGACACATATCAACTGAACTTTACACATGATGATGTAAACGGTGAAATTTCAATTCAGGACAAAAGTGGCACAATATATACACAAGGAGATGACTTTACTGTCATTGATGCGAGTGGCGACGGGTACACTGATTCGATACAGTGGGTCAATGGCTCGCCCGATGATGGTGAACAGTTCAGCGTCTCATATGATGTAACCGTTGTCGGAGAAACACCCGAACGAGATTACTACACTGCAAGTGACGTTCGGGACGAGCCATTTGTCTTCAATTTAAACGATGAATATATCTTTGAATATACAGACACTGTTGCTGCGTATGATTTACCATCTCGCCCATTTGACGGAACAATCACTGTTGTTGAAATTGATGACAACGGTGACCCAATAGGGAGTGAATTTATTCGAGATGAAAGCTGGCAACTTGCGCCATTAAAAGAAGGCGGCTCAGAGGACACGTACAGCTTTGATGACACACAGAGCAACTATGTGTTAACCGATAGACTCATTGATGGGGGGATTGCAATCCGTGATGAAACAGGGGCCATCTATCAACTTGATACAGATTATGAGCTTGTTGATACTGATGGTGACAGTGCCTTTGAAGAAATATCGTGGATAGATGGAGCCGATTCTCCGGCAAATGGTGAACAGTTCACGATATACTATGGCTGCTGCACCCAGAGTATTCAGTGGGATCAGAGTGGGTCCGTCCCGACTCCAAGCAATGGTGGCACAGTTCAGGTAACGTTCGACCAAAAGGTGTACGAAACAGAGTACGAGATTGTTGAAGCGAAAGAAAATATTATCAGAGACGAAAGCGGCAATGAGTACGAAGAAGGTGTAGACTACCAGTTGTATGATGCTACTGGCGACAATGAAGATGATTCAATTCTCTGGTTTGATAAGCCAGCAACTCTAGCCGATGGTGAGACGTTCTACTTCTCGTATGTGTCTGAAGGAGACATATTCATCGATGATAGACAAAAAGTCAGCCCAGGTGAGGTTGGACTAGAATAAATGGTAGACACGACGCCAATATCTGAGTCTGGAACGAGTGTTTCACTCCCAGACTTTTTCCCACAACAAAATCTCGTCGTCGAGCGAGAAGAGCACCGATTCGACGTATTCGAAGGCGATGATGGACCAGAGGCTCAGACTGAATATGGGCTCACAAAAGCGCCAGTAGATGAAATAATTCGTGTCACTGGCTCATACGAGAGCAGTACAATTGAGTTCACGAAGGGTGTAGACTACACGCTCAATGAAGAAAATACTGCTATTGTGTGGAATACTGATGGGAGAACGCCAACAGCAGGGACGACATTCTTTGTTACATATGAGAGTGACTCAATACTCAAGCGATACCTAGATGCGTCAAATGATGAAATAGAAATTACACAAGACGCAGTTGTTGAATCCATAAACAGTACATTTATTGAAACAGCGAGCGGCGAAGACCTTGACCGAATTGGAAATTTATTCGGAGAAGTTGTTGGTGACAGGCGTGGAAAAACAGACGAAGAGTATCGAACCTATCTCAAGTCAGCAGTTCAATCATTTGTCTCTCGTGGGACAAAAGATGGAATACGACTCTCTGTATCTTCTGCGCTCGGTCTCCCGCTAGAACAGATACAAATTGAAGAAGACTTTGAACAAAGCGCATACTCAGTTTTCTTCATTCCTGATACAGATATTCGAACGAGTACCATCACAGAAGTTGCTGATATTGCTGACCCCTCTGGTGTTAAGTATCTCGGCGCAATTGTTGGTATAAACAGAGATGGACCAGAATTTGTTGAAGGGCCAGAAATAGACATTGAAGAAGTGGCTGAGTATGAATCTGTTGAACAAGTTCCATCTGACTTTATTAATCCTGTTTCTCCGAAAGAACGAATAACTGAAACACGAGATATATTCGAAGAAGCTGTTGACAAAGAAATTGTTGAGACATACACGTATGATTGGGCACACCAGCGAATTACTGTCAACAGTGTTGGGAGTGGGAATAGTTGGAATGAGTTTCAGTGGGGTGAAGAGTGGGGCTCTCCAAAGGAAGTAGATGTAGAAATTGTTGGGCGGAATTGGGACTTTACTGATTGGAATACCATCCCAAGCCAAGGAACGTTTGGCGCAATTGGTGACGATAGTGAAACACAGGGCATATCTGATAGCACATCATCTACTGTATTCGATAGAAATCCTGATGATGCTGTCGGAACAACAGATTCCGTCACCATATCATTCGATGGTAAAGAAACTTGGGAGAGCGGATGGGACGAGTTGTATTGGGTCGAGTAACCGAAAGATTTAAATACCACCATAATAAACAATAAACTAATGGATGAAATTAATAGCGGTATGGGCATCAATGGTCGAATAGAGCGGAATGAATATTCAACAGCACTACTCAAGCAAAAATACGATTCGTGGGAGTCGTTCGACGATAAGACAAAGCTACAGTTGCTCAGAGGAGAAGAGCCAGAGAATGTGGACGTATCGTACAATGTAACCACAGAATTATTCCACGAATACCTTGTACGAAATATTGACCCTGATGTAAGCACAAATGCAAATCTGGCCGCAGAGTGGATGGCGCTCGGTGATGATTCGGCAAGCGGCACTGATGTAACTGACACAGACTTGAACAACCGTGTGTTCAAAAAAGAGATCACTGACCATGCTGACAATGGTAACGAGCTTCTGGCGAGTACGTTTGTCAGTTCGACCGAAGCTAATAACGAAACATTAAACGAAATTGGACTATACACTGGCGACCCAGCGAACCTCTCTGACGATGCAGTGTTTCTCATCAACCACGCAACATTTAGCGATGTTGTTAAAGACAGCGACAGAACGATTACATTTGATGTAATCCTCACCTTCACCGACTCATAATAATGACACAACGAGCAAATCCAAGTGTCAATAGACCAACAGAAGCTTTCAAAACTGCTGGTGCTATTGCGCTTGCTGGAGGGACAGAAGATGGGTGGATTAGTCCATCTGACGAAACGAGCGACATCTCTATTCAGGACCCTGCCATCTCAGACGAGGATTTGAACGCATTTGCTGAAAGTAGTGTTACTGATTCGACAACAATAACAATCGACCCAGGCGAAGCCTTTGTGTTCGGCTCATGGATTGTCAAAGATACAGAAACGGAGGTCGAACTTGCCCCATCAACGCCTGACCAAACTGTATTTCTCGGCTGGAACAATAATGAAGCAAATGACGTAATTATTGGGCTTGTCGATGACTTTAACAATGGTCCGAACGATGTTGACCAGCGAATTCCACTATATGATTTCGACACTGATGCGAGCGGTGTCACCTCTGTAACAGATAGGCGCTACATAGGCAAGAAGATTGATGCATCTAACCTAAATATTGCTGAGACACTTGGCCTCCCAGTGTACTCAGAGACAAGTGATGCCGACTCTGAGCAGGGCTCGGCTATCTACATCGATGGGTCATCTACTGAACAAGAGGGAATTTATGTATACACTGGGGCGGCATGGGACCGCGTAGCTCGCACAAATGAGGAGGTGCAAGACATTGTTGAGTCACTACTCGTCGGAGGTACTGGCACATCTCTTACGTATGATGATTCGAGCAACACTCTCACAATAGATGGCGCGACTCAGTACACAGACGAGGACGCGGCTGATGCAATAGCCGCACTACTCGTTGGTGGGAATGGCATTTCGTTAACCTATGACGATGCTGGTGACTCGCTTACTGTAGACATTCCTGTTGACAGCATTCAAACTGATGAAATAGATGAGAGTATTTCTCCGACATGGAGCGGTTCTCACACCTTTGAGAATGCTGTTCAACAACAGGCTTCTCCAACAGCAGACAATGAGCTTGCGACAAAGGAGTACGTCGACTCGACCGAGCAAGGACTTGACATTAAAGAATCTGTTCGTGTGGCTTCTACGTCATCAATAGACCTTACAGCAAGCACTGACCCGAATCCGATTGATGGGGTGACGCTCACAGATGGGGATAGAATACTGTTAAAAGACCAGTCTGACGCTACAACGAATGGTGTCTATGATGCGGTCACAGCGACTGACCCAACGACATGGACTCGCTCGTCTGATGCGGATGAAGATGCTGAGGTAACTGCTGGCTTCTTCGTCTTCGTTGAGGAAGGCACAGTTCAGGAAGGGCATGGCTACGTATTACTCAATGAGGCAACACTTGGGACAGACGCGCTTAACTTCACCCAATTCTCAGACTCTGGCACAATTGCTGCTGGCGATGCACTTGTCAAATCTGGCGATTCTATCAGTCATGCTGACACCTCTACTCAGAGCAACGTTTCTGCTACTGCTGGCAGTGCGGTAACTGATGTCGAGCTTGATGAATATGGACACACCACTTCTGTAAGTACGACTGACCTCGACCAACGCTATGTTGAATCGAGTGGTGATGAAATAAGTGACCTGACAGTAACAGGGAGCATTGATGCATCAACAGCAGACGAACTACTTACAGCAACATACTCTACTCTTGCAAATGCAGAGAGTGCGAGCCTCTCAGAAGGGGCGCTCGTTTACGTATCAGATGAAGAGTCTCTCTATCTTCAGGATAGTGGCAGCCTTGTAGAAGTACCAACAATTGAAGCAGTACAAGCCTGGGTCAATAATAATGCTGATGTACCAATTGCTGATGTGAGTCGCGGCTTTGAAGCACGAACAGACTACCCCTCGAACCCAGATAGTGGCCGAGTAGTATTCAGAACTGATAAAACATAAGCATGGTAGAAACCTTCACCACAGACTTTGTATCAGTAGAGGATGGTGACACAACTCCGTTCACACCACAAGAGCTTGTCCAACAAAATGCGCTAATCGACATAGTTAGTGCAGAAGCTCAGTGGAGGGGTGTGTCGGAGGTTGAGTTTAATACTGAGACTGGCTCTGATACAAACAGTGATTCAGCAAGCGCATTTATTGACGTAGACAGAAAGAACAATAGCTCGTCAAATAGTGGAAAGACTACTGGCACTGTAACCACTGATAGTACAACAAAAACAGATAGCACGTCTGGGAGCACGAGCGAGGGTGGGTCGAATAGTTTGTCAGTCCCCGCACCAGCAGACCCTCGTTCGAAATATCCTAATGCGACAGTCGAGCCAATTCGAATTGAGGTAGACTACTACGTAAACGAATCTAGCGGTGGGCTTGACCGAGGCGTGGCCGTGGAGTGGGACGACGACCCATACAATGCCGCAAATTATGATAGCCAAACACGAATAAATATCCAATCAGAGAAGAAGCGCGTTGGTGGATTCTCGTCTTCGATTC
>OBEU01000003.1_pt1 | contig 33255 bp, 31 predicted proteins | sample 1502921 | NCBI WGS metagenome assembly OBEU01 (sample SAMEA3313256, study PRJEB22394) | marine metagenome | biome: ocean biome; feature: hypersaline pond | place: Mexico:Baja California Sur:Isla Carmen, Loreto Municipality, Mexico | collected 2007-03-21T04:19:00Z | depth 0.15 m
TGTTATTTGAGGCTGCTTCAAGTCCTGTTGCAGTGACTCTGAGACCATCGTTATTCTGGGCTGCTCGGAATCCTGTTGCAGTTACTCTATCACCAGTATTACCTCGGGCTGCATCATATCCGGTTGCAGTGACAAACTCAGCGGTGTTACTTTTAGCTGCTCGAAATCCTGTTGCAGTGACATCGTTACCAGTGTTATTTCTAGCTGCACTGTATCCTGTTGCAGTGACACTAACTCCAGTGTTATCTCGGGCTGCTCTGTATCCTGTTGCAGTGACATTAGCACCAGTGTTACTTCTAGCTGCATGGTATCCTAATGCAGTGACTCTGTCACCAGTATTATCTTGTGCTGCTTGGTATCCTGTTGCAGTAACCCTGTTACCAGTGTTATTTAACGCTGCCTCAAACCCGACTGCCACAGCATCATTATCTGGGTCAGTTCCGACCCGACCGAGATTTGTGAGGTTACTCCCTTCAGCATCAATCCCAACTGGTGTGGCAAGTCTTGAATCCTGTGTGCCACCAGCCCCGTCACTGATTGCTTCAAACGAGGCAACACGCTCGCCATTCACCAACTTGTCATACGACACTTCCTTACCTGCTGGCACGTCACTCGTGATTCCAATATCTTCTGCGACGTGGCCCGTCCGATTGTCCGGGTGAATGCGTGGCCCTGCTCCGATTCCACCAGCAGTCTCTAGTTTGCTTGTTTCAGTCGCACCACGCTTTCGCTCAGAGAGTTCTTCGGTGGTTCTGCGAGTGATGAACGGGCCGTCGAAATACTGTGTGACACCCTGAGAGACATTTGTCGCGTCATAGGACACGAAACCAGATTCGGGCAGTTGGCTACTGAAGTTCCCCGAAACAGACGCGATTTGAGAACCAGCCGAGTCAAACAGCCGGGCCGCCACAGTGTTATCTTCCGATACGTCCACTTCAACACGGAAGTTGTCATTCAGTGGGACGGAGACAAGCTCTTCGTCAATCAGAGTCGAATCGCCGTCCTCGAAGTAGGAAACTCTGAATCCGCCGGGTTCGACGCGTGTCACGAGTGCGTCAGTGCCGAACACGCGGGTGTCGGGGTTAGAGACAAGCACACCGAGCCTGTGAAACCCGTCAGCGTCGGTGAGTCTCCCGTAGTATTCGAACGTGTCTCCGACTTGCGGAAAGACACCGTCAACCTTTGCGAACACCACGGTCCCACTGGAACCCGTCGTTAGTTGCAACGACCTATTTCCTTCAAGCGCCACGGAGTTTTGTATTTCTGCGGTTCCGGGGAGGACTTCGACTAAGCTATCGCCAACAGACGCCCGTTCGAAGTCATCCGTGACTAATTCGACAGATGATGGCAGCTCCTTCTCACCATCGTGTGTATCGACGCCACTCGCCTTCAGTGTTGTCTCGTCTCCGCCAAGGTAGTTTGTCATAATTGTTAATTTGAGTTGTGTTGTGTGTTGATCGCGTCAGTGTATGCTTGTCACTCCGTCGTAATAAGTGTTACGGTGTCACCAGCCGAGTCTTTCGCCTTGTAGTTGCCATCGGTTTGATCGACCCAGAGTCTGAGTGTGTCACCACTTGGTGTCGAGGGTTCACTGCTTGGTTCGAGGTCGCGGTAGTCTGCGAACTCAGCAGGTTCGTTTGCATCGAGGACTGCATTACTCAATTCAAGCGTGCCTGGTGTAGTAGAGTTTGTTATATACCTCACAGCATTAAAGCCACCGTCATTGTCTCGGAAGACAATTGGTTCATTACTACGCGCAAACAGTGCGAGGCGATTATTATTATTTAACTCAATTGACTTCTCTCCCTCTCCGTTATTAACTTGAGTAATATCAGAAAAGAAACTAAGTCTATTAGTGCCAAAGCCATCCTCAATCGATTGGCCGGTTGCAACATTCAACCCAGCATTAAACGTCTGATTAGACGTAAACGTGTAGGCAGTATCTTCATCGAACTGAATCTGGCCAGTGCCATCATTCTCAAGGCCTCGGCCAAGATTAATTGTGGGCGCATCAATTGAGCCAAGCGAACTGTCCGGCACCTCAGCGGAGCTACTGTCCCACACAGTCTCGCCAGAATCAGTCACAAGGTCGTCACTAATCGAGAGATCGGCACCACTCACTGCAAGATCAGTGCCATCAAACTCAATCGAGGCCTGTTCATTGTCACCAAAGTGAGCAATGCCCTCAATGTCAATCGAGTAATCGAGTCGGCGCTCGTCCAAGACGTTCGTCACACCACTCCCGTCAGTGTCGAATGTGAACAACGGCACTCGGAAATCAACATCGGACGAGCCACTCGCAAATGCTCCAGCGAGGCCAACCACCACCTCGTTGGTGCCAGTCTGGTCCCACCCGACAAACACTGTCTGACCCGTTGTGCTCGCCTGCAACGAGACTGTCGTGCTCGTATCAGTACAGAGCCATGCACCACCGACGAATGCCTCACCCGGATCAATCGTGACAGTAAGCGAGCTTGCACTACTCGATTGTGCAAATGAGTTCAGCGCGCTTTCAGTAATATCTGGATCAACTTGTGCAACTTCGCTCGGCGTCGATGTCACAAAGCCTGCCTGCGGGCCACCACTTGTCCCACCGGCATACCCAATCGCACCAGCTGTTTTAAAGGCTTCGGCTGGCCGAAACTGTGACGGATTTACTTTTTGTGTCATGTATTATTAGTTGTCAGCGAATGTGAGTGTCACATCAAACGTGATCGTTCGAGACGAATCCTTCGTGACGGGAGAGAACGTTGCGTGATTCAACAAGAAGACATCATCTTGTACAAGGTTTGCCGGGTTCCCCGAAAAGAGACCGATCTCGTCAAAGGTCTGCCCGTTCCCTTCTGTTGAATCAAGGAACGTCGATGCAAGCAGGCTGTCACCGTTGTCTGCGTGATCAGTGACCGTCTCCTCGTACAAGCGATTGTTCAGGTCTGTGTCAGTGACAGTTGTGCCACTGCCCCCACCGTCACCGAGCGCAACCCATGCTGCACTCACGTTTGCTGCCGCACTCGTATTATCAGGATCGAGATTGTCAACAAAGTATTGGTGCAGTGATTCAGTTGTCACATTTGGTGTCTCACGTGTTTGTACAGGGTCGACTGACCCATTGTGTAATCGACTGTGCTTTGCCTCTTTTGAGAGCGATTCCCAATTATCGTACGTTTCGGCAAGTGTTTCTCGGTCAAACACTTGCATTTCGATATGTCCGCGAACAGAAAGTGTTGTGTGTTGTGTCATTTGACTCTATTGCTATGTGTTCATTTGTTCTCGATGCACTTAAAGCTTTCGGTCACTGATTCGTTGCCCATGTGAGTTCGTTCCACTGTGCATTACCCCACTCAATATTCTGTGTTGCTGTTGCAACTTGATCGTCTGTCACACTCGTGTCAGAAACATTCGTCGGCGCTGCGACAATCGCCGTATCGTCACTTGTCACAAACTCGAACGCTTTTGTTGCTTGTGGGAGTGAGAAACTGTCTGTGCCGACCGCTGTGTCACTTGTCGTCGCAGCAGGACCACGGCTCACACCAGTGTCAGCAACACCGATTGTTTCTGCTGGGAGTCTAAACCTCGTTCGAACTTGTTCAATCCCACTCGGGTCAGCAATATCTGCGACTTCTTCAAGCAGATCCACCGTAATCGGTGTATTTGGAACAACCTGTACTTCATACCGTGTCTGGTCGAATTCTTCATTAATTGTAATATCTTCAATTGGCACATCAGTCGCCGCAGACACGGCCAGCTTGATTCCAGTCACCGTGCCTCGTGACACGAACGACTGGACCACAGACTTCAAGTAAATCCGATACTGTTCGTCTGAGCGGCCACGCCGTTTGCCAATCTGTGGGCCAAACAGTTTTCCAAGCTCGTCGAGGTTATCACCAGTTGCAGACTCGACGAATGAGTTATTCACAACTTCAACAAGATCGTCTTCAACTGTATCAAGCTCGTTTTCAACTGCGTCAAGGTAGCGCCCAACAATCGCATCAGCAACGTACGTGACAAAAAACGGCATGCCGGGCTTTGGCAAGTTGTCTGCTGAATCAAGCCACACGATTGCTGTCTCATCGGCTGACACTTTGTAGTCACCGCCTCGTGAGAACGTTTGCTGCTGGTCATCACGATTTGTGCCAGTGACTCGCTCGACGTATTCAACCGGTGCTTTATCAAGTGTGTATCGAGTGATCTCTTGTGTGCCATCAGTTGTTTCGACTACCTCGTATGTGTGTTCCTCACCACGGATCTGGACAGCACCATCAGGAACGACCTCGGGCAACGACGGTCGATTATCTTCTGTAAAGTTATCAACAACCATACATTACACCTGATTCACACTAATGTCACCAGCAGAAGCTTTCTCACGTTGCCCAAACAGAATGTCGCCTTCAGTGAGATATGTGAAGAAGAACTCCTCGCCATCCTGCAACGAGGTTGGGTTCGTCTCCCACACAATGTGATCAGTCTCACCATCTTGATTGAGATCTCGTGTCACGTATTCAACGTCTTGGTTGTAGACATCACCACTGAAATCACGGATGATCCCGCCCGGCGTTTCGGTAATTTCAAGCCGTGGCTCGTAGGCTCGCTGCTCGTACGACACCGTGAACTGATCATCCTGCGGAGGCGTTGTTTGATTTGTATCCCAGCGAATATGTGAGACTAATGTATTGTAATCAACTGTAAACGAGGTGCCATCGCCGGGGAATGAATTCGTTGTATCCCACGATACTGTGTCGAGCAGGCCGTCACCGTCTGCGTCAATCAGTGTGTAATCAGTGCCACGAGTGTACAGCGTTCCAGTCTCATCAACAATGGCCGCCACCTCGATTGAGAGTGGTGTCGAGAGTGTGTAGTCAGTCGTGCCAGATGTGTACGAGAACGTGTCACGTGAGGCCCCATCTGCGAGTGGGGCAAGTTGGTAGTCTGTGTCTTGTGTGAACGTTGTACCGTTCTCGTCAGTGATTGTCACTGATCCGACGAATGGGCGGGTCGACAACTCGTATGTGGTTTTCGAGTTGTTAAAGTCGAATGAATCATTCACACTCGCGTCAAACGTGAACGACTCATCTCGCACAAGTGTTGTGTCGTGGCGTCGCTCGGGGATCGTGTCAGGGGTTGTGACATCATAATCCACACGAAACTCAGTGCCATCATCTGGGGTCAGGCCGCCGCCCCACACAATTGTTTCAGGAATGCCGTCACCACTCTGATCAACAACATCAAAGTCACTCCCTTCAGTGTATGTAACCTCGTCGGTATCAGTGATCGAAATCGAGCCATTCACATCATCATATGTGTACTCAAGCCGATACTCACTTGTCCCACTTTGATATGTGAACTTTTCATTATCTACTTCTTGGATAAATGTCCCGAGGTTATCGATATTGAGAATGTCTTCATCTGCTTGAAGTAGTGTGCGAATCACTTGATCAGCAAAGTAGTTCTCACTAATTCCAAGCTCAAGCAAGAATGTTTCGAGTTGTGACGCCACATCACTGGTATCAATATCAGTCCCTCGCACATCGATGTCAGCACCAATTGATACAACTTGTGGGCGCACAAGTCTGTGTCGAAGGCCTGCGGGCCGAGATGCTTCAATCGCGTCGCGCACGTTTTGATCGAGGCCGCCGTCTACAATTACGTCAACACGTGGCGGTGATTGATCGACCAGCTCATCGATAATGATGTCACCTTCTTGCACCGGATCGACCGTGCTTCGAATGAATGACTTGATTCCTTCCGTTGTACCACCTTGGCTTGAGCCACCGACGGCTTCTTTCGCCCGAGCGCGTAGCTCAGCGTTCGTCTCACGGTCACGGCCACCGGTCGTTGCAGTTGGATTCTCGACACTGATCACACCGACTGGTGGGTTTTTCACTCGCAGGATTTTTTCTGCAGGCACGTTGTAGGATTGGCCTGTCTGTCGTGCCTGAATTTCTACGTCGTCAGTTTGTGTCACGCCATCAGCAGTCGATGCTGGCTCGACCGTCTCAAACTCAAGCGTGGTGCCATCTGCGTCTGCTTCTGTTGAGACGACTGTTCCTTGAGCAATGTTTGTTGCTGCTGCCTGTGTGGTAAACTGTACGACACCAGTCGCACGAGCGCCGCCGTCACGAACGATCCCAAGTTCTCGGACCCGCTCATCGAGGAATTCGTCTCGCATCAATTCATTGACACGATCTGCTGTGATCTGATCGGCATAGCCGAGCCGTTCGAGATCGTCTTCGGTGACAGGCCCGCCTGCGTAATCGATGAAGTTTGATAACTCTGCAACGAGGATATACTCTTGCAAGTCTCGCACCTCGTTGCTGATCGCCTGTGTGAAAACATAGTTGAACGACCGATCAGTAAAGTTTGTGAGTTTTTCAATACGCCCTGTGAGTCGATCCCGCAAGGACGTAAAAATATCGTCGACCGATTCGAGTGTTGTTTTTGTCATTTGTTGGTCACTTGAATTACAAATTCTTGTTCGCCACTGTTTGTTTGTGCTCTGGCACTGACTGCAAAGCCACTCCCTCGTGTTTGTTGCACTTGAATACTTCGTTCATCAACCGATTGCACACGATTGTCAGAATTTAAGACGTTTGCAGTCGTTGCCTGAATATCTGTCTGCACGTCTGTGCTGAGTGGTTGGCCAAGGTACTCTTGGAGGAGAATCTGGAGTTGGAAGGCAATATCCTTCTGCAACTCTGCGTTCCCACTCACTGCGTCGATGTCACCAGTACTGTCGATGGTGAAGTCTAATGATCTGTCAAGTGCCGGTCCTGCACCAAGTTCTGTCATATGTATCCTGTGTATTGTCTGAATTGTGTACTTGTCTGTTGATCCTGTTCGTATGAGTTGGCACACACCACTTGTGAGACAGCCTCCACCTCTCTACACCTCTACACCTCGACACACCTCCGGAAAGAGATATAAAATTCCCCCGAGGAAGGAGCCTAATCCTCTAGACCTCTACACCCCTTGTGCCTACTCCTTTTTCTAGTACGTACGTACTTCTACCACTTAAAGGTTTCGGTTTAGACAGTCACGTTGCCACCGGTCACCGGATCAGTTCCAACGACTGTTCCTTCTCTGAGTACTGCATTGCCGTTTACTGAGAGGCTATCAGACGTTGTTGGATCGATTCCGTGCGACTGTTGGTTGTGACATCCTTCGAGTGAGTTGTAATCGTGTGCGTGCTCTGTGAAATCGACTGTCGCGGCTGTTGTCGCAATCGCACGCGTTGTGCCATTTGTGTCAGTAATGGTCACACTTGTTTGTGTTGTTTGGATTGACCCAAGCGCCGGTTCCTCACATTCTGTTGGGTGTCCTGTAGCTTCTGCTGACGTTGTACTCCCACGATCTTCTGTGACGATGGTATTAGTCATTGCAAGTCAAGCGGGCCTGTGCTTCCACTTACTTCATTAAAGTCAATTGTCTTGTGGTGCCACGTGAAGTTTCCATCCCCATCTGACTCGATCCCAAAGCCGCTACTATCACTGACAGTAATTTCGCCAGTCTTCACATCAAGTTGCACACCCCATGTCTGGCTTGTGTCAGTGCCATCTGCTTTGTTTACTTTCAGACTGATCGTTGCCTCATCATCAGTCTCTGCTTCCCGGATTTCAATACTTGCCGAAGGTGTGGTCTCGTCTGTGGGGTCTGCTTCAGGCGAGTCGTAGGCCGCAAGTCGGATCAGCGATTCATCCGCATCGAGATTGTCTGGATTGATGTCTGCTGGCTCGCCACCAACAAAATCAGTGAACGTATCAATGTAGAGATCGCCATTGCCGAGTGGTGAGTTTGCTCCGGGGATTCGCCTGCGTCGGAGGCCGGCTTTCCCAACAGTCGGTCGACTCACTGCGGTCGATACATGGCCTGTAATGACGCCAGTGTTGCTTTCATCATCGAGAAAGTCCACAACCACCGTATCACCAACACGTGGCACAGTGATCGACTCAGGGCCGTTCATAGCGATTGGCGCAACTCGTTCTTCTCTTGTCCCACCGTCAAACACGACATCTGCTTCGAAGTTTGACCCATCAGTTTCAACAGTGTGCTCGTATACTTGTACAACTTTGCCAACTTTTGTATCTGTTGATTGTTGTGAAATCTGATTTTCAATTAGCCCAGAGTATGAGCGATCAAGTTTCGTCATTGATGTCCTCCGTGATTTCGTCAATTGTGCGCGGGTTCACTGAACCGGTTCCAGCACCCGGGAGCAATTCTCGCAAGTCGTTGTTATCCTTGTACGTCGGCCGATCAACGGTCGTCGTGCTCGTCTGTGGTTGCACCACGGCCACTTCTCTCGTTGCAGCAGTCGGTGCACTCACATCAATTTCAGTCACAAAGCCGTCACTGCCACTGAGAATGTGTCTGACTGTGTAGACACTGTACACGCCGCCGCCCATCGGGGGATCGCTTGCAGGCGCATCCTCGCCTCCTGGGAGGACGATCCCATCATGGATGTCAATTTCGGGGAATCCAACCAGTGTGATTGTGCCGTCTGCTTGTTGTTTAATGAGTTCGTCTGCAATTCGAAGCGCGGTATTCTCTGCTTGTTTGTCTGTGTTGATGGCCGCGTCTCGATATGTAAATGTTGGCTGTGCATTTTCAAACTGTCTATCATTCGGATCAAGAATGATCCCGCGCTGATTATTATTCAGGGGATCAGTGAGCACAGCACGCTTTGTGATTACATCAGTTGGTTCTTGCAAGAATGATGCTGCTGATTGGTTGAGGTTTGTTCCTGATGCGATTGCTGGTGCAACGACTTCAACAGATTGATACGGTGGTGTTGTGATACCAGCTGTTGTCTCTTTAATAAGCTTTATATTAAACTTACTTACTTCAGGTTTCCCAAAGTAAAACTCACCACCTTTCCCGATCCACCATGTTGATCGCGTAATTCGTGCCGCTCGTGCAAGTGCTTCACTGACCGTCAGTACTGTTGAATTGAATCGGAGTAGCTCATCCGTTGCGACAGGTCTGTCTGGCCCGTCTGAAATCTCTGAGATGCGCCCGCCGCCACTGACGAGTGGATCGAGCGTTTCACCAGACGTTGTGAGATTGATGTTCCGTTTTTCGTCTGGGATACCAGCCTTGTCTAAAATTTGATTAATTAGTGTACTTGTTTGGATTGATGATGGTTGCTCCTCAGCAGCAATATCAAATGTATCATCAATGAGAATAGTCGATCCACTGATGAGAAGCTCTTGATTGAGAAATGATCCACTGTTTGGTTCAGTGACAAAGACAGATTGTACTGGATCAAATGCTATTGCATTATACGTGTTGATTCCAGTTGGGGAAATAGTTTGAATATTGCCGACAAACAAGAGCGTGTCTTCAGGTGAGCCTTCGTCAGTGCCATCAGTCCGTTCAGCAACAAGGGTTGTATCAACTTGAAGTGTAACTTCTTTACTAATGAGATCTGTAATATCACTTGGCAGTTGATCGGTGGCGCTCGGTTTTGGGCGGATCTCCATATCAACGTAGTTTGCCTTTGTCGATTGCGTGCGCTCGACTGTTGCTTCAATGAGATTGAACGGGATGTCACCAATTGTGAGTTCAATCGAGACACTATCACGAACAATTTCTCTCATTTTTCAATCACTTCAACTGCGTTGATTGTGAATGTGTAGAGCAGTTCACCGGTCTTTGCATCAGCAGCGCCACCGTCTTCAAGTGGTTCTGTTGTGGTTGATGCAATATGCACTGGGATCTTTGACTTTTGTTGTGGTAAGCGCTCGCTTTGTAGTGTTGCTGTCTCAACCCGGTGTAGTTGATCGATTTCGTTTGCCCGAGGGCGCTGGCACACACCGTTGATGCTTAGCTCAATCGGATCGCTCCCCACGCGTTGTCTGACCTTTTTGGCACCAATAATTTCGTGCTCAACAAAGCGTGCTGCTGTGTCAATCGCAACACGTGGTCTGTTGTATCGCTCGTTTAATTTTAGTTGTGGGTTGCCGTCTGCTCCTGTTTCTTCAAATTTTGCATTAAATCCGTCTTCAAATTCAAGTGCTTTCAGTGCAAAACTTGGCTGATCGTCAAACGCAGATTGAACGACTGATTGTCCACCTGCTCCGCCAATAACTTCGCCACCTGGTCCTTCAGTAATGTCTTGCCCAGTTTCACTGAGCCGTTCTTGAGTATCTGTACGGGGCTTGACTTCAACGGTGAGATCAGTTGTTGTTGCAGTACGTGTTTCTGCAATACTTTCATATTCACTGACCATTCGTAGATATGCAGTTTCTTCTCTGATCACCCCGCCATTATTGACTCGTTCGCCACCAAAGAACTCTTCTGTTTCAAAGCCAAAGCTAAAGAAATCCTGTACATCATCATTTGATTGATATGAGTTTGTTGTTAGATCACCTGTAGCAATGTCTGTTTCTGTCCCCTGAAATGAGGTTGAGTCATCAATCAGAACAGTCTTATCGCGATTTGTTACTTTCCCCCCATCAGTTTGAACAGTGTCTTCAGTAAGGGCTTCAGGCTCGCCGTTTCGATAGAGAAAGACTTTTACTGAAATGTCACTGTTTGTGCCACTTTTTAGATTAAGATCACCAAGTATTGCCTTAAATGAGAGTGTCAGTGTTTCTCCAACTCTGACAGATGTGGTGGGATCTTCTCCTGAAAAGTTTGACAGTTCAATCGATGCTCCAAACTCATCGCCCGTTTTTTCTACCATATATGCTCACCTATTGTGACCCTTGGCGTCTCCGCTCGAAGGAGTTTGCCTGTCTGATTGCCTGCTTCACGGTTCGTTCGAGTTGCTGCTTTTTCTCGGGATCAGCATCGATCTGATTATTAACAGTTGTACTGTTATCAACATTGTTCTCTGTCACGTTTGCATCAGGAGCCATGATCCCATCAATGAAACTGCCAGCGTTGTCTGCACCACTTGCGAACTCGGCTTGTGTTGTATCTTGTGCACCAGTAAACGTCACTTGATCTAATGTGCCAATGTCAACACCCGGAATAGTAGTGTTAATTGCTTTGAGGAACTGATTCACAGTATCAATAACACTGTTCACTGAGTCTTCAACAATAGCCGGGATGTCTTTCATGAATTCTGTGATTCCTTTGCCGAACTTGAAGATGCCCTTGACGAGATCATTGAACACACCACCTGCGCTGTCTCCAAGGCCAAGGAATCGAACAAGCCCGTCAAGGAACTTTGTCCATGCTGTTATTGTAAGTTGAATATATCCAACAAAAATGTTGATCAAGAATGCTGCCAGTGTAGAGACGACAGACAACACACCACCGAGGATGTCAAAGACACCGATGAGGATTGTTGCAAGACCTCTGATCACACTTTTTGTGGTGTCTGCAACATCTCTAAAGGTACTCATGAGTCCACCACCGTCCTCTGCATTCCCGCCAACGAGTCCAAGTGCTTCACCAATATTCATGAGACTATCAAACAATGGTGAAAGGCCCGCAACGACTGCTTCAAACAAGTTCTTGATCACATTCCACGATTCAATGAAGAAAACGAGGGATGTTTCTACAATAACATCAATAATTGATTTCAGTGTGCCAAATGTAGATGATGCTGCACTCTTAATTGTATCAAAGTTAGCAATCACTCCAACTGCAAGTCCCCCAATCACAGCAGCAAGTGCGAGCACACCACCTGTGGCCACGGTGAGCGATGCGGCAAGTGCCAGTGCACCACTTGATGCAACAGCCTCCGCTGCTGCGAGTGCGAAGTTAACTGGAATCAGCGCTTTTTGTACTGCTTGCAGGCCAAGTAATTTTGCACGAGCTTTCTTTGTCGACCCTTGCATCCCATCAATAGATCCCTTGAGACCGCTAATACTGTCGCTTAGCCCATCTCCAATTCGTGGGAGACTGACATCTCGTGATGCATCACTAATACTTCCAAAGATTGAGTCAGCAATTGCACCATCTTTGACGAACTGTTCAGCACCAATCCCAACATCTTTATCAGTATCGATACCATCAATATCAACATCCGAAAGCTCATCACTGAGATCAGCGTCAGCAGCAGTTTGCTTTAGATCCTCGACAGATTCTTCAGCTAATTCACCGGAAATAGCAAGCTCTCGTAGCTCCTCTGCGGTGACATTTGATTCTTCTGAGAGCGCCGCAAAGGCTTTATCAGCAGCTGCGCTGTTAAGTGCAACTTCTCTGAGGCGTCGATTATTCTCGAACAGAATAGATTGAAGCTGTGTCAATCCACCAAGCAGTGTACTCTGTGTAAGGAAGCCGCCAAGCTGTGCGTTTGCTGCTGCCATAACAGCTTTGAATGTTCCAAGCACACCGTTTGCGCTCGCACCAGCAGCAGCGACATTGTTCATTCCAAGTGCGATGTTTGGTAACACCTTCAACAAGGTTGCGGCGCGCCCGCTCACACGACTGAGTACTCCAACAAGAATGCCGAATTGAACAATTGATCTAATTGTTTCTGTATTAAGTTGGCGCAATTCTTTTGCAATTGCTTCCATCGTTGAAAGGAATGTCATAATTGGCTCAATAAGACCAGATCCAAGCCGTGTCCCTACAACTGCAAGGTCAGCCATTGTATCAGTAAACTGATTTGCGAGATCAGTTAGCGTCTTGAAATTATCACGCCTCTCTTGTTTAGTTATTACTTCTGGAACTTCACCAATTCTGTCAGCGAGCCGCGCTGTCATTTTGATGAAATTCGCACCGGCATTCATACCAGCTTCGAGTGCAAAGATGAAGTCATCTTGCAGTGTATCTGCTGCAAATCCAAAGGCACCAATCAGTTCTCTGAACGCTGGTGCCACATCTGTGGCGAGTGCGTCGCCAAATTCTTTGATTGTTGGAATTGTTGACGCTGCCTCATTTGCAAACGCATTCACAACAAACGAGAGCGCATCAACAGTGTCACGGAAAATGACAAGTGACTCCTTATTTTCGATGATTGGTGCTGCGGCTGCGGCAATTGTTTCCTTCATTTGCCCGAACACAACCTGCACACCTTCACCGGTGCTCTCAAGCTGGCTAAACTCCTCGTTCAGCGCTTTCCCTTCTGCGACGAGGCCAGCCCCTGCAAGGAGTCCAGCAGCGCCTGCGAGTCCACCGAGGCCCGCTGCGGCTCCACCAGCAGCAGTCCCGAGTGACCCAAGTGCAGTGAGAAGTAGCGGCACTTGTGTGAGGAAGTTCCGGAGTGCCACGGTGAAGGCACCAAGATTCACTGAGAGTGACCCAAGCCCATCTTCAAAAATTTCACCAATCTCTGCGGCTGCCCGCATTGATTGTGTCGACTTGTTCGTCCGTCGACGGAGCTTTCGGAGTGAGTTACTGAGATCAACTGTGTTATCATTTGTCTCAGAAAACTTTTCTTTTGCTCGTTCAAAGATGGGGACCATTTCATCAGCCCTTCTCGAAACAGTTTCAATCTGTGCTGCTTCTTCTGCTAGCTCTCGTGCTGATTTGTTACTTATATCAGAAAGTTCTTTATTTGCTTTTGTAACAGCATTCTTCATTTCTGCCGCCGAGCTAGCAGTGTTCTTTAGCTCAGTGAAGGATTTTGCTTCCGCTTGCGCAGATACTTGTGTTTTTGCATTTGCTTCAGATAGCTCTTCATTCGCATTTTTGATTTCATTCTTAGCGTTAAGTAAGCTTGCAAAATCATTACCTTCAACTTTTTCTTGTGTAGCAGCAGTTTCTTCTACAACTTCATTGAACGATTCAAGATCATCTTTGAAACTAACAAGGTCTTCAAGCTGGTCAGTGCGTAATTCTTCTTCGCTCGGCCCATCGACAGACAGAGTAATTCTAGAATCTTCGTCAATACTGTCGATTCGATCACGCATGAAGTCTGCTTGATCATCGAGACTTTGGCGAATGCGTGCAAATGATCGTTTAAATTTAGTTGCAAACTTGTCAGTATTTAGATTATCAAAGGCTGTGTTAACGTCTCCGACTTTCCTTGTGACATCATCTAAGTTATCCTTGACATCTGATAGCGCTTTAGAGTCTGGACTATCATACTTAATGTCAAGGGTAACGTTCTTCTCGAATCGTGCCATTATCTACTAAAAGTTGTTTGTATTCCGCTTTCGTTCTGCTGCACGCTGCTTCTTTCTTTCACGCTCTTGCACAGCCATAAAGATAAACTTGAGCTGCGCGTCAGTTAACTCATCAGCGTACGCTTCACGCAATTGCCCGTCTTCACCTCGGACAGAAAAAGAGACGTTCCCGGTGTCCAAGGCTTCAATGAGGAACTGCGCTATGCCCGTCTCTGAAAATCCTGCACCGCACCTGCCTGCTCAGACGACAATTCAATCACTTCTGACCCAACTTCAAACAACACCTCAAATGAGAGTTCATCGATAATCTGTCTCATTTGTGGATCTGTTAGCTCAGGATGGTCAAGTGCCTCTTTACACAGCATCTCAAAACCCTCAACTGTGTCCGGATTCACTGCTCCGATTGATGTGTCTGATTGTTCTAACTGTTCTTCTGCTTCAGCAGCAGTCTCTGCGTCTTCAACTCCCTCAAATAAGTCTTCAGGCAACTTTTCGAAGACTTGCGACAGTGTCACCTTATCTACCGGGTGCATCTCGACGCCAGTTAGTGTCGACCCACTTTCGTGTGTGAGATCGATCTCTCTGTGCTGCTTTGTTCCTTCGGTAATACGCTTGTAAAAGTCAATTGCGTCTTCTTCTTGCATTGTTAGATCACGTTGTTACACGAAGTGGTGTCAGCAGTGGTGGTGTCAGTTTGGGCGCGCACTCGTGTTACTCGTTCACTACCATTTCTTCAGCCATGAAGTCAAACGACTGACTCGTCCGATCATCAGCCGGCATATCCTTCGAGTGACTGTTGATCATTACCTGATTGAAGGTGTATGATCGACCGCTTCCATCTTCGATTGACATCGTTGGGATGAACTTCGGCAAGGTCGTGCCTTCGCCGTTCTGTGTGCCCTTGTCGAAACCAACGTCTCGCTCGACGTTTGCACGGCCTTCAATTTCAAAGGAGCCAGAGTAGGTCACACCGGTGATTGCGTGACTCTGTGCAAACGAGTCATTAAATTGTGTTTCTGAAGTCTCTGCTTCTTCTGAGAATGAAAGGCTGGTGATTGGAACTTCTGTCCCATCTGGGAGGAACAGTGTGACATCCTTTCCAACCTCTTTCCGGCGTGGGTTCGTCCCGCCCTCGTTATATTGTACCATATGTATTCACCGTGTTTTTAGCTTGTGTCCACCGTAACTGTTTCGTCAATTCGCTTGACAATCCCGAACGGTGTAATCGAGATATTGATATTGACTTTATTCGGATCAGTTGAACTCTCGAAGACCTCAACTGAGAAGTTCACCTCGTCTCCAGTGTTCGGCTGGATGAGGCGGCTTTGCACAAGTTGTCGTAGTTCTGATGTGATAAGGCGTTGTGCTTGTTGTCTCGTGTCAGCATCATTGATCCGGCCAATCGTCGCATCGCCGACCTGCTTTCCGATCAGGATCACACGGTCAGTGACACGACGAGTGAAGAAGTCTGGTGCAACAGCATCCGATTGCCCGAACGCCGTCGAGCGATTGCCTTGCACGCGAACAGTGCCACCTGACCGAACCGGAATCACGTTCTCTGCTCGCAGGTTGTCTGCCTCTGTCTTCGACAAGACTTGTTCAAGGCTTGTGTACCCCGAGAGTGCATCATTGTAAATCGGGTCAGTGATGTCATTGCCTGCAAAGAGGCCGCCGAAGCCTCCTGCAATTGTCTTCGTGACATCTTCCTCTCGTCCAGGGGCGAACTTATAAATCGACTCAGACGACACACTCTGATTTGCCGTACTGTACGTGCTTGGATCGAACCGAGCGTCTGCCCCACCATTCGTGGCAGTCGTGTTCGCTGGATCAAGCACTTCTTGATCGTTTGGCTCTGCTGGCACGACACCGTTCACGAGCTTGTAATCAGTCCGGAGTGAGCTTACCTCTGCGTTCAGGGCCGACGACACGGCGTCAGAATCGGACAAGACAGCGTACAACCCTGTCTCATTCTCGTTCACAATATTCCGCACAGGACGTGCCTGAAGGGCTGTTGTGAAGTCGTTGTACTGGTAATCAACCGAGAACTCAGTGCCCGGAGCCGTGTCAGCAGCATACTCCCCTGTGAGCGGATTGAGGTGCACTGTGTCCGAATCACTCGGTGTGCTCGGTGCACCACTGTACCGGAATTCGACGTTGAGTTGTGTCCCACCGTCGTCAAAGACAATTGTGTCAGTATCTTCGACAAGTTCAACGTTCGCGAGGCTGCCTTCTTGCGCCGATTGTGTTTCACCTGTTACTTGTTCACGAGGCACGGCCACGCCAAAGAGGAAGTCAAGGCTCGCACCATTCTGTGCGGCCTCCTTCATCCCTTCAGCAAGCTCCGAGCCTGCGCCGAACTTCGCGTCTGCCTCACTCAAGGCATTGATCTGTTCTGGTTCTGCTGCCGATACGTCAAGTGTTGCGTCGTCGCCTTCAACTTCGAGCGAAGCATTATAGTCTGCCTCGCCAAAGACAACGAGTGTGTCTGCTGTACCAACCGTGACCGATGTTACACCACCCGATTGTGTCGTAACTCGAACACCGGGGAAGTCACCAAATGTTGCCATAGTAGTATTATTTTGTTGCGTTGTTGTTCACTGCTCGACTGTACTCCACTGCACACACATTTGTGTCATGTTGAATCAACTGATTGGCCCGTGTCTGTGATTGGATCTTCGCCTGTGACTGTGTACTGCTCTGAGCCTGCAACAATGAGTTGCTGCTCCCACCGACGAAGCGTGGGTGTGGTTGTTGTGTTATCGTTTTCGTTCTCATCGAGGAACCGAATATCCCACACGTCGTCTAACGTTGTGCCTTCTTCATCGACGAGTGGTTGATCCGGCCCCTCTGGATCGTGTTGATACAAAGCATCTTTTACATTGTTTCTAATCTTGTATGTATCAAACGACGACCCAGCTGCTGTTAATACAGAGACAGTAAATGTCGCCTCAAACAAGTCAGCATACTTTCGGCCGACACGATTACCGTCTGCATCTGTTACAAATCCGATCAGATCGGAATTCATCTGACCAACATCTTGTTTTGAGTTAACCACCACATTCACAACAGGCAATTTGATCGGATCAGATGTAAAGTCAAGTGTCCGGTCAGCAAATGTCACAGCATCCGGCACATCTGGATGATCGCGGAGTGTGACAAGAAGCGCCCGCCGAATTTGATCTACTCGTACCATTAGCCTGTCCGTCTGAATCCAGCTCGTTGAATTGCAGAATTAATATCTTCTTCTGCAACTTTGTCTATGTCTTGTGAAACAATTAACGCAGCTTTCTGCAAGTAATTGTACTCATCGTTTCCGGGGTGATCAACTTTCTTCACACGCACCCACTCGTTTGAACCGTCTGGCTGAAACTTAAGGAACTCGTTGCGCGTGAATCCTTTCGGCGTAATTTCGTGCTCGCGTGCACCACCCTCAATCGAACGAGCGTGTGGCGCTGTCACAGCTGCTCCAAATACAGTTCGTTCAATTGAGTCAATGAGGTCCTCTTGATCAGGTTTTGTATCGTTACTTTCAGTTTGTGTCAGCCCCATCTGTCTCATGACACCATTCAGGATTTCTGGTGCAGCGTCTCGTGCGTCACGAACCCCGTTTCTCCCTGTTTCTGTGACAGAGAGTTGCATGATTTGCAAGGACTGTCTTGCGTCAGTCGGTCCATTCATCTGTGCTCACCTGTGTTATACACATATGGTGAATCATCAGCACCCTCAGCCTCATCTGCAAGCAGGCCCGAGTCTTCAATTTTGTCGATTAGTTTATCGTACTTGTCACAGAATGATTCCTGTGCATAATCAGACTTTGTTGACCCACTATCGTCCAAGTCTGTGAGCGCCACGTCGTCATTGTCTTCTGTTCCTTTGACAAGCTCGCAGGTTGCCCGTTGCTTGACTGCGGTCTCGATAATATGCCCAGCCGTGGCCAACGCCTCAGTTGATAGCTCGGCCCCATCGTTTAGATCAAGCTCAATACTCACCTCTGCCATTTCAATCGCGTCCCGTTTCTCGCTCTCGTTGAAATCGTCAGGCACTTGCACTGGGATCTGGGCAAGTGTTACGTATTTTGGTGAGTATGACATAATCTAGTATTTGTGTGTACACTGAATGAGCGCCGAGCAGTGAACAAAATTGTTGTCCGATTTATCCGTCGATCACGACAGCCGCCTCTGGGAAGATCGCTGTCCACGCCTTCCGCGTGAAGGCCTGCACAACATCTGCCTGCCGCTGTGGCTCCTCGTACTCGTTTGTGGTGACACTTGTTCGAGTCAACTCGTACCCGAAGCGACTCGTGTCAACTGCGAAGGCCCCGTGGCCGTTCACGTTGCCGCTTGTTGCGTCACCACTGATCGCCTGCGTGTTGTCAACAATTACAGGCACACCTGCGACACGGCCGATCTCACCCTCTCGGACAAGATCGTCACCCTCGTCTGTTGCTCGATTGAAGTTATCGTCGTTAAGCAAATCAGTGTACCCGTCAAGGTCCACAATCAAGAGATCAGGCTCGTAGTTGTTCTCACGAAGCGAGCGCACACCCTCGACAATGTCGCTGAACGAGAGCGAACCGTTCTGGTCACCGATGGCCTCACCGTCGTCGTCAGTCGTCTGTGCGTTGTCTCGAAGCACTTGGTAGGCCTGCTCGTTCAACTCCTCAGCAACCGCACGAGCGAGATCCTCTACTTCTCGGGCCTTCATCTCCATTAGGCCATCTTCCATCGCCTCCATCGTAATGACAAGCTCGCCCATGTACTTGTCGAACTGAACTGTGAACTCCTCGGGTGCCTCGCCACCGTGTCGCGGTGCTTCCTCACCCTCGCCCACAATCGACGGGCGACCGATCTCGTTCTTCTCGATGTAGAACGTGTATGAATTACTCTCAATATCCGATGCGTCGATCTCTCGGAAGGCCTGTCGGTAGACAAGGTCCTCCTCGACCACTTGTTCGACCGTATCCCGGACGAAGTCTTGCGTAATAACGTCGCGTGTAGTTAGTGCCATATATAATCACCTCAGTTTATCGGACCAGAACCTCGTACAATCCAGTCCCATTCTCCAGCGCATTCAGTACAACCAGTTCACCGTTTGGACCAAGTACATCGCCCTCGCTCGGGGATGCAGCAACACCACTCAGGTCAGCGACAATCGACCCGTGCGTCTTGACAGTTGCTTCCTCGTCTGTCCGAACGTATGGCCCTTGTCGTGAAGAATCACCAAAGTACTGGTACGTGTACACAACGCCAACCACATCGTCACCAGTACCGCCGCCATCGACTGCCGCAGCAGTGATCTCGCCACCACTGATCGTGACAGGAATACCTACTGCCGGTGTCGGATCAGTGACATTGTCACCTGTGTTCCCGTGTGGCAACTTCACGTAGTCGCCGTTCAGGCGACTCTCGTCACCAGCTTGTGCGTTAAGATTAAGTGTCATTTGTAATCACCTCGTATTATCCAAGGATCTTCTCTCGGATCTCTTGCTGCTTTTGTTCAACTTCTGCCTCCTTCTGCTGCTCCGCCGAGTCGCCGGCCAATTCTTCCTCAGACGGGTCCTGCGAGCGTGGCTCAGCAGAACTCGAATCAGCCGCCAGTTCCTCCTCAACAGAGCCGATCTCCGCCTCAAACTTCTCACGAAGCTCGTCAATCGAGTACCGCTCGCTCAACTCCGCCTCGTCGAAGGCCGGGTACTCCTCTGACAGCGAGGCCGCATAGACACTCTTGACCTGTGCCGCCTCTGACTGAAGCGTCTCGTGCTCGTCACTCTCAACAACGACGGGGTCGTCCGCCTCGCGGAGTTCTTCGAGCGCGCCCTGATCCACTTCGTCAAGGACAGACGTGCGCTCGCGCAATTCTTCAAGGCTCTCCGACATCGTGTCAAGTCGGTCTGCCTTTTCTTCCAATGCCTCCAGCTCTGCTGCTTCGACTGCAACAGGGCTATCAAGTGCTGAAAGTTGTGCTTCTAGTTCGTCGTTCATTGTTGTAATCGTAACCGTTGAATCGCCAGACGTGGGGAGTCCAACTGTGACCCCACTCGACTGTCCACTCGTACTGCGAGCAGTCGTGTTTGTGTTCATTTCCTCGACGGCCTTTGCATATTCATCGTGCGAACTGCCGGGCACATACATCTCGCCCATTTGGTGCGCACCTGAAATGCCCATATCCTCGGCCTTGTCCTCTGCCGCAGACCGAGACTCAAACATATGGTCGTCGGGAACTTCACCCATCATTTGATCGTCTTCTTCGTCGCCGTAATGTTTTGGCATATTTGCTTCCTCCTGTTCAGCCCAGTCTGCATCAAACTCGTCTCTGGCAAGTTGATTCACGTAATTGATGATCTCATTTTCCATCTCGTCGTTGAGTCCATCAACTGCGCTCACGCCGCGGCCACCCTTCACTGTTTCAAGGGCGCGACGGCTCAACTCACCAGACGGTTCCACAACTGGCAGCTTCAGATCGCCGTAATTATCTGCCGGGAACCCACTGGATGAAATGATAAAGGCAGATGCAACATCTCGTTTGGCCTGTGTTGTTAAATCATCGTACTCATTGATGCTTTCTTCAATGTCCATTGCATCAACAAAGTCTTCGAGGTTCGGGCGGTTCCACTCATTTGAGTGCGTGCCCTCGTAATCAACCTCGTGCATCTCATACTCGACCAGAGATGCCACATCAGACGCTTCCCCATCGTGGGTTTCGCCCTCATCTGCGGCAAGGTCATCTGCCTCGCGAGCAACTTCTTGTGGTGTTGATCGATGCGGCGAGTCACGCATCAAATCAATTTTATCCTGTAGTGTTTGGATAACTCGTTCTTCACCCTCACCACGATCATTCACATACAGTTCTTCAACTGAATCGAGCGCCTCATCATCAGGAACAGCCGGCAACTCATCGAACGGGTTGTACGCCCAGTTCAACAAGCTGATGTCTCGCTTACTCGGACATCCGTGTGGGCCACCAGTCTTATCAGCCGTATCAGCCCCACGCATTCGACTGATGAACGAAATTGTTCGCTTTGCATCCTCAATGTGTCCTTCATTCCAGTCAGACTTGTTCGTTTCAAGCAACTCAAGGTTGCGCTCCATGACTGAAACCGGATCGAGGCTTGCCTCTCGTGAGCATGGGTGGCCAGACCAGTCCTGCAACTCGCTGGCCGTCATGTTCACTGTATCAGACCACTCACTGTAGACCTCGTCCAACTCGTCCATCGACCCAGCCAGTTCTGCTGTCACAACGCGCTCTACAGTGTCAGAAACGGTTTCATCCTCGTCCGACCCCATCGGATCGTGCTCACCAAAGACCGAGTCAACGATCACGTCAGCGGTTGTGAGCGCCTGCTCAAATGCAGCGTTCTCCTCTTCATCAGTCTCGTTGTACTTCGGGTGATCTTCTGGGAGGAGATCATTATCTTGTGTGTAGGCGTCATTTTCAGGCTGCCCATTTCGAACAAGGTACAGGAACGCATTCACGCGAGCATAACTCCACTGCTGTGGGGTCATGCCCTCACGGTGACTGTCCTGATAGGCACCCATGCCTCGCTCGAACACATTTTTCAGCATTCGGTAGGTGACTTCTTTGCCTTCTTCGTCACCGTGTTCCTCGTTGTGCTCTTCAGCCTTATCTTTTAACGAACTCTTGACCTGCTCACTGATCAACTCGTCCGAGGCAGCATTCTCCTCACCCGAGGGCTGCACTGCCTTTCGAGGATCGCCGTCTTCAATCGCGTCAGCAAATTCCTCTTGTTTTCGTGGGAAGTTACCCCACGGCTCGACTACATCCATTTCCTTGGTGATCTCCTCACCGTCGGTCTCCCACTCGCCGTCAGCGTTTTGTGTCCACACTTCGATAGTAACAGTATCGTCGTCTACATCGAGCACAAAGCCATGTTCCTCGGTTGTATCAGACGGATACCATTGAACCCACTCTTCTTCTTCGACATCGTACTGCTCGTGGTTCGACCGACCAAGCTCGACAGACTCGTCAGAGACGTTTGCAGGCTCCTCAGCGGATCGCACAGAGTCCTCGTAGTGACCAATAGGTTTCCCCTCGATTGGATGATACGTGCCATCTCGCTCGTCGTACATCCGCAGTGCGTACAGGATCTCGCCCTCGTCTGGTGAGAGGCCGCGACTACCTCTGAAATCAGGAATATCGTCACCCTTCGTGTATCCGCCGATCACCGTGCCAATTTCAGTCGAGTTGCGCGTGTCCCATCGAACCCAATCGCCGCGCTTGTAGGTGGCGTCAGCCATTTCCTCGCTGTCCATTGGCACAACGTCACCGACGCCTGCTGTCAGTGTATGTCCGGTCGGCTCACCATTTTCCATGACCTCGACCATGACAAATGGCTCGTCTTGTGGGTTGTGCACGATCTTTCCCACCATCGAGGGGTTCACCTGCCACTGAACCATGTCGCCCTCGGTCCAGTTCGGTGGGTCAACCATCTCAGCCGAATCAGTCTCGACGTGGCCAGAGTGCTGCCAGTCACCATCAGCTAAGCTCTTGATCACGTCTTCCATCGTCTCTTTCCACTGGCTATCCGGACCAGAACTCACTGTCACAATGTTGCCATCAACTGATTCGATTGTCAGTGTCGAGTTATTGACAGTTGAGAAAAACTGCTGGCCGGCCTCAATCAAGGGTTCATTTTCTTCTTCTGAGACGGGACCAATGTCACTTTCTTCAACGTCCCATTCACTCAGATCATCTGTGGCGACCATCTCAGTCTGACCAGTCGAACGCCATTGGCCATCCTGCTCCTCGTACACATCGACTTCAATATCGCCATTTTCTGGCTGCCCGATGGTAATGCCATGCGTGCCATCATATGCAACCCACATTCCCGGCTCTGGATCTTGGACAAGCGAAGCCGTAAATTGTTGGAGGGCCGCCGCAGACAATTCCTCGTGCTCGCCCATCTGAAGTGTATTGCTCGGTGACGCGCCTTGTGGGACAATTGACAAATTGTCAAAGGTAATGTCTTCGACAATCAGCGCACCCGTGTCTTCGTCTTCGTCGAGTTCTTCCACGTCTGCGTGGTAGCCACGGATGCTCACCTCAAGCAAGCCATTGTCAATCTTGTCGGCCAAGTCTTCTTCGTAGAGTTCGGCTTCGTAAATAACGCCGCTGCCTTCCTTGTAGCCAGCCTTGCGAACTTGGCCGACCACACCGTCTGCATTGTTCTCGTGATCAACGACCAGATTTGTTTCTTCGAGTGTGTCTGCTGCGTCCTTCAACTCACTTGCGGGCCATTTCTTCTTGACACCAGAGGCTCCGCGTGTGACATCGCCTGCGCCAAGCGCGACACCGTGTACTGTATACGGTGGGCCAGACGACCCCAATTCAGTGAGATATGTCTCACTCGGTAACGTTGTGTGAGCGAAGGAAACAGTGGTAACAGACATTGTTAAAACATTCCATCAGTCATATCTGGGTGCTTGTTTGAGTGACAATCTGCGCACAACATAATACCATTTTCTGGATCTGTTGCTAACTCTTTGTTCTGTGAAATTGGAACGATATGATGTGCGTGTAGACTTTCTGTTGATCCACATTCTACACACGAATCGTACTGCTTAGCAACAGTCTCTCTCCACGATCTGTATTCTGGTGTTTTTCTAATACAATCGCTCCCACCACTCCACAGAGGATGGTGCTCACCATCGTTAGAGCACTCACGAGAGCAATACTTTCTTTTAGAGTTAGGGCGAACTGTGATTGTTTCTCCGCAATTAACACAGTGCCTTTGCTCTTTCTCAACAGATTTTGCCTCACCAAAACACGTTTCTGAACAGTACTTCAATTCGTTCTCACAATTCGTCGGTTGAAATCTATCTCCACAATTTTCACAAATTGAAGTTCTATGAATCTCAAACTTGTGAACTTTATTGTGGTGGTAGCAGACGGCTCTCACACTGTGGAATGACTCATTACACGTCGGACACCACGCATCATCGTCCGACATTTCTCGGACCATTCTGTGACAATAGTCCTTTTGGCATTCACGAGAGCAAAGTGGTGTGTCAGATATGGTAGGCACTTTTGTGCCACATTCAACACACCGCTTGTCTGCTATCTCTTCCATCTATGTAACTACTATATGCATCGAAGTCTTATAAAGGCAGGTATCTGTCATGCGATTAGTGGCACAAAATAGGCCAAACCGAAACCTTTAAGTGGTAGAAGTACGTACGTACTAGAAAAAGGAGTAGGCACAAGAGGTGTAGAGGTGTAGAGGATTAGGCTCCTTCCTCGGGGGAATTTTATATCTCTTGTGAGGTGTGGAGAGGGGTAGAGGTGTGGTGAGGTGTAGGCTGTCTCTTTCTACAGGTGTGCCCAGTCTCTCCACACTTGTGGGCCGATCTTCCAACAGGTGTGGTGAGGGGTGGTCTACGACTCCTTACAGTTGATCACTCGGGTAATTGGACAACTCGTCTCGATCAACTTCAACAAAGTCCGTGTCGATCCCAATCCGTTTGTCCGAGGTTGTCTCATTTGTCACCTCATACACGACTGTGTCCCCGTCTGTCAGGATGAGGTCCGGGCCTGTTAATACACCGGGTGTAAGGTTTGCACCACCGTGCCCACCACCAACAGGCTTTGGATTCCATGCATTCCCACCAGAAAATGTGACATCTGATTCAACAACAGCGATACTCTCACCGCTTGCAACAAGGCGATTATTGATCGGTTCTGTTGTCATACTTCTGTACAGTCGCAGCACCACTTGACCGAATCGTGCCATGAACAAAGATCACTTGCCCGCTTCCTTGCGGATTTTTTACAAGTACATTTGTACTGCTTCCACCAGCGACGCTGTTATTAATTGTGCCACTGCTGAAACTTCGGCCAAACAATGAGTCTGTTTCTCCTTTGACACCACTGTTCGCTCGTAGTGCACGGAGCATTGAGCTTGCTGTTTCTGACTGGAAAAATTGTGTATCAATATTCATTGTTCGATGAATGACTGCAAGACTGCTCGGTAGGTGCTCTCTGAGCCACTTGTGTTTGTGAGTTGAATGCGAATCCGTTGCCCGAGTGCTTTATGTCTAATCCCAAAGGCATTCTTTGAGGTAATTTCTGAGTATTGCATATAATCATTGACTGACTGGTGAAAATAGTCAATCTGAAGATCGTACTTTGCTGCTTCCGAGGCGGTCGTGCCATCATCTACCATTAACTGTACGTGATCAGCTTTTTGGACCGCCACTTCTAGTTCGACTGTTTCTGTAGCTGAAATTGATTGTTCAATACTGTCAGTTTCGCCAAGTTCAATTGCCATTGTCTAAAAATTCTTTTGATTATTATTACTAGTTTTTGAAGTTTGATTCTCGTTTTCTGTGACATGATGCACACACTGTCACAAGGTTACTAAGATTATTTACTAATTCGAACTCTTTTTCTGTTGGATCATTGCTGAGTATCTCTTTTTTTTTTTTTGGAATTTTGTGATGGACGTGAAGACTTTGTTTGTATTTTTCTTTGTGAGATTCTTCGCTAATACCACAATCTTGACAGGTGTGGTTGTCTCGGCTGAGTGCTTCGCTTCTTTTGTTAGTCCAGTTTGGCCCCATTCGCACAAGTGTGCCGCCATTGTACGATGGGTGATCCTCTCCTTGCCATTCACGCTTCTTAAATTTGGATTCGCAGTCCTTTGAGCAGAAGTGGTTTCGTTGCTCATACCCATTCACCGAGTCTATATGGGATGGCGGGATGTGTGTCTCTGTACTACATTCAGCACAATTTACGTCGATCCCATCACTTCCTTCAAAGCATCGCTTACACTCTCGTGAACAAAAGTTTTGTGATTCTGACTTTGCTGACCGCCGTGATTCGTAGTCTTTGAACTCGCTTCCACACGTTGGGCAATTGAACGTTTTCTTATCTGTAAAGTCATACTCCTGATCTGGATGCTTTTGTGTGAAATGGACTGAAAGCCCTCTGTTCGAATCAGTCTCAAACTCACACCCATTTGCTGGACACTGTTGCACCATACATTCTGTTATGTTTGCCAGCCACTTAAATTTTTTGGTGGTGGTGATCTGGCTTTGAAGATCTGTGAAACACTGTTTGAAGGCCTCTACTCTAAAAATCACCTCTCCATTCTTCTGTACCCAAGATCTCATCTTTTAAAGCTGAGCACCACCGCTTTGCTTGATTTGGGCCAAAGTGTCGAATCATTCTTGGATAACACGTGCGCCACATGCCACCAACAGACGCCCACGCATCGAGATAGGAGGTGCGATCCCACCCATTCGGATCAGAGGCGAACCCGACCTCTGGATCATCAACACCCGGAATATTGAGCAACTCTGCGGCCGAGTACTCGGCCAATTCCTCGTGCGACTGGCCGCGATCTTCCACGTATTCTGCAAGGCGCGCAGCGTTCTGTTCTCTCACGAGGCGGGCCTTTGTCTTGCGCCACTCGTGCATATCACTCGGGTTGGAACACTCCTCGTAGATGGCGGCAAGCTCGGCGCTTGTTGCATCCTCACCCATCGTCTCCCACGAGTCGATCTCCTCACCCTCGCGGTCGAGGCTCGCATCTGTGGCAATCTCATCTGGCGCTGCAACCACAGAGCCACCGTCTTGCAAGGCAACCACGTACAACGGGTTGCGTTCGCTTGCATCCATGATAATCTCATCATTCTCATCATCAATCTCTTTGACCTGCTCCTCGTCAGTGTTAGCCTCGCTTGGATCACCCGGCCAGCCAAACTGTGATTCGAGCACGGCAGCGATAATTCCAGCGCCGTCCTCGACTTCCACGATTTCGCCAAGCTCATACTCGGCTAAGGCGGCGCGCTTATCTGAAACTGGTGTTGCGTCTGTTAAGTCAACTTTGTTAATATGCATGATTACTCTTTGTAAATTGGTTCAAGCGTTGTTGTGTCGTTAAAGTGATACGGTGGCGTTTGTGGGAGCGGGTCGAACCCATCATCGAGCGACTCACTCGCCACCTCTTGTGCAAGCTGCTCGCCAACAGTCTTGTCACGATCAAAGTACGCCTCGCTCCCGGCAAGCGATTGTGTCACGTCTGTACTTGGATCAGTGTTCGTCACACGAATGCCAATGATGTCATCTGACTGCTCAAATTCCTGCAACTTACTTGTTTCAGTGGCATTCTTCTGTTCCATCTGTGCGATCAGTGCGGCCCGCTCGCGCAAGGTTGCACTATCATACCGTTGCTCGATTCGTGCACGCGCCTGTGACCACGATTCGCCTGTCACAACAGCGTCTCGCACCAGTTTGCGCGCCGTTCGTAGCATGGCCTCACCTGCGTCTCGGGCGGCGTTCTCGACATTCTGCGAGTAGAAGCGCACGTCTCGGTGTCGATCTGTGGGCAACGACTCGCGCAAGAGATCGCCGGCTGTGTGTTTGATCCGAGTTTGGCGAACTGCGTTATTGAGTGACCGGTTCGCAATATTTTCAAACTCTGTGGCCGCGTACTTTGGTGTGGTGCTGTACCGATCCTCGACTTGATCGAGGGTTCGATTACGCACTGTCAGAAAAAACTCGTGCAGTACCTCGGTCAACTGCTCACGGTTGCCTGACTCGTCTAACGCTTGTTCTAACTCGGCGGTTGTGCGAGCACTCCACACATCCGCGTACTGGCTGTTGATCTGTGCATCTGTGTTCTCCTCGGTCCCACCAGTGAGTGGTTGCAACCCTTGTGCAAGTGGGCCGTTTTCCTTTGGTGAGCCGGTCTGCGGCTGTGGATCGACTTGTGGAGTCTGTGGCTGTTGTGAGGGGCGCTGCACTTCGTCGTCGCCACCTGCGTCCGAGACGTAGCGAATCGTCTGTTGGGATTGCCGCACTGACTCGTCTGGGGCGTTCGGATTGCCAAAGCGCAGATTGATGCTCTCAACAGTGCTCTGGTCGAACCCCTTCTGGCGAGCAACTTCTCTGACAACAGGTGTAAATTCATCTTCTAACTCTCGGCGGGCGTCCTCAATCTGCCGAATCACGTCCTGCTGTTGTGCGACGCCTGCCACTTGGCCGACACCACCAGTCTCACCGAATGAGCCGAGTAAGAACATCGGCATTGGCATACTTGCCATAATCCATTGAATATCGAAGCGCAAGTATTCAGCAATATCGGCAACCTCGCCTGAAACAGTCTCAATACTCACGTCACCGCGCACACCTTGTTTCATGCCCGGCTCAAAGTTATCCATCTCGTGTGCCGACATGAAATCATTAATGTCTTCAGAGTCCCAGACACCTTCCTCTGAGTCTGGATCGCCAAACATGAACACATACAATGGGTACGCCTTTGACGCGATTGCTTGATCGTTATCATCAAGCTTGTTCTTGATCCCTTCGACACGTGTGCTCACGGCTTCAACACGGGACGTGCCAAAGATTTCACCAACGTCTGCGTCTCGGCGAAGCGGGATAATCTCGTCTCGTTGGAAGCCGATCTTCACGTCACCATCTTCATCTGGTGTAAAGTTTGACCGAAAGTATGTTTGCTCTGTTTCAAGAATGTCCTGTAGCCATGCGGCAGCGCCGCCGCTTTCTGCTTCTGGCACTTCATCGCCATACTTTTCTTCACCATCTGGTGGCATCAAAATACTCTGTTCAGGGACTGTCACTGCCTCGACTGTCTCTGGATTGATGAGCTTGAGGCCAGCTACCCTATCTGGATCATCCTCGTGTGGCGCTTTTTCAACGAGGGCCGTCCCGCGAACTTCTCGTTGCACAACTGCTTTCTTTGCTAGCTCCCGAAAGTCTCGCCCGGGCTTCCCTTCAACAATTGCACACGAGTCAAGCCACACACCGATCTCACGAATCTCGTCAGCATCAAGCTGATCTGATTCAATGTAATAGCCTGGCTCGACAACACGTGAGGCGAACGATGTGATCGGCTTTCTGATAATCGGTGTTGTCTCAAACTTTCGCCAGTAGTCTCGCATATCATCTCGTGGCGCTTCAGTTCGATCATAATCTTCATTCTCGAAGGTGAATGGCTTGTTCCGGTCAAGGAATGAGCCATCTGTGCCACGAGGTTGCGCGTCTGTTGAAAGTTCACTTGTTTTCGACTCAATACCATCACGGAGCTTCGATAGTCCGAAGCTGCTTCGATTGTTATCTGCCATTTGTTCGACCTCCAGTTACTTGCCCCAAGGTGAAAGGTTTCATCGACGCCTTGTCTGATCGAGCAATGTTCTTGCGTGACCGTGCCCAGACTGCGAGTGCCAGCGCATCTGAGAAGTCGTCGTGGCCGTTTGGTGGATGCTCGATCCGCATTGTGCCACCAGACGTGAACGAGCGCTCTAACTCAAGGCACTGTGTGACCATCTTATTTCCAGGTTGATCATCTTTGCCGGGCACATACTCAAACTCGATCTCCTCATTTTGCAAGGCTTGCTTCAGTGTGTTGTATAAGTCCTGCTTCTTTGGATTTGTGAACTTGAAGCCTTGCACCTTTGAACCGAGTGACTCTTTTACCTGATCGACCACGCCTTGGCCGAGACTCGTTGAGTCAATCACAACCGTATTAAAATTGTGGAAGGTATCAAGCTCACGGATTCGACCCATCGCGTCTGTCATTGGCTTCTCTTGGGTGTGTTCAATGTGGAACACGTTGCCATCATCATCAATGCAGACGTACACTGACTCGTCAGAGCCAGAGGCGGCCAGATCGACGCCAAGGTAGGTGATGTCTGACTCTTGTGTCACGTGTTCGACACCACACGAAATGAGTTCGTCACGTGTGAAGAAGCTGTCGACTGACTCGACAAACTGTCCAAGAATCTCTTGTTTGAACTGTGTGTTCGTTAGATTACGACGCTGCTCATCAACGAAGGACTCATCGACTAGTGGATTCGCTGAGGTTGGCACTTGCATCGTGTACCAATCGCCATCATTGAATCGTTGATAGAGGAATCCGTTTTTGCCGAACGGTGTGCTTAGGAGAATGAAGTCACCGTCCCCGACTGCCATCATTGGTGAGAACACTTGTTGGAAGATTTCATCCTTAATAAAGGCTGCCTCGTCAACAATGACCATATTGTCTTGCCCACCGTATCCACGAATGTTTGACCCATCCCGACCGACTGGCAATGCAAGAATCCGTGATCCATTGTCAAAGTTGATCTCCGTGCGCGTCTTATTGACAATGCCCCACTGCTGCTTGGAGGCGCGCGAGTTTTCAATCTCTTTGACAATTTGATTGAACATCTCCATCGACTGGCGCTTCGCCTTCGCTGTCACGAGCACTTCTGCGCCGGCAAAGGTGGCAGCCTTCCACAAAGCGAGCCAGCCGGCTGTGCGGGACTTCCCCACACGTCTGCCAGAAACGAAGGCCTTTCGGTCGTTCTGTTCATCCATAAATGTTGCCTGATAATCGAACGGCTCCTCGCCAATGTATTGTTCGACAAAGTATGAGGGTTCATCAAGGAGCCGCTCTGTATTAACTGAGTTACTCATTGTCTTGTGTGAGCTGTGCACAGTTGCCGTGCTCGTCGTAACAGTAGTCGGCTGTCGGGTCCATTGTTTGATTGAACCGGTAGGCCTGCTTTGGGTTCAACACGAATACACTTGTGTTATCATCAGCCGGATGCACGCCTGCTTCAGCGAGCATCTGTTCTGGTACACCGATCACGTTTGGCGGCATGGCATTTTCTGCGGCTGGTGTGAAACGTGCCCCTCGATCAAGACTCAATCGCATTGTGACAGGCGCAGTCGTCTCCTGATAGACTTTTCGGTCGATCAAGTCGTACAGGCCTCGCTCGATTGCAGGACCGTCCTCGAACGGTTGTACGGCCATCTGTGCGCGGTAGTAGCCGGCGCTGAATTGTTCAAATCTCATTTGTTGCTTCGAGCTTCTCTGAGTTTTGAGAGTTCATTCGCTAAGTTTTGATCTGCTTCTGCCTGCTGTGAGTCCGGGTCTTCAAGACACCCAAGTTCCTTCAGTTGACGTGTGATCGTTCGTGTGAGACGATCATAGGCAATATTCATGGGATTCTCTTTGTCTTCCTTGATCGGTGTCCCATCTTGTGAGTAGCCGACAATTGAATCTTCATCAACAAGACCTGCTCTGTCGATGAAGTCGTTCGCGTTCTTTTGCTTGTGCATATCGATGGCTACGTTTCGCAGCATTTGCATTTTTGCGAAGTTATCTGCGGTGAAGGGCGCATCATCAAGCAAGGATTCAACGACTGCATCAATCCATGCCTGTTCTTTGCTTGATCGGTTGTTATAATAGTTCTGCCGATCAGCATACAGGCCGTGTTTCTCTGCATTGTTGTTTCCTTTATTGTCGTACTTGGAGCCACCACCGTGCAAGTAGCACTTGCCCTCGCCAACGTGTGTTGTTCGAAAGCCGGCCTTATTTGCACAATAGGCGACATCCTGATCCCACTCCTCGGGCACACGCTTGTCTCGAATCTTTGCGCCACACTTCCCGTCTGCTGGTTCTTTTGTTGCCATAGAAAATCACGAGATATGAAACTGCGTTCTCTTGCAATAGGTACTATATGCGTCGTTCTTTTTTAAGCCTTTTAAAAGTATGTACTTCGTTGTCTGATTTGTTCACGAATCTCACGAAGCTCTGTTGGCGTCATTCCAACCGTATCCATCAATTCGACAAATTCATCTGTGTTTGATAATCGCTTTGCTTGAATATCAATATCTGTGTCGACTGTGTATCGCTCACTTAATGCTTTGTCTGCAACGAGTGAGCAGAGTGCAAGAATAATCTTCTCGTACTTTCGGCCACCAAACTCGGTTGAGGCGACGCCGATTGATTCTAACACGTGTTGTACATCGTCGCGCTGGTGTTGTGGGAGTTCGAGCACATTGCAGAACGTGTTCAGGTCGTTTGTAATGTGTGATGCTCGAATATCTCCCTTTCGTGACTGCTCGTAGCGGCCGTTATGCAAGGCATAGAGATCCTCGAATTGTCGTTGTTTGTGATTCGAGATGTCGTTGCCACTCGCATCAGTGTCTTGTGGGTTAAATGTTGTGGCAGCAGTACTCCCCCACTCATTTGTGAAAATAGATGCATCATCAACGAGTGCATCTTTTGCTGAACCGGCTCCACTACCGGGATTTCTGTTTAGTTGATCATGCAAACCGGATGAACTATCACTCATATATACTATTATGGTATCAAGCCTTATAAAAGTTTTGGTCTGGATTTGGCCGAGTATATATGCACACAAATTTTTTCGAGGCGGTGGGTGGTTCAGATTCTGTCAGGCGATCAGTCCCCCGGCGGCATTATGCTGCACAATATATGAATATATTTTGTGAGCCGACCAGCGCCTTGGCAAATTTTCCGAAAAAAATGCTGTATTTATAAAAAAACTGTGCTTGAATTATAGCCACGCAGGCTCTCTCTGGGCAGTCTGTGGCACTTGCGCCATGCTCGCGCCCGCGTGTGGCCGAGATGTATGGTGTGTGCTCCGGGGAACCGCGCGCCACACTGCGCGCCGTCTAATCCACCGAGTTAGCGCTTCTACTGCCATTTCTGACACGCGGTGAACCGGCACTTGACCGAGGCTCACCGCACGGTTACCCCTATGGATAATAGAGAATCGGCTTGAGAGAGCTTCTACTGCCACTTCTCAATCCCAACCTTTATTAGTATCCGGTGGTTCCCAAGGGATGCATCATGTCAGTGTTCGACCCGACCGAGGCCGCGCGACAAGCAACGAACCAGATTTGCCTAGATATGGGCAAGACCGCCGGAGAGAGCGGTGTCGACGCCCCTATCTACGATTCTCTGGCCGACCACGCTGTGGGACACAATTGGACGAACTACCTCCCCCACATTGATGGGATTAGCAACATGAGTGAGGCGCAGAAGTGGTTCCTTGACGATGCACGGCGGAACGGCGCGACGGCGACGGTGAAACACGTCGTAGAAGTGTGTGCTCGCGTGTGGCACATGAAGAAGCCCCGTGCGGAACCGCTCACTGCGTGGAGCCGTGACCAAATCCTTCAGTTTGCCCGGAAGGTGGCCGCTCGGTACGTTCAAGGGGCAGTTGGGGAGGTGTTCGTTGCGGAGAGCGTGATCGACGAGCCGCTCGCCGAAGACCGGGAGGGAGACGAGACTCGGGGGATTGACCTACGGACCACCCACGGGACTACCTACCAAGTCAAGACGGTCACGTACTTTGGCAACAGTCGGAACCGCTCGGGCGACGCCGACCACGTGATTGAGGTGAAGACCGACGGCCACGGGCGTGTGAAGGGCTACCAACAGCTCTAGACCGACCGGCGG
>OBEU01000004.1_pt1 | contig 22685 bp, 42 predicted proteins | sample 1502921 | NCBI WGS metagenome assembly OBEU01 (sample SAMEA3313256, study PRJEB22394) | marine metagenome | biome: ocean biome; feature: hypersaline pond | place: Mexico:Baja California Sur:Isla Carmen, Loreto Municipality, Mexico | collected 2007-03-21T04:19:00Z | depth 0.15 m
GAGTATACAAATATTGAACAAATACAGGAAAAATTCTTAATTAATGAAGAGAATAAGTATGATATAGTTTATACTATTCGACAATCAACTGTTATAGACCCATCAGAATATATTAAACATTTGTGGGGCAATAGTAGGCTTAATGATTATATGATGGAGAAACATCGGATGTGGCCATTTGATGGTGAGAAAAATGAATGACTCAATTGGGACGAGTCATGCAGAACTTCGCCTGATGCAACGAACTGGCGACCTTGACACAACATTATCAGAAGCGTGGGACGAGGGTATTCCTTGTGAGGTCGAGGGGCACGGCTATGAAGAGGCTCGTGTCAACCCCTCACACGATGTGGCGCTCTTGATGCAGAATGGAAAAATCATTACGGTACTTGATGACACTTCTCAGGTGAGTATCGACTGGCAATATTTGCAGGAGTATCTCTCGAAAGGGTCAACCGAAAGTCTGACCGAAAGCTTTTTATAGTGGTATCCCGTATTGTATAATGCGGAGGTCGACGAAACACAATGACGAAACAGATTCAGCGAACGGACATGGAGCAGATTCAGGAAGAGGCGCAGACTCCCTCGGTCGATGTGTCGGTCGAGCGGAAGGACATTGGTGGGGCCGAGCAGCTTCAGGCCTCGCTCGATGAGATTGCAGACTCGGCTGATGTGACGGGCTTCAAGTGTGTCCATGAGAAGTGTGGACTTGTCCACAACCATGACACGACCAAGCATCAGGCCGGTGACTCGTTCGATATGAGTGACAGTGAGGCTGCTTCGATGGAGTTCAACAGTACGTGCCACTGCTCGCTCAATGAGATTTCCCGTTCAGGTGATGTGAGTGGTGCTCCGTCGCCGTCTGAGGCAAACAGCATGGCCCCAGTTCCTGACAGCGTTACTCGGGAGCTTGACTCGATGTACTAACTCGATGGAGCGGCACCTCGACTCGCTGTAGAGTTTAGCACTCTTTTTTTTTATACGTGTATTTATTCGAGTAGCTGTGCGCATATCTTGGCCGAAATGTTTTTATCCACTTGGTGAGAAAGTAGTGTATGGGATACGAATTAAATTGGCAAGAGCAGCTTATCATTGACTTAGATGATGGTATGGCGGGTCGGTCGCGCCACATTCTAAACCACACAGAAACGTCACATAATAAGAAAAGTCATAGACAGGTTGAGAAACAATACTTTGGTCATACTACATCGATGTTTGTTAGAGGAATGAGAGCAGGAGTAGAAACGTGGCACAGAGAAGGCATACGGGGAGTGAAAGAGCTAAAGGAAGAATACTCGGGCGAGTTTGTAAAAGGTGTAAAGATTGGTGAGCGACACGCTGTCAACAGTGAATCAAACTTTATATTCTCTCAGATGAGTGACGGATACAACTCAGACGATGGCACATTCACTTTTACACAATGAATGAAACACTTTCTCAAAAAGAGTTTCTAACACTGCTAATAGATTTGAGTGGTGGTGTAAACCGATGTCCACACACTGAAATAAGCCAAGAAGAAATCCTCTCAGTATCAAGAACAGTAGCTCGTGGGACTCCATATGAAGGTGTATTTATGACCTCATCAGCATTTATCAGCGTAAGACATAGATTGAATAACATAGCAAGCGATGAATAAAGGCGAAACCTTTAAGTATAGATAGCAACAATAGTGAGTTGTAATGTCCGACGATACAATCACGGCAGTTGCAGTGCTTGACACAGACTTTGGCGAGAAGGTGGCTATCGATTCACCGTATGAGTCGAAAGACTATATCTCGAACCTCCCGTGGAAAGCATACTCAGAGGAAGTGGACGAACACGGCTCACTGAAGGAGAAGGCATCCAATCGCGGAATCAATGTGAAGACCAGTCAGCTAACTGAAGTGTTTGGCGCAATGGAGGAGTATGGCTTCTCTGACGACTTCGCTTGCCATCAATCGTGGGACCCTGATGCACTTGGCGCAGGTGATGGTGCATGGACAATCGACCGAGAGGCGTGGCCTGAGGCTGCCGACTTCTTCCAATATGCTGGCTTTGATGTAGAGGTGGCTGATGGAGTGAACGTCTAACTATATGGTCAGAGACAGAAAGAATAATTTAGATAATAAGACAGACAAAGAGTACATTCAGGAACAGCTAAAGCTAATCAAAGAGTTGGAAGATAGTGGTCGTCACAGAGAGGCGCAACGAGTCGCAGGAGAACTCTTCACATGGCTGGGCTGGTCATAGATGGGATTCTCATTCACGGCAACCGCACAATGCGAACAGTGCGGACAACTACTCGGCTCATCGGAGGAAGAGTGTGACCACAATGGTGAACAGGTCGACCAATTCGTGTTCCGCCGCCTCGCGCAAGAAGATGCAGAAATTATCGAATCGACGCCATCATGGCGCTGGCACAAACTGGCGCAACGAGTTGGTGAAGAGTGGATTGCCTACCAGTACCTCGGTCGAAAAAGTGATGTAGAGATTATGGTCGACCAATCGCTTTACCCATCCTTCACCGAGCTTCGACCCCGTGCAATCAGTGTCGATGCTCCTGACAGTGTGATGGAAGAAGTGGAGTAGGACCGAAAGACTTATATATGAGGAGTGCAATACCACACATGCGTGCAAGCAATGCACGCCTCTACCCATTCCACTCCTCTCCTTTCCTTTTTAAATGCCCAACACAACTACTGACAAGACTATTATTCACACTGATGCAGCAAGAGGTGACAGAGTGAGTGGTCTTGGTTACACAATCGGCGGAGATGTATCGCTCGATGGAAATAAATACATGATTGGAACCTTCACCTCTATGGAGGCCGAGCTACACGCTCTGCTCGAAGGTGTGCGACTCGCAACACAACATTCCGATTCGAGAAGGGAGTGTGAGGTCTACATAGATGTGAAGCCACTCAAACACAAGATATGTGGCACTGATGAGGTCAGAGAGGACTGGCGACAGTATCAACAGAGTGCGCGCTGGTTGCTCGACAAGTACGACTCTTGGACAATTGAGCACTGCTCTCGCTCCCACAACACGGCAGCACACGACCTCGCACGAGAAGCCTTGTTCGAGGGGCGAGAGTATATTGGAATCGAGTGAGCGAAACTATTAAATAGGTGGGACATAAACTATGTATCGAGGAGTGGAATGAATCACTATGATAAGGCGGCTCGAATAAATCGAGTGCAGAATACGCTCACAGAATCTGAGCTTCTACGGATGCTCCCAGAGATTGATGCAATTCATAACGATGAGTTGCGGGATGTTACCATACGAACATTTCTTGATGGATGCCCGCCCTACTTTTGGAAGGAGGCAAGCTCATCCTCTGGAAAGTATCACTCGCCCGATGAGAGAGGAAAATATGGAAATCTACTCCATACCAAACGAGTGTTCGCCCGATACGTGACACTCTCTGAAACGATGTATGAGGCTGGCGAGATTAGTGGATACGAGCGAGAGGCTGGCAAGAGTGCAGCACTCATTCACGACATGATGAAATATGGGTGGCTCTCTGACTTTGCCGGACACACAGTGAACGACCATGACATAATTGCTGCTGCTGTTGCCAAAGAGATTGGCGGCGCGCCAGAAGAAGTCTACTCATTGATAGAGTGTCACATGGGTCCGTGGGGAGAGGGGCCGACCCCATCCTCACAAAAACAATGGCTTCTCCACTTAGCCGACAAAGGTGCATCTGGAATCGACGAAGACAATCTTGCGGTGTACTATCCGTGCGAAGAATTGACTGAGGCGTTCCCACACCTCAACCAAATAGCACACGAAGATGGGGAGATGGTGTGAAACAAATTGGCCGACCCACGGACGAGGAGCTTGACCGAATGGAAGCGCTTGCAGAAGCATATTTTTCGGGCGAGCGGTGGGCAGTCGAGGCCAGATTATGGGACGATGGTGACGTACATCTCGAAGCATTCTGTACACTCGGAACAAGCTTCGATGCAGGATATGACGATTCGGTGCGCTACCATCGGCAGATACTTACGTATGAACGCTCGGCCAATACATGTACATACATAAACAAAGTGTCGCGGTTCGGAGAATCGCAAGCACAGTACTTGAACGAAGAGAAAATTGACTGGTAATACAACAATGGATAAGAAATTTTACAAAGGACAGTGGAACAATGCGCAAGATGAATGTATGCTCTGTAATATGACGAAAAGGACTGAGTGGTATTTGGAGACGCCAAATCTCGTCGTCGCAGAGAAGCTCAGTGGCGGCCCATTTGTGGTATGGAAAGAGCACAAAGAGGAATTGGACGAGGATGAGATGAGGCTTGTCGAACATGTGGTCGACCTATTGTTCGATGAGTGGGAGCTTGAGGTTCGAATGAATATGGTTCCCAATCATTGGCACGGCCACGTTCTCACACAAGACGAGGACATAGATTTGTCAGATGAGTAGCATCATACTATTGAGCGAGGTTGCTTTTTGGGCGGTGATGTTTGTTGGTTCAGGTATACTCACACTACTGCTCGCACCATACGTGCCAAGCTCTGTCGAACACACTGAGGTGGCCGAGCATCCGACAATTGTTGGCTGGATTGAAATATTTGCATTTATGCTACTCTTTCTTTGGACAATCGTCTCTCTTATTGCAGTCGTGCTGTTCGGTTTTGCTGAACTGCTCTCATTCCTCTTCTAAGGCCGATTTTTGTTGTGTCAGGTAATGACCCAAAAGATTTAAGTAGGGATAGCCCCTCTATTGTAATAGGCGATGAAGGGTAGTAGGAGTGGAATGGAGCACGACCGATTCCCCAAGCCAGACACAAACACAACAACAATGAATCTTCGAGAAAGCGCAACGGAAGAAGTTAACGCAGCGGCAAGCAACGAAACGCAGGAAACGCTCGACCAGATTGAGGTAGACATGGGTTCTGTCCCATTCGTCAAGTTCTACCCCACGACCTACATCACGGGCACGTTCCCTGAAGAAGAAGGCAACCCTATCATCCGATTCCGCGACCGTAGCAACAACAACGGTCGACAGGACCAGGGGTACCTTGGTCTGGTGATGGATGACCTCACTATTTCGACCAGTGATGAAACTGGCTTTGACATGAGTGAGGCGACCTTTGTCGAGACGGGTGATGCTGACTCGACCGCGTATCGGGCTGTCAACTTCAACGATGGCTCGACTGTTGAGAAGTTTGGTGGCGACGGTGTTGCCATTGATGGAGATACGTATGAGGTGGAAGACCGAACTACGACAATCGATGGGCGCGCAATTCTCGTCGTAGACCGAACGGCTTCGGTGAGTGTTGCTCGCAAGCTTGACGTAGACGGGGCCACCTTTGCTGGCATGGATGAGTCTACTGGTCAGGTCAACACTGGGCTCATTGAGTATGCGCCAGAGGATGTCGACGCTGAGGTCAATCGTCGGTACGCCCGTGACCCAGAGCTTCGAGAAGAACTCTACGGTGAGGAGGTCGGAGTGCTCGTCACTCGTCGGAGTGAGGTGGACGAGGATTACGCCGAGCGTGTTGATGACCCGAATGACGAGACTCGTGACATGATGTGGTACACGGTCGTCAATGAGGGCACTGGTGACACGCTTCAGCCAACTGAGGGCGAGCCTGTGGGCTACTCCTTCCTTGAGTGGCGGTTTGACCCGACTGCTGGCAATCTGCCAGACCAGGACTACGAGTTCGTGCAGGAGTACATCGATGCAGGTGCGCCCACCGATGAGGACACGATTCTGGACAACATTGACCAGAATGCTGACCAACTCTCGGACGACCCGAACACTGAGCGGATGGTGGGGCTGATTCAGAATATGGCCTAAGGTCGGCCGATAGCCGCTCTTCTTGACTGATAGTCTCTCTTTTTTTTTTCTCATTTCATATCAATTCTCTTACAAAACATTTATACAGTAGCTAGCACAATCAGTATACTGTGACTCGAACAAACAATACACAATTAAAAGATGTGTGGCAAACGCCTCCTGAAATACTCGACATGCTTCAGCCAATAGATGTCGACCCATGCGCAGGAGAAGACACGCATATTGGACGAGATGCCAACTATGACAAATCTGATAACGGTCTCTCGAAGCAGTGGCATGGTCGGGTCTTTGTTAACCCACCGTTCTCTCAAAAGCGTGCATGGTTACAAAAAGTGATTGAAGAGCAGGACAACACTGACTGCATCTTTGTCGTCACCCCTGACTCGACAGACACGAAGTCGTGGTGGCACAGCTACATCGCAGAAGAGGCAGACTACATATGGTTCAGTCGTGGCAGAATTTCCTATATCAATCCTGAAACTGGTGAGAGAGCAAAGAACCCAACCTTTGGCACAGCGATAAGCGTTTTTGGCGAACCAGGGGCGCGCACACTTGCACGATTACAAAGTGAGGGACAACTTCTCCAAACAGTGTAACATACAGTCTACCGAAAGATTTATAAGTCTTGTCCGAGTAGTGGCCACTATGGACACTCGTGTGAGAGACGCTATAAATCGACACAACATCAAGTGGAAGGATATTGACAGGATTGAACTGAAGGGGCGCGCCTACGAAGAGGTGTACGAAGAGTCGATTGTAAATTCCTCGGTAAATACAACTGACACGAGGACAGATTTTGCACCAGCTATCAGACGAACACTTGGACAAGAGCGTATTATATACACTGGGCCGACTGGTGACCCAATAATTATCACACTCGACGAATGAGTGGCGACTATCCCTCACACAAAGAGCTACTCAAACAGTTAGAAGACGAGCACGACACGCTACTCTGCACGAGAGAACAGAAAAACCATATCGTGTCAGGGATGCTCAATCGAATGGAACAACACCCAACCCGTAAACGAATTACAAAAATTTATGGTGTTGAGGTTGAAATTCACGAGTGGGTCGAGCAACCAATCGTTTGTAGAAAGGGCGCAGTCCTCCCAATAGCTGGCGACTATCAGTCTGGCGAGCGGCGACCAAAAGTTATATAAGGGTCGGATGCGTACCTATTTGTGATGAGTGGTTCAAACTTCAACATAGGTGATACTGCAAATACAAGCAGTGTCACAAGAGAGCAACTCGATTACGACTACGAGTTGTCCGACAATGTTGTCAAAGACCTAGTACGATACACTCGGTCGAAGACAGTCAAAAACGAGCAACAGTTTGTGCTCACAACGTTGGGATACATCTCTGGTCATATGGAGAGTCCGAAACATTACGTGAGTGGCGTGCTCATTGGAACAGCAGGCTCTGGCAAGTCACACGTTCAAAACACTGTGGCAGAGTTAATCCCTGATGAGATAATGTATGAGGCGACGACCGGCTCTGAGAAAAGCATCATCTATGACGATGAGTGGAACGAGTCGCTGGTCGCCAATCTGGACGAGCTACAGAAACCCTCCGAAGACATCATCGAGATTCTAAAATCTGTGCATGGTGGTGAGGACGAGGAGTTCGTCTACAAAATTACCGGAGGGGGAGAAGGTGCTGACAGAAACACAGACAAGATTGTAAAGAAGGCGCTGCCATACTGGTTTCTCTATGCGCAGTACGAGCCTGACTTTGAGATGTGGGACCGCCTGATTAAAATCCCGATTCACGAGTCGTCCGACAAGAATGAGGGTGTGGCTCGGACACACTGGGGACAATCCTCGATTCAGTTTGGTGGCTCCGACAAGGAGTACATGTATGACTTCTCTGATGGAGAGAATGCATTGAAAGACCACATCCGTGAACTCCCACGAGACGCATACGTTGCCTTCCCATCAGAGGCGGGAATCGAAAAAGAGATGCGCTTCTTCGACGCAGTGAAAGACATCTTCGATATTGACAGGTCGGAGACAAATCGTGTGTCGAAGATGGTAGCAAACCTCGTCCGAGCGAGTGCACTGCTCAACCACAAGTCGCGTGAGAAGAAGCGAATCCATGTTGAAAATAAAGGAATGAAAGAAGCGATTGTGGCAACAGAGCAGGACCTCGCTAATGTGATGGCCTGCCGAGATGTGTTGATGGCAACGACACACCAGATTGACCGAAAGCGGCGCGCCATCTGTCTGGCAATTGAAGAGGTTGGTGGGACGCAAAACGCTGCGCCAATCAAACATCCTGAGGACAGGGAGGGACAGCCTCGGTCGATTATGGGATACCTTCGAGAGACCAACTCCTCGTTCGTGAAAAAGAGCGAGATTATTCAAATGTTGGCCGACCTTGAGGATAATGGACTCATTGAAAAGTTGGAAGGCGCTGGTGACAATGGGCGCAACTTGTACAAGTTCACAAGTTGGCAGAACCTTGGTAAGTTTGATATAACTGACGGGTTCAAAGGATTGTTCGATGGAGCGACAGACCCGTTCGAAGACCGACCATTTGTCGAAACAGCGAGAGAGATAAATGATGAATTGACCCCGAGCGCAAGTGACTTTATGACAGACACTGAGGTCAATTCGAGCGACAGCAGTGGCGATGACAAGAGTGGGCAGGCAACACTCAATCCACAGGACGGTACGCCGTCGATTGAGTTGTCGCCACACGAGGAATTGGTCCACGAGATGCTCCAAGACAATCTCGACGGAGAGACGCTCACTGAGTTGGACGAACACGACCCATCTCCGAGAGAATTGATTGGGCTTGTCGAAATGAGAGAAGACCCAGACACTGCGTCGACTGATGGAACGATACTCGACCCAGAACACGAAGTCTGGCAGTATGGACCTGATGGGTGGGTCGAAACTGTGTCCGATGCAGAACAACAAATCGAGAAAGCACTGCGCACACTCTCGACCGAGAACATCTTCAAAACGAGTGTGATGAAGTCGCGGGCTGGCACTCCCATCGAGATGAAGGTGTCTGTCGAGGATGTAGAATGAGTGATTTTATCTCATTCAAGTAGAGAAATAATTATCCTATCTTAAACGACCGCAACCTTTTTATATAACGACTGAGTATTGTAGTGTATGCCACCAGACTTGTCAAAGGGAGATTTCGTGTATCAAGCAGACCAAGAACTGTTTCTTGTTGTAGTCGATGAGCACGACGATTCGTACAGATTTGCGGTCCACGGATGGAGAGACATTGGGAAAGACCGCCTCGACGAATACATCTCTCACAGCAGCGGCAAGCTTTACTCACAAGAAAAGATTGACTCGATGGTCGAAGAAGAGGCCGCAGATGGTACGAAGCAAACGTATCAGGCAATGAAAGATATGTTTCGTGTGTATGAGGAGGCAGACCTCTCCGACGATGGGCCACACACAGAATTTATGCTAGACGATACATAATGAGTAATACAATGAGTGACCTCAGAGAAGTAGTGTCGAGTCGTATGAGAAATGCGCTCCACGGCAGAGAGATTGACATGATTGAATCAACGGAGCCACGTATTCCACACATGCTTGGTGTGACGCCGCTTGGGAAACCGCATGATGTGACAAACGAGGAAGGCACATTACTCGACCCACAGTCGGCCTTCTGGCAATCGTATGAGCCATCGGTCGAGACAAGGAGAGATGTCGAGCAAGAGATAGAAACGGCAATCCGGTCACTGAAGAAAAGTGGTGTCTTCAGAATGGAGTATCCCTACGACGAGGATGCAGGCATTGTATACGTAGAGGTAGACAGTATGCGACAAACCAATAAAACACTACACAAAGGAGAGACAGTGTGCGCAAATTGTGGCAGTGAGACGACCGCCCAAACAACCCTTGTACAAACAAATAATTCGTACAATATAAGTGTCTCAGTAGAGTGTGAAAACTGCGACTTTAGCGGAGAGTTTGAAACACCACTGGTGAGAAAGTAATGGTCGAGCGACACCATATCGATGTTGTGGTCACAGCAAGAGAGGACCTCTCAAGAGACGAGATAGAAGCATTTCTCGATGAGGTGCTAATTGAGTTAGAGTATGACCCAGACATTTTTCGAGCGTATGTTGAGGGCGACCAATTGAGCGAGGACGAGAAAGACGTGTTGCTCGAATCAGTATTCCGCGTATCGGGCGAGGAGTTGGCGCTCGCTGCTGAGAGTGTGCGCGCCTTAGAAGAGTAGGCGCAACTTTTTTATAGTCGTATCACCTATTGTGTGATATGGAAGTAATTCCAATTCGGGCGACTGAGAATCCTGAACGGCTTGTGTGTCAAGCAGCGCGTGGCGATTATTTCGAGGGATATGTTGGTGACACAAAATATGCTGAGTTGATGAAAAATGTAACGTTTAATGAAGAGTATGTCGATAATGACTCGGCCTCGATGGAGTATGACGATGAAGAAATTGTGCAAGCGAAGACGCGCTCATTCATCGAGAAGCAACTTGCACGAGGGCATTATGGCCCGATGGAGCACCCACAGATTACCTTTGCCATCAAAGGAGTTCCAGTCTTCACTGAGCGCCAACTCATTCGACACAGGCACCTCACCTTCGATGTACAGAGTATGCGCTATGCTGACTTCAGCGATGCACCGTACACTGTGCCAAAAAGCATGACCGACCCTGAGCATTTCTCGCGAGAGCGTGGCTTGTCAGAGATTAGCGATGCTGACAGAGAGGCTGCACGAGAATTGTACGAGGCAGAGATGGACCGCTCCTTCGAGAAGTATCAGGAGTTGATCGACCGTGGGATTCCAAAAGAGGATGCACGAGGATTGCTCGGCCTTGGCACAGAGGTGAATCTCACTGTGTCGGGCAATGCGCGCACATTCCTTCACTTGCTCGATATGCGGCGGAAGGCAAATGCGCAGAGAAATATTCGTGAGTTGAGCGAGGCGATGCTCGATGAGTTGTTCGAGTGGATGCCATACACGTTTAAGTACTATGCAGAAAATGGGCCGAACAAGTTGAGTCCATGAAATCAAATAATGAACTGTACGAGTTGGTCGACTTTGAGAACACCAACTTTCGAGAAGAGCCAGAGAAGTACAAGATTGGCCGAGGGCAGTTTAGTTTGAACAACCAAAAGTTTTAAGTAGTAGGGGCACCAAATTTATTTATGGTGTACTGTCCTAATCAGAATTGTTCGTCGGGTAAAGATTATGATAGAATAGCAAGGCATTTTTCTGCTTGTGGATACCCTGATATAGACGATAAACATTTATCTATAATTAAAGGTGTTCTTATGGGTGACGCGACTATTGGTTGTGATAATTCTAGGAATCAAAAAATGACTGTATACTCTACAAACAAAGAGTTCCTACAACATCTAGTAGACGTTCTGCCCGAGTGGCTGATAACAACAGAAAAACCACAACTTTTCAAAAGCAAGAAGCAAGCACAAGCGTCAGGTGAAGATTTTTTATCTGATAGAAATTATGACTACAAATCGTATAGCTTTTCTGAACAGTACAGGGTAAGAACAATTAGACATCCGGTGTTCAACGAATTACGAGGCTGGTATTCAGACAAAAAGGAATTACCAAAGAAAGAAAATTTAAATAGAAATATTATAAAGTATTGGTTTGTCTGTGATGGTAATACACAGACAAAAGGTAGGAACAAATATAGTAAAATAGCTTCTAAAATTGCAGGAGATGAGAAGCTAAAAGAATATGGAAACAAAATTGAAACTGTAGCTAAAGTAAGTGTAAATGTAAATACACAAAATGGTATTATTAGCATGGATTCTGAGAACACCGAAAAGTTTTTACGTTTTCTCGGTGAACCTGTTAATGGGTTTGAATACAAATGGTAAGCAACTCAGAGCTTTACAAAATGATAGACAAGGATAAGAATTACAGAGAAAACCCAGAAGATTACAAAATTGGGAGGGGACAATTTGGTGTTCTCACCTACCAGCCCTACAAACGAGAGATTCTCCCATACTGGCGATACAAGAATAAGGCCGCCGCTGAAAAAAGCGCGCACAAAATATTTGGCCTATTCGTGAAATACATTGAAGAAAATGACTTTGTTGGTGCAGACATGGCCAAAAAATATTTGCATATGGGTTTCACTCGTCCAATGCGATACGCCAAGTATCCTGGTGGAAATAAGTATGACGATGATGGAAATGAGGTGCAGGCACACGGCCCTGACACAACCGGTGAGTGGTACGACAAAGATAAGCGAGAGGCGGCCATCGTCTTCCGAAAGGCGTGGAAATCGGCTCGTGAGAACAGTACCTACAAATCGCTCAAGGCAAAACACATCTCGGGTGAGTTGTATAAAAATGAGTCGTTGAAGACATACATGGTGCAATAAGAAACGAAAAGCACACTGTTTTGATTTGCAGACCGAAAACTTTAAATAGTAGCAACACCATTTTCTTCGTATGTCAGGCTCTCTGTATGAGGGCCACGAATCAGTGGTCGAGGATTTGCATGCCTCTGGCCAGCAGCAGCTTTCCTCGTTCGGCACAAGTGCACAGCTACTCGTTGCAGTAGCACCGCGAGAATCAACCGTTGCACAAGTGGCAGACCGATGCTTGCCCGAGTTGTGTGTGCCGCCACAGGCGCGAAAACGATTCAACCAGTATGCGGCAGGCTTTCGAACAAACAGTGCTGTCTCCTCGCCATACAGTCGCGCCTACGACGAGGCTGGGATACACGACTCGTATGAGTTGTATCTATCGTCCTCTGTCGATACGCAGGCAGCCATTACACAAGTCGTGAGCGACCTCGAAGAAGGAAATGATGTGAGTATCGTCTTCGAAAACAAAATAGATGAGATGGCCTATAGCGATGTTCTGAGCGATATTATCGAACAACGTGTAGACTCGAAGTTCTCGTTTAGAGTATCAGATTAGAGCATAAACTCGTCCCGGTCTGGAACAAGTTCGAAGCCAGACACTGAATCACACGAGGGGCAGTAGAACTCTTTGTCGAGTTCGAATAGCTCCTCGCCGCAGGTCTGACACGTCATGGCGTCAGTGGTTGTCATACGGTATCTGACAATTATGTCTTCTACTATTTAAATCTTTCGGTACTCGTTTCGTTCGAGATAGTGAACGTATCTGACTCAAATTCGAACGTTCTAACAATTCGCCCATGAGCAAGCTCCATTCGCACAACAAGCACATACTTGTATGTCCCTGTTGTTACATCGTCTGGTAACTCGTGTGAGAGTGTGACCGAACGAGTCCCTTCAGAGAATGACTCTCGCATCGACTCAACGTTGACACGATTTTCATTACTGTTGCCATCCTCGACCAAGTATAGCTCAGTATACGAGCGACCAGTGCTCGTTTGCTTGACCGTCCACGTTATGTGAGCCTCGTGTGAATCGTCTGAGAGCGTTGCATTTTCAGTCGAAAACTCTTCTACTTCGATAAAGGAATCTTGTGGCGCGTAACTTGCATGAGCGACTGGGGCGAGCCAGCCGACAATAATAAAGAGGATGGCACAAAGTACCATTAATTGAGCGCGGGACAGTGATATATTCATTAGTCGTCCCCCTTAAGTGTGAAGGTTATTCCTTCGTCGGAGAAGAGGTAGCCGACTACCGCTCCCATAATCCCGTGCACAAAAAAGCTCACTGAGTACGAGGCGATGAGAATGTCTGCCACGATGGTAATTACCCACACTGTGGTGACGACTGCTCCCATAGCTAACTGGAGCCGAGCTTTTGTGAACGTTTGCGTTCCTTCTGTTCGTGTGAGTACTGCTCCAAGAATTATTCCAATGATAAAGGTGGCTATTGATGCAAGGAGCAGAATGGTGAGTTGTTCCGCCATGTAGGTGTTTGGGCATATTCTTTTCTGCGCTTCTATCGTGTAATTAATCGCCACCTACTTAAATCTTTCGGTGGTGCAAATAATGAAAGAAACATTGTGCTATTTATATAGTATTACTCAGCTAATTCTTTCACTCGCTTCATCGATTCGCGCGCTTCTTCAAACTCAGCTACTGACTCAATCCCGTCAAATTGTCTGTATACCATTGTAGTGACTGTGTTCGTTCGTTTGCCTAATAAGTGTTTTGCTCTACTGTGCTAACCGAAAGCCTTATGTGTATCGAGTGTATATCTTCTGTCGGATGAACCTAGACAGGTATCAAGAGAAGACACGAGAAACGGCAGTGTATCCAAAGCGAGACGCGCTCGAATATCTTGCGCTCGGCTTGAACGATGAGGCGGGCGAAGTTGCAGGAGCGTATAAGAAATACCTCAGGGGAGACTACGATGAAGAGGAGTTGCGAGAACGAATCGAAGGAGAGGCGGGCGACGTATTGTGGTACTGGGCGCGCCTCTTAGACGAGATGGACCTCACTGCCTCTGACGTGATGGATAAGAATGCCGATAAGTTGTTCGACCGAAAGGACCGAGGCGTTATTCGAGGCGACGGCGACAACCGATAATCGAATAATCCCTATTATTTTGAACGAGCGTCGAAATACGACGTGACGTGATTGCGTGCGACACGCGCCTCGTCTGAGTCTTGTTCCATTCCACATTCATCAAGGAATGCGCCCCATTGAACGAGGTCAGTTCCATTGCTGTATTCATCGACCGCACCGTCTACAGTCTCATACTCAATGACTGTATTCAGGTAATCGATAACTTCACTCGCTGTTCTGCTATACTCGTACTCCTGTTTTTCGACCCACACATCAAGCTGTGGGATGTCCTCTTTTAAAATAGTTTCGACATTGATTGCGTCACTCATGCTACAACAAAGAATGACGCTCGACGAATATAAAGGTTCCGGTCTACCTATCCTTCACAGGCCGCACATTCGAGCACATTTCGACTAAACTTCTGTGCAGCATTGACACTCTTCTGGTAGTAGAGGCTTTTCACACCACTCTCCCATGCTTCAATGTAGAGCTTGTTAATATCCTTGATGCTAACCTCGTCTGGGTCAATCGAGATATTAATACTCTGCGCTTGGTCGATGTACTTCTGCCTTTGAGCAGCCTGCTTAATCACCGACATTTGTGGAATCTCAGCAAACGTTCGGAACACATCCTTTTCCTTTTCTGTGAGGAAGTCGAGGTGCTGTACACTTCCATCAGCCTCCATAATACTGTCCCAAACCTCGCGCTCGTCTTTGCCCTTCTGTTTGAGCAGGTCTTCGAGGAAGCGGTTCTTCTGCGTTGTCTTCAGCTTTGCACCGTCTCGAACAAAGTAGTTGGACTTTAGTGGCTCGACGCTCGGGCTCACTTGGCCGAGAATGATACTGCTCGACTTTGTTGGAGCAACAGCCATTGTGGTAGCGTTGCGTCGACCGTATCCTTCGAGCACCTCAGGCTCGCCAAACTTGTCAGCCAACTCCTCGCTTGCAGCATAGCTCTTTTCTTTGATGTCTTTGAACAGGTTATTGTTTGCCTGCATCGCTTCCATGCTGTTCCACGGAATCATGTTCTTCTGCAAGTAGCTATGCCATCCGAGTACACCAATACCAATTGCACGATGGCGCTTGGCAAACTGGAGCGCCCGTCCCATGAACTGAGTGCCCTCAGTCTTGTCGATAAACTCTTGCATCACTGCGTCGAGGAAGTATGTCAACGTCTCTACAGCATCAGTGTCCTTCCACTCGTCGTAGTGGAGCGCATTCATCGAGGAGAGGCAGCAAACAAAGCTCTCATCAGGGCCTGCTGGAAGCGCAATCTCAGTACACAAATTTGAAGCATTAATTGTATAGTCCTTATCTTTGTACACTTGTGGCTTTCCACTATTCATATTGCCACGGAATACAATGTATGGAACACCAATATTGATTCGAGTTTCGATAATCTTGGCCCACGTCTCTCGCTTCTCTGGGTCACCGTTAATCATCGACTCGAACCAGTCGTCGCCAACAATGACACCATAGTAGATGTCCTGCACTGGGTCGCCCTCAGTTTTGATATTTAGCCACTCATCCAAGTCGTCGTGCTCAATATCGATGTAGCCAGCAAACTGCCCCCGACGAGTTTCGCCTTGACTAATCACATTGATGGCCGTATCGAACAACTCAGTGAAGCTATAGCTCCCATTACTTTTGCCATTGTTTGTAATTGGTGCACCACGAGGCCGAAGGTCGCCCAAGTAGCCGCTCGTTCCTCCGCCGAGCTTTGTCATCTCACCAACTTCAGCGTGGGTGTAGAGAATGCTCTCCATATTGTCTTCTATATGGCTTCCGAAACAACTAATCGGCAGCCCTCGGTCAAGGCCAAAGTTCGACCATACAGGAGAGGCGAGACTATAATACCCACGACTCATGTACTCTTCGAACTTGTCGGCGAATCCATCCTCTCCGAGAATGTCTTCAGCATTCTCAGCAATCTCTCGAACTCGCTCCTCTGCTGTCACGCCATCGAGCAGGTATCCATTTCGGAGGAACTCGCGGCTGTCCTCATTCAGCCAATAGTAGTCTTCGCTGTGCTGTGCCTCAAGTCGTGGGAAGTGTGTCTCTTCTGTCATCTTAGAACATGTCGTCTGCCGTAACGCTAGTCGTGTGCTTGTTGTACGTCGTGGACCGCTTGCTGAAGAAATCGTTGTCCTTCGTCATCATAATGTCTTCATCGAACCACCGAGTCTCATCGAGAAGGTCATCATCAGTTTCGAAGAGCGGCTCGACTCCAACATTCTCTAAGCTCTGATTGAAGCGGCCCTTCATAAACTCGTCGATGTGCTCTCGTGGGAGGAAGTCAAGCTCTCCCTCAGCAAAAATCCAATCGAGAATGCCCATCTCTGCTTCGAATGCCTTTTCACATGCTTCCTGAACATCCTGCTCGAATCCCTCTCCAAAGAGGTCTGGATTCTCTTCTTGCAGCGTGTTAATCACTTCCTGTCCAAAGAGGCCGTGAATCTGCTCTTCTTTCGAGGTTGCCTCGACCGCATTCGAGATACCCTTAAACTTCTTCTCATACTTGTCAAAGCTCGTCATAATCAGGAACTGGCTGAACAGAGAGACGTGCTCGACAAACGTAGAGAAGAGCAGAATCGCACGAGCGTACTCTTCTCGGTCCTCGCTCGAAGCACCTTCGAGATACTCATCAAGGTACTCTATGCGCCCTTTAATTGCCGGAACTTCAGTCACCTGCTCGAACTCATCCTCAATGCCAAGAATATCGAGCAAGTGACTGTATGCGTCCATATGTCGGACCTCACTCTCGGCGAAGGTCATGCCCACACTTCCAATCTCTGCCTTTGGCATGTGGTCATAAATCTTGGCCCAGAATGTCTTCACCTTTACCTCAATCTGGGCAATGGCGAGCATCGTCTTTTTAATGACACTCTTTTCTACTGGCGTTGTGTCGACCTTAAAGTCCTGCACATCGCCAGAGAAGTTGAACTCGGTGTGAACCCAGTAACTGTTTCGAATGGCATCAGTGTATTCGAGCAAGTCACTATACTCGTATGGTTTGAGTGCTGTGCGCTCTGTGAAGAGGTCAGTCTGCATGTCGTCGTGGATAGTTTGTTCTACGCTCATAACGGATATTGATGTATGTGTTGTAAGTATAAAAGTCTTTTGGTCTGGCGATTTACTGAAAGTTCATTCCGCTCTCAGTTGCGCCAGACTGGTTTTGATACTGCGACTGTTCGTGCCCATATGGATTCAGTGCTGCGCTCGATAGCTCTTTAAAAACTATTTGACAAATCCTGTCGCCAGCGTGTAATGTTACTGGGACGGGGCCGTGGTTGCTCAACTCAAGTGTAATCTGTCCTACAAATCCAGGGTCGATGTAGCCTGCTGTTTGGTGGACAGAAATACCGAGTCGACCAAGTGAAGAGCGACCGAGCACTGTTGCGACAAGTGAGTCAGGAATTTCAACACGTTCTGCTGTTGTGGCAAGAACGAACTGCTCTGGGCGAATCGTAACACTGCCTGTCTCCGCTTTCCACGCAATGTTTTTATTGTATGGCTTGTGTAAATCTATCGGCTCACTCTTTGCCGGTAACGCAATTTTAAAGTCTTTACCAAGAGTAAGGTCAACGCTCGCTGGCTCGACATTTGTTTCATCGAATGGCTTAATAGTGAGCGACCCTGACCGCACTTGTGCAACAATGTCACCGTCTGATAAAACCATATGAGATAGGATACCCTACTACAAGTTAAGTGTTTCGGGTGAGAAACGTCAGTTAATACGTTATGCGTCGACCGTATAAGTATCCACCTAATCGAAAAATTTATATATGAGTACGACAAATATATGCCTGTATGTTCGGACGAGACATAGACAAATTCTTCGAAGAGATGATGTATCGAAACTCACCACAGAGAAGCCACTTCTATGATGAAATTGGTGGCCGCTACATTGAAGTAATCGATGGTGAGAAAGTCGAGTATGAGTACGAGGACGGCATTTGGAAGAAGGTCGAGGACGAATCAACTGAGCCAAATGTTGTACACGACGTAACAGAAACAGAGGACGGCTACTCGTATCTGGTCGACCTCTCAGCAGAGTTGCCTGATGGGCTCGATGTCGATACAGTAGAATACAATCACGGAATTGCTGAAATAACCTTTACTGATGAGTGAGTTGCTTGTCTCAGTCGAAGGTCTCGACGGAGCAGGCACGACAACACTTGTAGAATCAATTGGTGCTGCTCGGCCAGAGTATGTGACCACCGCTGAACCAACAGACAATCCCTTTGGTGAAGCAATTCGTGATAACCTTGTTGCAAGTAGCGACCCTGTAGTAGACCTGCTGTTGTTTGTGGCAGACCGAAGACAGCATCTTGTTGAAGAGATTGAACCAGCGCTCGGCCAAGGATCGACTGTTGTGACAGATAGGTATGTTGATTCAACGAGAGCATATCAGCCAATTTCGCTTGTCGAAGAGACAGCAGACGATGTATTCTTTTCAGAGTTACAGGCCAAAAATTACATCGAGTGGCTGCACGGCTACTGGCATCGAGAGCCAGACCTCACGCTTTTCATAGATGTGCCAATTGAGACAGCGTTGGAACGCTCCTCGCTTGAAGAAAAGTATGAGAACAAAGCATTTCTTGAGCAAGCGCGGCAGAACTACCACTCGTTAGCAGAGTTTCGAGACAGAATTGTTACAATTGATGGAACACAATCAAAGAAAGATGTGCTAACTGAGTCGCTTGATGTGATTGACTTACATGAGTGAGGATGCTTTTTCGCTGACATTCACCGTTATTGAGGATTTATACGACAACTACACGCTATTAGTAAATGAGCACTCTGGGATTGTATCAGTGTACTGTGAGGAATGTGAAATATGGGTAATGGAAACAGAGCGCGATAAATTATACGATACGTCTGACACAGAACTATATGAAATCATTGTACGCGCGCATGATGAGCAGGTGAATGGTGTCGAGGTATCGTTCGACAACAGCGAAACATTTTTATAAGGGTAGGCCGTACATTGCAGTAGCGCTTGCGTAGCTCAGTTTGGCCAGAGCATTTCCCTTGTAAGGAAAACGGCGGGAGTTCAAATCTCCCCGCAAGCTTCAACAATGAGCCAATCGATGACCCCACTCGACGAACCGGTAGACCTAGACGTTGGCCAAGTGTACACGGACGCACGCTCGGGCGACCAATTCGAGCTAATTTACTTCGATGGAAATGTGTACATCGTCCAAGAGCGTGACGGCTCTCATCGATTTGGACGAGTGGACGACTTTCGAAAGAACGTGCGCGCAGAACGATACTCGCCCGACTATGAGGCCGACTCCTTTGCCAAGACTGACACAGCTTCGTCGAGCGGTGACAAGATACAGTTTGAGGAGTTGGATGGCATTGGCGAAACTGGGGCCAACAACTTGCGAGAGGCTGGCATCATCACCACGGATGATGTATATAACGCCTCTGATGAGGATATTCTCAACATTTCGTGGGTTGGGGAGAAAGGCCTTCAGTCGATTAGAGACGCTGTGTAATGGTATTTACATCATTTGCATACAAAAATGAGGACCACTCGTTTCCGCGAGAGATGTTTCCATTTGAGGTGAATGGGCATGCGCTCAGAGTAGCGAGTAACAAACTGTATGTTGATGATGACGAACGCCTCAGAGTACATCTGACACTGTACTGTGCGCATTGTAGAGAGAAGCATACGGTTCGAACGAGATTTCCATACGGATATGAAAATGAGAATGAGGCCGCCGCCTTCTGCAAGTTAATGGCCATCGCTCACTTCTGTTAGCACCACCAAAAGATTTAAATAGTGGTACACCGTATCACACGACGATGGCTGATTTGGCCGACCAAGTAGAGCGCCGTCTCAACGAAAAAGATATTGACGCCTCTGTTACTATACGTGAAAATACTGCTGGCAGCATAGATAGTGGCGGAAATGTGCACATTTATGTAACTATGCCATCTATTGAGGAACGATATGGTTATTCGTTCTCGCTATCGATTTCTGCGGTGTCTGATGAGAGCATCTATCGGAAAGAGATTGCGCTTGCAGCAGACAAACTATCACAAGAAATACACAACGATTTTAGCACATACATGGAGCACAATGGCAGAACGGTGGTTATGGTCGAAGATTTGAGCAATACTGTTCGAACAAAGTGTCTTGCTTGTGAGAGCGAGGTCGAGTTAGATGACGAAACAATTCAACAAACGCGAGCCTTCAGCAAAGAGCCAGAGTCGATTTACTTTGGAGAAGTGTACTCTTTTGAAACGAGAAGTGGCTACGACTCGCTCACAGAAGAAGAAAAGTCAATCGCAAAACTGTATATGCTCGGCAAACTAGACCGAGCGTGTGACTGTGACCATTTGGTTGACCGAAAGATTTAAATACTTGTGTAACGTAGCGGTTAGTACAAGGATTGGAAGGGGTGTAGAGAATTTTGATTTTTGGTTCTCTTCTCTTCCCCGAGGATTATATTATATATGTAGTAGTACTATGCTGTCCTCATATCATACATACACTACTACATCATATCACTCTATCACTCCTCTCACTACAGTATTGATATTACAACAGTAGTGAGAGAGTCATATCATTTGTGCACACCCTCTCATATCACTGCCGCCGAAACACTTATCACAGATGCGTCACTCATTACATAATATGAACGAGTACGGCAAGGCGTTCACTGAACTCAAAGAATCAAGTGGCTTCAGAGGAATGCAATGGTTTGGCAAACGACAAGACCTTGTAGAAGAGTATGGCTGGGCAGTCCCATCAGAGGATGCACTCATCTACTTGTCAGAGTTTGATGAGCTACTCTCTGTTGGGGCAGGGCGAGCCTACTGGGAACATCTGCTTCAAGAGCGTGGTGTCGATGTTCGGGCGACAGACATTACCCCCCCAAAAGAGACGTGGATGCCGGTCGAACAATCCAATGTCTACAACCTCGAACAACCAATAAAAACGCCAGTACTCACAATCTGGCCACCGTTTGACGGAGATGTGGCCGCAACTGCTGCGAGGAAGGGAGCACCACACATTGTGTATATAGGCGAACCTCGTGGTGGTTGCACGGCGAGTGATGCATTCTTCGACGAGGTGGAGCAAACATACGGCCTTGTCGCAGAGATTGAGATACCCTCATTCGTCGGAGTGCATGACAACCTGTACCATTACGTGAGGAATGTATGAGTCTCTCTGACAGACAGAAAGTGTTTGTTGAGTCAGATGCGAAGCGCTCTGTGTTCATGGGTGGACGATGTTCGGGCAAGACGACAGCACTCATCACAAAGGCTAACAGGTATGCTAAAGAGTATGGCGCTGATAATTGTCTGATTATTGCACCATCATCAACGATGGCGCTCCAGATACGAAAATTTACTCCAAAACCAAAGTGTGATGTTACAAGTATGAACAAAAATACTCGTTCTGAGACACTAAAAAATAAACATACAACACAGAATGCTGACCACATATTTATTGAAGAGCATGCCTATATTGACGAAGAGCATAAGAAAATTATTTCACAATCTGTCGCTACATCAATTAGTGCAGTAATGACTCCGTATAATCAAAATTCATGGATAGAGGATGAGTTAGAACACTTACAAGACTGGGAAACTGTAATTGCACCATCGTTTACAAATCCATCGACTTCATATTCTGATGCTCCCAGAGATTTGACAAGTATTATTAGAATCAACAATCATGCCATAATCGAAAATAGGAATACGTTACAGTGTGCGAAGTGTAGTGAATCGTTTGAGAAACCGAATGGTTCCGCAATAGAAAAGCTCAACACGTATGGAAAGTTTCATACGGTTGAGTGTGAGAATTGGGCCGAAACCTTTAAGTAGATAGTCATACAATACTTCAATTGAACGAGTGTGGTCTACTGGTTATGACAGAGCCCTTACAAGGCTCAGAAGACAGTTCGATTCTGTCCACTCGTATATGGGTAAGACGATATACCTGACCGGAGCGGTGAGCGACTTCGACGACCCATTCGCCTGGCACGACGAGTTGATGGACTCCGACGAGTGGCAAGACACCGAGTTCATCAATCCGTACAATGTCAATGACTTCGAGTTGGGCGATGACCAAATATATGAAGAGCCAGAGAAAGTCGTTGAACCAGCGCTAGATGCACTTGTCGAAGCTGATGGGCTACTTGTGCGATGGGACGACGATGCCTTCCTTGTCGGAACAAGTATTGAAATGCGTGTCGCACGACAACATGACATCCCTGTCGTAATCTGGTATGATGGGTGGCGAGATGATCTGAGTCCGTGGATTCAGTATCACTCGAAAGGAACCTTTGAATCGAAAGAAAAGGCGCTCAAAGTACTGCTCACATTTGCTGGCACCACATTTGCAATAACGGAGAGCTTCGAGTGATACAACCAATGGCCTACTACTCGTGCGACTTGTGTAATGAGTATTTTCAGAGTGAGCGCCAATTGGAGTA
>OBEU01000005.1_pt1 | contig 17822 bp, 29 predicted proteins | sample 1502921 | NCBI WGS metagenome assembly OBEU01 (sample SAMEA3313256, study PRJEB22394) | marine metagenome | biome: ocean biome; feature: hypersaline pond | place: Mexico:Baja California Sur:Isla Carmen, Loreto Municipality, Mexico | collected 2007-03-21T04:19:00Z | depth 0.15 m
CCTACTCCTTTTTCTAGTACGTACGTACTTCTAGCACATAAAGGTGTCGATCTCGCCAACCGGTAGATTTATATGTGTGTCTCCCGTTAGTGTGCATGTGAGCGATTCAACAGACACATTCGATGATCTCGAAGCAGCACAGGCAGCGCTCGGCGAATGGTCACGCGAACAGTTTGGCGATCAGGATGCTGTAAATCCACTTGTGGGCGCACAAGAAGAACTCGGAGAAGTCGCACGCTTAGAACTCAAGCAACGGCAGGGTATTCGGCAAGATGAGTTGGCTGATGAACCAGTTGAACAAGAAGTGGCCGATGTGGTGATCTATCTCATGGACTATTGCGAGCGGCGAGACATCGATTTGGCCGAAGGGTTGGATGCATCGCTTGACAAAGTGCTGGATCGAGACTTTGACGCAGATGTCACTGAGTGATATTGACGAGGCAACAGAAGTCGTACGAGACAGATGTGACGAGCTTGTTGCACAATCATCGGTCGATCTAGCGTATCGGCTGCAAACAGAGCAGGTCGGTGACTCACCGGAGCATGTACTCGTACGCTTTGCTGAGCACTTCATTGATGGTGCTTGAGGCAAGCAACACGACACAGGGAGATCGAAAGGTTTAACTAGGAGTAGCCCCTACGTTGTAGTGAGAAGCACGCGCCACTAGCCAAACTGGATACGGCACCTGCCTTCGGAGCAGGCATATGTGGGTTCGAGTCCTTCGTTGGAGTAGTTCAATCGGGAGAACGCAACACTGAAGATGTTGTCGTTGCAGGTTCGAGTCCTGTCTCCAACACTGTGCCAGAAACTCTATATTGTGAGCACTGTGATTCAACCTATGAGTATGATAGTAGTGACCGAAAAGGTCACAGGCGCTATGCGTGCGCTTCCTGCAAAGTGAAGGCAGGCAGATTACGAAAAAAGAAAGAGCTTGTCGAACGTTTTGGGGGTGAGTGCTCTGAATGTGGCTTCGCTGATTGTTTGCGAGCGCTCTCATTCCACCACAAAGACCCTTATGAAAAAGAGTTCGGTCTGAGTAGTGATAATCTAATGAAGGCATGGGATACTGTGGTCGCTGAAGCACAAAAATGTGAGTTACTCTGTGCGAACTGTCATGCACAACATCACTGTGACGTGTGTGGTGATGATCCATTCGAACTGTGACCGAATCAAAAGATTTAACTAGGTGTGGTGCATACGTGTATATGAGAACACATGGGCAGATCACCAAAAACGGGCGATATGCTTGAACCAGAGTATGGTCGACCGGGGATACGACTGTTTGAAAAAATCCACGACTGGTGTTCACGGGAGTAGTGTAGCCTGGACAACACGGACGCCTTCTAAGCGTCCACCAAGGGTTCAAATCCCTTCTCCTGTATTCGATGAACAAGATTGAATATTACGACACAGACGAAACGTGTAACTACTGTGGCGAGACGGTACAAGTGTCATGGGGTCGAATGAGTTGTCAAAATCCGTCCTGTGAGGCGTATGGTGCCGGACTCGATGGGCCAATGTGGGACGATGGTGTTGACGAGTGAGCGACCTACTAATTTCCTGCTCCCAACGTATATCGACACACTTATGTACATGGATCACCCAACTACTGATGTGGGAATCGCAAGCTACCGTCTGTACTGCACAGACTGCGACCGTGAGACCGTTGTTCGAAAGAGAGAGCGCTTCCGTGACACGAACTGGAAGGTCACGTCACTCGGCCAAAACAAGGGCACGTGTCCGCACTGTGACCCGACGACTGACGTGAGTGAGTTGCATGATGAGTCTGAGACAGACGCAGAGCCAATCGATCTTCAGTCGCTCGATGGAATCGGCCAAACCGCAGCAGAAAACCTCACACGAGCCGGTTACGACACTGTAGAGGCGATCCAGCGAGTCGAAGACCGTGACCTGCTCGAAGTTGATTGGGTCGGCGAGAAGGCCATTCAGTCGCTGAAGGAGCGCGCTAACTGTCTCCATCCACAGGATCGATGGTAGACTGGCGTGCCTACGGGTTGTACCATGCGCGCTGGCAACTCTCGGCAATCGTAATGATCGCACCAGTGTGGGTCTTCACGATGGTTGTGGGACTCTCACCCACACTTGCGCTCTTGCCAGCACACGTGATCGGTGCAACCGTGTTCTGGTACGTCGACAAGTGGATCTTCAACTCGGCAGACGAGTAGGAGACCGAAAGGTTTAAGTAGGAGTAGCCCATACCTTGTAGTGTGAGCGGGCCGGTAGTTCAGTTGGCAGAACGCCTGCTTTGCAAGCAGGAAGCCACGTGTTCGAGTCACGTCCGGTCCACTGAAGCGGGAAGGCCGTGCTTGGGTTCAGGCAATGGCCTCATAAGCCAGAGATCGGAGGTTCGAATCCTCCTCCCGCTATCTGTGCGCTTGGGTAGCTCAATTGGCAGAGCGGCATCCTTGTAAGATGCAGGTTGCCGGTTCAACTCCGGCCTCAAGCTTTGGCGGCTATGACAATGGTGCAGTCCTGTAGCTAAGTGGCCAAAGGCGCTCGGCTTTGGACCGAGAATATCACAGGTTCAAATCCTGTCAGGACTATTGACGCATTCGTTTCGACTCACTGATGAAGAACTTGGATTTGACAGAGCGTCATTTCCAGTTAACCTACAAGGACACTCGCCTGCCTTGTTGCAAAATAAGGTGACAGTCTCATCAGAAGGTCGGCTCGTTGTCCATCTTGATGTGTTTTGTGCGCGTTGCACGAGTAGTTCAACTGTTCGATGGCAGCTTGCAGAGCGATATGGAGATTTTTACACACTTGCAGCACTGTCAAAAGTTTGCGTCTTGTATCCATTCTTTCAGATGTCATGTGACGAGGGTGCGTGGGAGCGATCCTTACCGTAACCTTTTTATGTATTGCGTCTGTATATGGTGTACGAGGCAACCACAATGGTAGACCATTCGTCGCACGAGGCTGATCGCGGTCGAGACGAGGCACAGTTTTACCCAGTCGATGGGATTCGTGGCCACTGCGTGTGCGGTGAGTACTTTCACTTCATCTCACACGAGGGGGCAGTCACCTGTGACGAGTGTGGGCGCGAGTGGAACGTGTTTGTGGACCACGAGTTGTGGGGAGAATGATGAAAGATAATCTTGCCACAGAAGTAGAGCGTGTTGCAGAAGAGTCTGAGATAGGAGATTTTCGTATCGATATTATGTCTCCAGCAAGTCGTGGGATGATAGAAGTAATGGTTTCCACACAATCTGGCTCATTGGGGGTTGGGAAGAAATTTGTGTTCACCGATACGAAGTTGAGCCGTGAGTCTGGCATTAAGAATAGTGCGAAAATGATTGTTGCACAGATTGAAAACCACCTACAAACTCAATTTACGCAGCTTCACGCAGATGTAACAATTACAGACACCTATTCAGTCTCTTGTCATGAGTGTGGTGCTGAGTACACACTCCCGCATCGATTCAGTCGACGCTTACAAAGTAAAACACTCACTGAATCGAAGCGATCACTGTTGAAGCTCATTCTGATTCAAGAATTGCAAAATGAGTGTGAACCGTTTTGTCGTTCGAAACAGCAACGGCCGTTGCAGAATCAAAAACGATCACCGTTTGGTGTGCAGATTCTACAAGAGGATTCACTGTTTGATTAAAAATGAGTAAACAACTTGCACAATTAATACAGAACCACCGAGTTTCGATTGGTGAGCACGAACTATCTCGTGTATCAGACAAACGAATAAGCTGTGCATCATGTAATGTAAAGTATGAGATACTCCGACAAGCCAATCATTGTCGATATTGACGAGTCTATAAACCTGCCGACTGGTGACACCGAAACCTTTAAGTGTGACCAGCACATACATACTGTTACGCGCAACCGTGGCCGAGTTTGGTCAAAGGCGCAGCGTTGAGGGCGCTGTCCCGCAGGGTACTATCGCTGGTTCAAATCCAGTCGGTTGCATTCGTTCGCACGATGTGGTGAGCTACTTCAATTCCACCAACCCTTAGAGCGTGGGATTTGACGGGGTTCGAGTCCTCGCCTCCAGTCACGGCACTGGCACGGCTTGTGGAAAAGGCTGTGAAGGCAGATCGCAACTGCCGAGCACTTCTCACCACAGACTTTGGCGAACACCTTTGCGCAGGCGTGGCCGAGTTTGGTCAAAGGCGCGAGGTTCAAGCCCTCGTCCCGAAGGGTACTGTCATTGGTTCAAATCCAATCGCCTGCATCCAACGAACGGGAGCATACGGGAAATGGTTGAACCCACCTCACTTAAGATGAGGCGCTCAGTGCTTTGTTGGTTCGAATCCTACCACTCTCATGTTGCACGATGGCGTGGTATTCATCATATTCAACCAGAGGTGGCTCTCATAAAACTGCGTCGTTGAATACTGATCGCCCACGCCTGTTCTCGGCAACATCATAACCTTTTTATATTCGTACACCCTATACTGTGGTATGGAATACGACAACCCATACCTGGAGGCGTTCCAGTCGTTGCAAGAGCAGTCCGGGTTCCGTGGCGAGCAATGGTTCGGCAAGCGAAAGGAGTTGGTCGAGACGTATTCATGGGCCGTGCCGAACGATGAAGTGCTCACGTATCTGTCGGAGTTTTCCACCATTCAGGAGTGGGGCGCAGGGAACGGCTACTGGGCTGACTGCATCATCAAGGCTGGTGGGTGGGTCAATGCGTACGACCTTAATCCACCAGACTCGACGTGGTGCTCGGTGCAAGAGGCGAACGTCCATAACTTCGTGCAAGAGCAACCCGAAGACGTTGGTGACGTTGTGCTCACCGTGTGGCCACCGCTTGGCGCAGCAATGGTCGGTGCAACGTTGCTCGAAACGAAGCCCGATCACTTCTTGTACGTCGGTGAACAGATGGGCGGCTGTACCGGCTCTGACAAAATGTTCTTGACACTCCAAGAAGAGTATGGCCTCGTGGAAACAATTGACATTCCATCCTACGAGGGCGTGCATGACAAGTTTTACCACTACGCGCACAAAGCTCCGTAACAATGAATGAGACAAAAACCTGTGATCGGTGTGGCGAGGAACTGACACGAGTGTGTGAGCCGCTCACGAGTGGGTTCGTGGGCTGGATTTGCACAAACGACAACTGTATGCGAGATCGGTAAACCAAAAGCTTTTTATAGGTGGAGGCCGTTTGTTTTGGTGTGAATGATGGCGGGTGGTCCAACTTGGGAGGATTTCTCGTTTGGGACGAGGAGGTTGCCGGTTCGAATCCGGTCCCGCCAATATGAGTGACAATCGAAGTAGTCGAGCCAGATGAAGTTTCCGAAAGCTTTAAGTAGTAGTACACCCTATGTGTGTATGTGTGCGTAGTCGAGTCAGGTCCAGACACCACTCTTACAAAGTGGCCTACGCCTGTTCAAATCAGGCCGCACACACTGTGCCGTATCCCCGACCGTTTGCAGGCCCTCTCTGAAGGGTAACCGAACGGGCTATCACTCTCGGTCTGGCCAGACGGGAGATGCTCGTGCGACGGGGTGCAGGTGCTTTGCGCGTTTGTGGTCGAGCTTGGCATAAGACGTGGCCCTGATATGGCCAAAGTCGGAGGTTCAAATCCTCCCAAGCGCATATGGTCGATCTATCAATCGACCTCAGTGGTGTCGCTGAGGTAATCAGTGAGATGCTTGAATCAGTTATGAGCACGCTCAACGAACTGATCGATGGGCTTGCGCCATATCTGGTTCAAAGCGAGCAGTTTGCACAAGATAATCCGGGACTGTACTTGCAGCTTGTGGCACGCCTTCGTCACCAGTACGGATCACCACAAACGAGCGGGCCGCCGATGAAAATATTGCATGAGTGAGCCGCACTTGGGTCAGGCAAACCCATCCGTTCTGCTACAACGGAGTCCCATCATTGGGACAGAAGGTTCAAATCCTTCGTGCGGCGTAATGGTGTGTCTGCCCCTTTGGGCACTCACACAAGCCGGTCTCTCAGGAGGCCCTGCGGTCGTGGCTCCAGCCAAAAGTATCAATCGGGGCAAGGCCGAATGGTGAGCATCTGAAAGAGGTGATCCGCCTACTCGGCCGAGATGCGTACAGCCACTCGGAAGTCATGGTTCCAATCATCAGGTCAGTTGGAGGCCGCCACACCTCCTTCGATGAGCCGGGGCAAGCCTCACAGGTGAGGGCAGCGGTCTTGAAAACCGTTTTCCCTTGATCGGGATTGGCGGGTTCGACTCCCCCACCCGGCGTGCACGACTTTTCGAAACCTTTTTGTATAGACAGTCCCTACAATGCATTGTGACACAGATTTACCTGACTGGTGCAGTCAGCGACTGGGACGACCCGTTCGCATGGCATGACTCACTTGAAGACGCAGACGAGTACGATTGCGACTTTGTGAATCCGTACACACTCAATGAGTTCGATTTGGGTGATGATCAAATCTATGAACAGCCAGACAAAGTTGTTGCGCCAGCCCTAGATGCTGTTGCTGACAGTGACGGACTACTCGTTCGGTGGGATGATGATGCGTTTCTTGTCGGGACAAGCATGGAGATCAAGCACGCATACGAGCATGATGTGCCAGTTGTGATCTGGTACGACGGATGGCGCGATAACTTGAGTCCGTGGCTCATCGAAATGAGCCGTGCAACCTTCGAGTCGAAAGATAAGGCAATCAACGTTCTGCTCGGATTCGTTGATACGCGGTTCAACTTCTCATGAATCAGAGCGAGAAAGCACTCTGGTGGTATACTGCGTCAGGACTGTTGTGTGGCCTGTGTGGTGTGTTGTTTCTTTTCATGGGATGGCCACTGATCGCTAGTGTCGACATACTTATTGGCCTCGGAATAATTGGAGATGCACTTCGTGAAATGAATTCACAGAGCCATGAGTGAGGCTGACCTTTCGTTCATCAGTGGCCTCTTGATCGGCGCAGGATTCGCCATGGCTGTTTCAGGGCAGTTTATCCTTGGCAATGGTATCATCGTGATCGGTGGCCTGCTGTTGCGAGCCGAAGATGATGATCCGCAGTAGGCTTTGACCGAAAGCTTTTTATAGGCGTATCCCGTTTGTTTCGATGCAATGGGCTTCAGTCTGACCGACACCACTTCCGAACAGGCCACCAATTCAGGCCACGGGAGTGACAGCGGCACGACACAGGATCGCGAATCGTTGAAGTTGGTAACCCTCGAATACACGAATGTCGAGGATGGAAACTTTGTGACCGAACCAGTGGTGGAACTATTCTGCCGAGACGAACACGGTGATCGTCGCCAGATCAACGTGCACGACTACGCGCCACACTTCTGCGTCACGGAAGACGAGTTTGTGGCAATGAAAGACCAGTTGTTGCGGGATCAGCGTGTGCGCGCAGTGACAGCAGACGAGCGTATCTTGTCGGAAACAGAACAACTGAACGGTGCCGTGAAGGCCGTGAGCGAGCCACCCAACAAGACGCTGAACAACCGCGATCTCGTCAAAATCGAGACTGTTGTTCCGGGTGACGTGGCTGACTTGCGTGAGGAATTCGACGAACACTTCGAAGCAGACGTGTTCTACACGAATCGGTTCCTGATTGATGCTGGCATCAAGACAGGCCTCTCGATCCCCGCAGGCGAGACTGATGTGTCGTTCGATGAAATCGAGGCACTTGACCGAGACGAGACGCCAGACGTGCGCCCACGCATGGTCACTGTTGATATTGAAGTGTGGGCCGGCGACTCGTTCCCTGATCCGATAGAGGCGGCCAAGCCTGTGACCGCAATCACGGCCCACGACTCCTACACAGGCGAGTACTTCTGTGGTGTGCTCCACCCGGACGCAGTTGATCAAGGGAAACACCACTCGTGGGACGACCAACAGGACTGGGAGTTGCCCGCAGGTGTCAGCAGTACACAGTGCTCGGTGGACGTGTACGACCAAGAGACGCGTCTGCTTGCAGGGTTCAACAACTTCGTTAAGCGTGTCGATCCTGATCTGTTGAGTGGCTGGAACAGTTCTCGCAACGAAATCGGCTCGGGATTCGACTATCCGTACTTGATCAATCGGTGTGAGCGAATCAACGAATGGACATACACAGACCTCCCGTACGAGAACGGGGGCGTGTTTGTGACAAACAGTGGCGCACCACAGATTGGTGGTCGCGAGATGTTCGACATGCTCCAAGCATACAAGAAGACACAGATTCACGAGAAGCGCTCGTACTCGCTTGGAGCGATTGCAGAAGATGAACTCGGGTACGGCAAGGAAGACATCGACGACCTTGATGAAGGGTGGCTCCACGATCCGGTGCAATTCATCAAGTACAACATCCGTGACGTGGAGGCCGTGCACAAAATCGAGGCAGAGAAATCTGTGCTCGAAATCTATGATCACATCCGATCAATCGCTGGTGCAACCTATTCCGAGATCGCTGATTCGAACATCGGGATTATCGACATGCTGTTCCTCCGCCGAGCGAATCAGCAGGGATATGCCTTGCCGACAAGCGAGCGCCCTGATACGCAGCACTACTGGGGGGCCTATGTCTTCCCGCCACAAGCTGGCAAGCACTCGAACGTGGTGTATCCTGATCTGTCGAGCCTGTACCCGAACCTGTTCCGCGACATGAACGCCTCGCCGGAAACGATCATCGGGGATGCACAGGATCTACGGGACAGCCAGTACACTGAAGATGATTGTCACGAGTTGTACGTGGACCCACGCTCGGAGCAGGCAAAGAAGGACGCAGACTCGCCCGAGCGGCGGTCACTCTATGTGCTCAAGCCAGAGGTGAAAGAGTCGTTTGTCCGAGAGATTGTGCAGTCGTTGATCGATATGAAGTACGAGTACAAGTCCGACGAATATTCCAGTGAGGCATACGGTGCAATTAAGCGTGTGACCAACTCGATCTACGGGTGCATGGGAGACTCTGTCTCATACGGCAAGGGCTTCCGTCTGTTCGATTGGCGGATTGCCGAAGCGATCACACTCGCCGGACGTGACGTGATCAAGCATACAGCCAGTGAGTTCGAATCTCGGGTGCAGTCGATGGGGTACGGTGACGCCGAGATTATCGCTGGCGATACTGACAGCTGTGTGTGTGCTGTGCCCTCAGCAGATGGACTTGATGAAACACTGTCGGTCGCGCAAGATGCAGCAGAGTACGTGGACATGACCTACGACGAGTTCATGGCTGATCGGTATAATATCGACTCGAATAACATGGCAGTCGAGATCGAGTCCTACTCCGAGTCGGCACTGTTCATGAACAAGAAGAAGCGCTACGCCCAGTGGGTCCGGTGGGACGAGGGTGACTACGTTGATGAAGTCGAGGTGAAAGGCTTCGAACTGGTGCGCTCTGACTCGGCCAAGGTGACAGCACGCGTTCAAAAAGGCGTGATCGAGCGAATCCTGAAAGACAACTCACCGAAGGCGGCTGTCTCAGAGTACCTTGAGACAGAATGGCACAATGTGTTGAACGGCGAGACTGATCTCGAACAACTGGGCACGCCGTCTGCGATCAACAATTCACTGTTCGACTACGGCTGGTCCGAGGGTGATGATGGTGCGATCAAGTACTTCACCCCACAACCACACATCCGAGGCGCACGATACGCAACTGCCTATGTCGAGGGTGAGGAATTGTCTGAGGGCAGCAAGCCACTGATGTTCTACACAAACGGTGTCTCACCGACAGCAGACTTGCCGGAGACGTATCAGTACGACAACCTGTTCGCACTGAACGCGCCACACTCGAAGCCGGACGCGAACACCCGAGAGATGAAAGAGATCGACCGAGAGGTGGACGCCATCGCCCTCGAAAACGTTGCACACTTGCCCGAGTGCATCAGCATCGATTATGAGACAATGGCTGAAAAGACGATCCGAAAGCCTGTAGAGCCGATTGTCGAAGTGATGCACTGGGACTTCGACACGCTCACAGACAAGGGTGAACAAACTGGGCTGGCCAGCTTCATGTAGGCGCGACCACAATCTTTTTGTGTGTGGCAGGCGTACGTGTTGATATGATCAATGATCCAGTAGTGGTCTCATTTGACGGTCGAATATTTTTAGCAAAAAGTCTTTCTATTACGCAAAGTATCCCTGATTATCCGTCAAGTGATCCAGAAGTAAATGTTGAAATTGAGTTACATTCAGACATGGTGCTCCCCGTCGAAACGATGATTGACAACTGGTAGAGAAGAAACGTTTGATTCACTGTATCTCAACCTCAAGCCCGGGAGTTTCGAAATCTGTGACGTATGAACAACGAGTTAATTCTGTGTCTCATTGATGCTCGGATGTGTATCGTGAAAACTCTTAGCATCAACGACTATCACGGTATGGACAATCGTGTTGAGATTGTTGTGCCAGGGCGCGTCACAGAAAAGATGAATGAACACGAGTACTTCTTTACACAGTGCGAAAACTCGATTTGTATCTTTGATGGGCACATGATGTGGATTATGACAGGCCCGTCACACAAACAATCGACAGCCACAGTTGCGGGTGATCATAAATTCACGTATCACGTTGACTCGATCAAGAAGTGGCAAGTCGGCGGCCTTTGGTAATTCGAAAGACTTAAGTGTATCGCAGCCCTACAACTGTATGCAATGGCAGACACAGCCTATACACTTGACGAGATTCGAGCAAAGGCAACACACTTCGGCGAGTTTATGCTCGTCTTGGAGAGTGACCGCGAGTACGACTTCCACAACTTCACGGTTACGTTTGGTGACGAGACAGACGCACCGGCACTCGCAGAAAACGAGTTCCGCGTTGAGGGACTCCACACAGACGAGGATGGTGAGACAGAACACCTCGTTGTAGACGTGCCCGTCGGGCGATTAGAGCACGTGTATGCACATCGAGACGTATAACTAGTGTAAAAACAATCAAAATAGCATCAGTTTAAAAGTAATCATTTTATGTCAAATAAAAATTGTCCTGTTGACGGATGTAGTTTCACGTCATCTGAACACGGTGTGAAAACTCACGTAGGTAGAGCACACGATAGGAATACATTCACTTGTGACTTTTGCAAGGATGAGTTCCAACGAGCGCCTGCTAAAGTAAGAGAAGAACAGAACACTTTTTGTAGTGAACACTGTAGAGATAATTATAGAACTGGTGATAATAATCCTAGGGGAACAAATAGAATCTCATTTGAGTGCGAATATTGTGGAGAAAGAAATTCTAAGATAAAGTCTAAGGTAAAAAGAGGCCAAGAGAACCGATACTGTAACAATTCTTGCCAGAACAAACATTGGCGTGAAGAAGGCATTCAGTCAGGAGAAGACAACCCAATGTACGGCGGTGAGGGAAGCTCTTGGCGAAACAGGTATCAGTGGAAAAATGCCAGAAAAGAAGCACTTAACAGGGACAATCATTCATGTGTTTGGTGTGGAGATGGTGATTCACTTCATGTTCATCACATTATACCTGTGTTCACCGGAGGAGATAAATACAGACTTTCAAATCTACAGACTCTGTGTGAGAATTGTCACAAAAAAAGTACATAAGTGGATTGATGGGTGGTACGCTCACCGCGAGGCATAAAAACCAAAACCTTTTTATAGATAGAAGTTGTATCGTATGATGTAATGGTTGATGAATTTCGGGTTCCGGTACAGTCGGCACATGAGTTAACAGATTCAGCGCTCGTTGCAAACTTACAGTCAGAAATGCAACAAGCTGCTGTGACACCTGTCTTGTTTGATGATCGTGTGTATTACTTTCACGACTGTGAGGGTGGATACGCGAAAGAATTAGACCAACATATTGTCACACTGTTGCACACAGTGCAAGGCGACGGGAATCCGCCGAACGATCCGGCCGCCCCATCTGTTGAGGTGCATACACCACTCTCGTATGTGCGGCTCTCAGTCGCAGACATCGTACACTGGGGAGAAGCGTACCCAGAGAACGATTACGGGATTTGCTTGTACGTTGATTCATACAGACAAGGACCATACACATTTCACGATGAGTTGCAGCAGGACATTGACGGCCGAAAAGAAGCATTTTCATACCATGAGTAGACAATCACGCGGCTTGCAGAAGGAGCATGAAATCGCAAATGAAATCTTTGAAGTGACGAATGGATCGATCATTCCAGTTCGGGCCGGATACTCGGGCAATTCGGCTGTTCCCTTACCCGATCTACTGGTGCCAATCGCTGGTAGCCTCCGAGCAGTCGAACTCAAAACCTCGTCACAGGACCGGTTCTCGGTGACACCGGAGGATGTGGAACAGATTGTGGAGTGGTCGATGGACATGACAGAGATCCCCACATATCCGTATCTCTCAGTCAAGTTCTCGAACTATGAGGTGTATACTGCTCGGCTTGCATATCCGTGGAATATCGAGCGCTCGTTTCGGGTCTGGGCAGACGAAACACCACTCGTTGCAAATGTGACTGACTCTGGCAACTTGTCAGTGCACAATCCAACAAAGCTCACCTACGAGGAACGCTCGGAGAAAGGGATCACGTCTGCACAGACGAGTCCGGGGGATGGGCCAGCAGTAATCCGAGACCTGCGCGCAGACGAGTACGCGAACCTGTCGACTGATGAGATCGAGACAGTGGGTGTGTACGAGGTACTCAAAGAGAACCCTGACTACAGCGCACAACTGAAGTAACAACAGGCGTCAACCGTCCGAGTAGGAGGACGAATCTTCGTCATATCCCCAGTCGTATGCCGAGGCGTAGCCGCCCATCATCCGACATGCACCGCTTATATAATAGTCGTGTCGTTCAAACGATCCAGGGTCAATGTCTCGGTCAACAGACTGTCCTTGATCAGCTTTCCTGATCACGTGCCCTGTTTTGTCACAAATTAGTTCATAACTGTTCGTCCATAATCGACCATCATCATGAAAGGGAGAGTCTCGCTCAGTCAGATCATACCCGAGCGACCGCAGTTCTCGTGCGAGTGGTGTCATAAGAAGTGTTGTAATTATGTGTCTTCGAGACCGTCTTGTGCAATCTGTTTCATCCGATCCTCAACGTCGCCCATCCCCTCGCGCAACTTGCGGAACTCCTGCCACAAGTCGTCGAGATCCTCGTCCCAGTCAGTGTCGTGTGAAATTTTCCATGACTCGCTGTCTGGGTGAATAATCAGCACTTCAAGTCGATCAACATCAAGTCGGAGCGCATTCTTGTATGCAGTCAGTTGCAACTTGTGCTTTTTATACGGCGCGCTTGATGCATTAGATGTCTTAATATCTGATAAAACGACATTATCATCCTTATCGACATATAGTAGGTCAAACTGACCTGCATAGCCAACGCCTGTATTGGTAACAAAGCATTCAACATTTAACACAGATTCGGGCATGATCCCTCGGAACTGTTTGATGGTTGGCCAGACTGACTCGGCGTATGCAAGATCACTTTCGTATCGATCCCAATCATTTTCTGCTCGTAACGATTCCTCTGATTCGCTTTCATCAGGTGAGTACATATCACCCTCGGCAAACTCATTCAACAGTTCATAGTGGATTAGTGTTCCACGATTACCTTTGTATTGCAAGATGTCCCTCCAATGCTTTTTGCCATTCGTTCCATCATGTGTTTCTTTCCAATTTGTAATTCCCTCTGGCTCAGGCTTCTCGTCCAGAACAGTTGAGACAGACGGGAGATACATATCCTCCTCGTCAGTATAGACGCGGCCTTCGGGGAGGGTAAATCTGGTGAGATCGTCACTCATTTATACATACTATTGTATGTCTTCAAAGCACTTAAAAGTTTCGGTTGACCGTGTCTGTGGGAGCACAGGTATACACAGCGATGCTCGGGAGGTACGCATCGTATGTGTCGAGATTGGGCCTGTGTGGCCTCACACGAGACTCCTGCTGCTACCGAGTGGAATACACGTTGTCAGTAAAAGATCGTCACACAAGCGCTATGCGCGACTAGAACAAGAGATCCTTTCGCTGTTGGTCAAGCTCTTGTTCCATCTCCTTTGCTGCCTGTAGCTGATCGCGGAAGTTCCGGCCTTGGTAGTCGATCCGATGGTTAAGAAGCTGATTGTGCAAATCGTTCAACTCATCTTTGCTCAGTGTCAGCGTGAGCGTCTCGCCAGATGTGGTGCCTCGCAACGCATCCAAGTAACCTGTCACCTGATCAACACCTGTTCTGTTTGTACTTTGTAGTTCTTGTCGATAGTTCAACAGGCAGTCGTACAATGCGTCGTACTGATAGCCTGTATCGATAGACAGTTCAACTGTGTACAAATCCTCGCCATCGTCTTCTTCTGCGGGTAGGCTCACTGGCTCGTCTGTGTCGCCGTCTTCCTCGGGAGTAGACTCTGCGACTGTCTCGTCTGTTTCCTCTGGCTCGGGGTCAGGGTCTTCCTCGACGCCAGCGTCCTCCAAGTCAGCCAAGTTTTGCGCTTGGACGACCATTTCGAGTGCGGCGTCTTCTGACAGCCGACTCACTTCCTCGGCTAATTCTTCGGGGTCACCATTTGCCAGATCAGCGTATGTCTCATACCCAGCATTGTTCAACTTTTCCTCACGTGCGGGTCCGAGTCCGTCAATTTCCTGAAAGTCGTCAGTCATGTGCTGTGTATTAATCTATGTGCTTGTACTACTTAAAAGTTTCGGTCTCGTTAATCACTTACTCGTCGTTGCCACCCTTTACAAACGACTTTGCTGACTTGTACACACCTTTTCCATAGAGTTTGATTGAACTCATCACAACAATAAGCGCATAGAGTGTGTACCACGTTGCACCGACTGCGGCGAGGTTTGCGCCCATGATACTGAAGACAGCCGCAGTGACAAGTGCGACGAGTGACAGCAAAATCAGTGCTGCAATCGTGTCTTCAAGTACTCGGGCAAATGTTGATTGATTCATTTCTGTGCTATCGGTGGGTGGAGTGGTGTCGTCGGGCATTGTTCACCAAATGAGTTACGAACGTTAATCAAGCAGCTTTGCGTCAGGGATCGTTTGTCGAGCGATACGCTTTCCTTTTGCAACGTTCCAATTGACTGCCTTGTAGTGCAATGTTGCCACGAGTGGATTCAGAGACGAGTATTCCTCATGTGCATACAGATCACACGTGCCATCCCCGTTGTCAAACCACCAGACGTGCACCTGTCGCAAGGCGAGTGCATCTGGCACCACACCCGTCTTCGACTCGCGGAAGACCATCGTCCCGTCTTCAAACGAGGCGGCACCAGTTCGTGGATCAGCACTCCGTGGCCGATACTTGAGTCCAGATGCAACCGACTGGTAGTATCCCCGCTCGCCAAAGTGATCAGCCAACTCTTGTGGGGAATAATCGACACGACCAACCTTGTGTGAGTCGGGCGCAGGATTTGTCAATGCAAAGTTCGTCTTATTGCGAACGTATGACTCACCGGTTGCAAGTACTGTGCGTCGGATTCGTGTCCACACAGGGACATACTTTGCAGTCAAGTACCGTGCACCAATCACATGATATAAAAGGAGCACTGCAAGCCCTGAAATGAGTGGTGCCAGTACTTCAACTGTCAAGAGGCTCTCAATAAGCATCAATACACACTACGCACTCCTCACATAAAAAGCTTTCGGTCTGACTGGAAAAAGGTTCGACTACTCGTCTGCGTCGAGTTGTGCTGCTCGCGCCTCGTCAGCGGCCTGTGCCTGCTCTGTTTGGCGCTCCACTTGCTGGTTAAAGTTGTGGATGATTTCTTCGAGCTGCTGTCGTAGCTGTTCGTTGTACTGTTCACCCACGTCTTCGTTGAATTGTTCGTGCAACTGTGCGTACAGTGGTCCAACTTCGATTGTGATTTCGTCTGCCATTGTTTTACTGTGTTGTATCACTCGCAGTCGCAATTGTGTGTCGATCAGCGCGCCAGCGGTTCGGGAACACTGTGTTCCCCTCGTCATCAGTTGGCGCGAGGCCTGGATTCGCCTCGTAATAGGCGCGCACGTCATCTGCTAATTGACTGCCTTGTGGCGCTCGATAAAGACGAAGTTCCCATTCTGTTGCCCGATTAGCAAGCTCGTGGGTTTGGATCTGCTCGAAGACTGCCTGTGAATACGTCTCGGGCGTGTGGGTTGCAACAGTCCCGTCTGGCAACTCGACCGAAGCTTCAGTCCCGTCTGGCGCGAACCGGAGGGTTGCAGTGAGGGTTTCACTCCCATCATCATTCTCGGTGCGATTCACAGACAGATCATCGCCTAACAGGTCGTGTGTGAGATCGGGCAACTCGGCTTCGATTGTATCGAGCAGGTCTGTGTCGGTGCTCGTGACAGAGCCGTTCAGTGCGTATCGTACATCAAGTGGTTGGTCTGTCATGTGTGTCACCTCGTGGCCGGAATGTCTCGCAACTTGTCCCACGACCGTGCGATTTCACTGGGTTCAGGTGCGTTCGGAACAGTGAGATCATACTTTGCTGTCGCAGCAATTTTACCATCAAAAAATCTTTGTGATCCGTTTTGTGATCCAATATAGTATGGCCGAGAAGATTCATTTGACCCAGTAGGTGCAGACTCACTTGCAACTAATTTATCGTTTCTATATATAGACAATTGTTGGTTAGTAAAGCTTCCAGTATATACCTGCCATTCATCTTCATTGATACCCGCATTCCCTCCAACGAAATTACCATCATCTAATATCACATTAAACTGAATCTGTTCTGTATTAGCAGCAAGCCCAAAGAAGCTTCCACCGTTACTTGAAGGATCATAGTTATAAGCAATTCTTTGGAAAGTTTCATTAGCGAGACTTTCTGGTTTCACTAACACGACAATTGCACGTTCACGAGTACCAGATGGCTGTGCCTCGGCATACTGGTTACTGCTGGGGTCAAAACTTGCTGCACCCAGATCACGGTCAGGCACAGACTGCCCCAGTGTCACACCATTCTTCAGGGTCGCATCAAACTGTCCACCCCCTGCGCGCCCACTTCTGTCACTAATTGTGTTCTGCCCCTCATTGTAGTACGGCCCCCGTTTGTCAAAGAACCAGCACCCGATCAGTCCGCGTCGTGGAATCGGTCTATCTACCATTGTTTAGTTCTCGCAGCAACTCGTCTCTGTTATCGTACAATTCTGTGAGGATCGTTTGCACGCGAGCGTCTAACTCTTCTTGCACCAGGTCCTCACCAAATAACTCAACCAGTTCCTCGTGCATGAGTGACCGAGGAGAGTCTAGTTCAATCTCAATCGTCTGTGTTCCAGAATCCATATCAGTGTCTGTCATGATTCAACCTCGATTGCGTCTTCTGCATCAGCAAGTGTTTCTTCAAACCCGACAGCAACAATCTGTTCGGCCAGCGTCGTTCTGTTCGTGTCGAGATTTGCTGGTTCTGTCTCGACAGACAATGTGATACTGACCCACAACCCGCCGTCTCTCCAGCGTAAAGCACCACTCGGAACAGTGATCGGTCGACTCTCATCATTGTGAGATTCAGTGAGTCCTGCCAGTGCGTCCTGCAAGATGTCGAATTCGTCCGTGCTGTACGTCGATTCTCCGCTGTATGTTAGTGTTAGCGTCATTGTTGTGTCTCCGTTTTATTTATAGCGATGCGTTTTCTGTGAGCGATCCTTCGAGTCGCATGTCTCCTGTTGATAAATTAAGTTCCATTCTTCTATTCCCATTTTGGTCAGTTACAATCATAATATCGTCTTGATCGTTAACGACTCCAGCTTGATACCCTATCAGGATAACACCGTTGCCAGTGTTTTCTCGGCCTGCGTCGTATCCTATTGCAGTGACATTAGCACCAGTGTTATCTCGGCCTGCTCGGTATCCTGTTGCAGTGACAGCAAGACGAGTGTTATTTTGGGCTGCTCGGAATCCTGTTGCAGTAACTCTATCACCAGTGTTATTTGAGGCTGCTTCAAGTCCTGTTGCAGTGACTCTGAGACCATCGTTATT
>OBEU01000006.1_pt1 | contig 13547 bp, 27 predicted proteins | sample 1502921 | NCBI WGS metagenome assembly OBEU01 (sample SAMEA3313256, study PRJEB22394) | marine metagenome | biome: ocean biome; feature: hypersaline pond | place: Mexico:Baja California Sur:Isla Carmen, Loreto Municipality, Mexico | collected 2007-03-21T04:19:00Z | depth 0.15 m
CAATTAGTGACTACACTTGTCAGAGCCAATTCCCGACGTGGGCCAATTAGCGACTTACTCAATCGCCGAAAGGCTTTCCGCAATTAGCGACTACACTTGTCAGAGCCAATTCCCGACTTGGGCCAATTAGTGACTACACTTGTCAGAGCCAATTCCCGACTTGGGCCAATTAGTGACTACTCAATATGAACAGATACAGTAAGGTCGCGCGCCTCAGATTGAGATGCAGCTGCCTCAAACAACTCGTGTGTTAATTCTTCGATTGCGTCCTGCAACGCATCTTCTGTGTCAAGTCCCATTCTACCACGTTCATACGTATCACTGACTGCAAACAAACCGGTGTGTGTTTCTCGAATCCGAACCTCGACATTGTAGTGTCCGTGAATATAATACACATCCACTTGGTGAACCCATGTCGTGCCACATTTGTAGATTTGTCTCGTCACCTCTCGCTCAACTCGCTCGCCCTTGCGCATACTGTACACTTGTCGGTCAAGACAGAAAAGTGTTTTGGTGGAGGGAAAGGTTTATATGGGGGAAGGTGGGTCCCGGGGACTCCTCAAAGGGTATAAGCCTTTCGCCGTTTCACCGAGTCGCAATCATATTCATCAAGGAACGACTGCATTGGCTCACTTGATGCAAGCGTACGATACACTCGGTGATCTGGCTCACCAACCTCAATCGAGCCTCGCCACTGCTGTGACTCTTGGTATGCAGCAATCGCTGTGCCATTCTTTGCCCACACTTCAAAGCGATGGTCGTCTGAGCCATCGACCACTGTCATTCGAGCGACACCCGTGCTCGTGTCTGTACGCAAGACGTGCATACAACATCTACAACAGCACGCCTTAAAAAAGTTTCGGTTCTACTTCTGCCAGCCGTCGCCTTCCGATCCAAACAGGTTGTTGGCCAGTTCCTCGACAGAGCCGGCGAGCGCTTTTCGCGCACCGGTGTTTTTCATCGTGCCATCAGGGGCGAACGACTTCGTGAAGTCCCACCGAGGTCGTCCCTCCGGCTTCTCGAACTGGTAGACCGTGCCATCTTCACACCGAACGGCCACCACCTCTTTCGAGAGGCGGAATTTCGGGGTGTGCGTGAATCCGTGAACTGACTCGATTGTGCGACCCATACACTCACTTGGGGAGGAAGCGGTATAAGGCTTTTTGTTAGCCAGTGATCACGTCTTGGTTCAACTCAGACGGCTCCCACGAGGTTTGCTCACACACCTCGGCGAACTGCGATTCGGTGAGACTGCCGTCAGGCTCACACAAGTCTTGTTCGAGGCGGCGGGCGAGCGCGCCAGCCTGAATCCAGTAGTCGAGCCACGTGTCAGACTGCCCCTCACGCTGCCACTTCTCGGCAATGTGGTAGCGATCTGCGCCTGTCTCGATGATTGTGAAGCCCTCTACCTTCTGTTGTGCGTGCTCGTTGAAGTAGTCTGCGGCGGTGTATGTCATGATTGTTGTCTCCGGGTGTGTCGATTAGCGAGCGATTCCGTCTTAGGATGCAGACACCATACCGTGAAACAGTATCACGATTAGTGCCGCGAATGCGATAAGTCCTGTCACTTGTGTATCACCGTCGTATCGTTCACCACATCTGTACAAGGTACTCATACGCCATAAGGCTTTCGAAGCGTGTTTCAGCTGTCAGCCCTTCGGCGTTTGAGTAAGGGTTGTGTTCTACGCTTCTTCGCTCACCGGCTCCAGCCGAGACTGCGGGAAGGCGTAGATCTTCTCATTGTCTGTGTCGTACGTTGCCAACACAACTGGCTCATCTGGCTCACAACTGGGGTTTGCATCATTTACAGTTGGCTTGTGTTCTTCTTCCGAGCCATCGATCACATACTCGTCGGCCCGAGGTTCAGCGTAGCTGTGCACAGTGAGCTTGTCGTCTGCCGACCACTCGGGTGTTTCTGTGTCGATCACCGTCTCACCCTCTTCGAAGCGCTTGCGGATACCCGCTTCCTTGAGCGACTCACGGACTTCTGCCAGCGACATGGTATCTTTCCCCATGCGGTCGTACGTCTCGTCAGAGAGCCGGAGTGATTCCAGCTCACCGTCCATTTCCTGCAACTTCTCGAAGGTGAACCGAACCTCGTCCTCGATTCGGGCACCGTCTGCATCCTCCGAATAGAGGCTGATGCTAATTCCGTCACCGGCGATTCGAATCTCGTTCCACACTGTCGCAACAGGCTGATCTGCCATATCTGTATTAGGGGCCATAGTGGGATAAGTGTTGTGGTTTCTGTTTGTCCGAGACGTTACTCGCTCACCGCACGGTTACTCCCTTTCTGTGCAGCGAACATCGTCGTCTGACCCTTTGTGAATCTCGTCACAGTTGGGACAGTCGACGGCTACGTCACTACTGACACGCACGTACCCCTTCTTCGAGGTTTTGTGCGTCGGGTGGTTAGAGAAGCGTGTTTCAGCTGTCAGCCCTTCGGCGTTTGAGTACGGGTTGTGATCTCTTTGTTGCAGGAAAAGCCTTATCTGTCTCAAGCGGCGACGGCCTCACTGTGTTGCTGCAACCGTAAGCCTTATACGGCATTTGAGTATCCCCGGAGAGTTTCTTTCAGGCGTTACAACTCGTTTACAGGAGTCGCGCCAGCGGCCCGTTTATTGCACCACCAGCACGTGTATCGCCCTTTCGTGCCATAATCTCGATACTCACTTTTTTCATGGCCACAGACATCACACGGCTCGCCCAACGTATGATCCTCTCGATTGTTTATGAGTGTTTTGTGACCGTTGATCGTCTCATATCGTGCGCCAACACACTTGTAACAATCACACGGGATCGATGAATTCGTCTCTGCCATTGCCACAAATAGCCTGACTGGATTTGAACCAGCGTCCTCTGGCATTACCGGGAGCGACCCGATAGGTCCAGGTGAGGGATTCGAACCCTCGTCTCTGCCGCCACAGGGCAGGATCTTTCCATTAGACCAACCCGGACACACAGTCTCTTGCCACACTACTGTATAGGGGATAGTCCCGTATAAGTCTTCCGATCTACACCAAGTCGTAGTTGTTGAGCATACTCAGGCTTGCACTGATTGCATCCGTTCGGAACTTGGTGAACTCTCGGGTACTGTACTTGGTTGCGCGAATGACATCCTCTGCCCGAACCGAGACGAACTCGCCGTCCTTCGTTGCATCCGTTGCATCTTGACGCAGGCTGTCTGCGCTCATGCGAAGGCGTGCGACGGTCGCTGCATCGAACGAGTCGTCATACTGCCCCTGCGTTGCGGCGTCGTCTGCGGCGATTGCGAGCTTCTGTGCAACAGGCTTCGGGACGGCCATCCGCTGGTTGAAATCCACCATTGCATTCCAACAGAGGGGAGGCTCACACATAAGGGTTGCGATCTCCTTGCGGCAGGGAAAGGCTTATCTGTCTCAAGCGGCGACGGCCTCACTGTGTTGCTGCAACCGTAAGCCTTATACGGCATTTGAGTATCCCCGGGGCCTCGCAGAAGGCACACAATCGGCTCAGAATCGATTCCTTGGCCAACACGATGTCTGCCACTCACTTGGCCGAGAAATAGCTCTCAGCCGAGATGCGCCCGTTTACTCGTCTGTGCTCATGTCGAACTGTTCTTTCGCGAAGTCAAGCGCATAGTCGTCATAGACAGTCTCGCCGAGGATCACCTCCCGCAAGTTGTTGTACTCGGTTTCGTCAGAGTGAATCAGACACCATGCCTCGTGCAACACGTCTTCTTCGATAGGGTCGAAGTGGTTGTTAGCTGCCACAACAGACACAAGGGCTGCCACTCGGATAAAACTTGTGATCGGCTCGTGACAGGCGCGACCGAAACCTTTAAGTGCTAGAAGTACGTACGTACTAGAAAAAGGAGTAGGCACAAGGCGTGTAGAGGTGTAGAGGATTAGGCTCCTTCCTCGGGGGAATTTTATATCTCTTGTGAGGTGTGTAGAGGTGTAGAAGTGTGGAGAGGTGGAGGCTGTCTGTTCCCCGAATCAGTGACTGCCCTTAGTGCAAGTGAATGGCCACATCCGGACCATCTTCTTCAATGCACAGCCTGCAATCACCACACTGAATGGCCTCGTCGCTTGTCACACCTTTGCGCTCCTTTTCCAGTGAATGAGGACACCAGACCATCGAATCGGGGAGGTCCGTCCCCTCGGGCAAGGCGGTGAACAGCCTGTCGCCATACTCACGCACAGTATTCGATTGATTGACGGTGAAGTTCCGCGCCTCCCGCCAGTTCAATTTGTGACTTGCCGAATAGGTGTACACCTCGATTCCCTCACGGGCGAGGATTTGTGCGATCCGGTCAGTCTTGATAATGTCCCCACGGTGGCGGAAGTCGCCAGCTTCACTGAATCGAACGGCAGTCACCTCGTTCCGCTTCCGCGAGACGAGCGACAGGAACGCCTCACCGAAGGTTTCTGCATCCAAACAATCCCACAAGTATTCTTGCCGCCGCCTGTATGCAAGCGTGTCCGGGTACACGTTTTCCGACACGTGGGCGTAACAATCTTCCCACGGAACTTGACACGCGCCAGTCGAAGACTGACTCTCCACCGAACTGTCTGCATTCGGGCAGTCTGTGGCACTGTTCATGTTAAAGATTCCCACGTTCTTGGAAATCTTACTGTTACCCCAGCTGATGTACTCTTTCAAGATGTGGCTCCAATCCTCCACCGAGTCGGCGGCTTCCATCCGCTCCCGCAACTCGTTGATTCCGTCCACTTCTTCCATGTCGTAATCGCCTCGGGTCGGCTCCATCGTGATTCAAACAAGGGCCGCCAGTGGTATAAGGCTTTCACATTATTTCGGGCAAGAGCGAGCGGTTGCCCCTTCCCGAAGGGTTATAAGGCCTGATACAAGTCCCGGGGCGTGACTCACCACATAAAAAGCTTCCTCTCAGATCAGCAGTGGCCTGCTGGTGAGGGCCGGCAGTTCGGACACACGTAGACGGTGTCGAATCGAACGAGCTGGTAGCCACAGTTGTCGCAAGTGTTGTCGTCCACACTCATACAAGGTACTCAAACGCCATAAGGCTTGCGCTCAAACGCCACGAAGGCTTGCTACTGTTACATAATTGTTGTTAAGGCCTACGCCATTTGAGTAAGCCACTACGGCGCTTGAGTAAGCCTTGTGAATTAGATCAGCCGTTCCTCTCGTTGCACCGCTGTCGTTGCATTTTGCAAGACGAAATCAGGCGCACACTCTGGGCAGATGTAGCTACACTGTTGACAACTGACATCATCCGCCTTGAGCAACGCCGTCCCACAGTCGGGGCAGTCTCGTGCCATACCCCTCTTACGAGCCACGCACACAAAAAGGTGTTGGTCTACACTTCCCACGAGGCGGGGCCACGTTCCTCCTTGAAGAAGTCACTCATGGCTTGTCGCGCCTGGTACCCACAGACGGGACACGTTGGTTCAACAACGCCACTACCCGTGTTGTAATGCTTGTACCCTGTTTCGCCACAGCGTTCACACGTTCGGGTCACACAAGTCAATACGGGTGCCACCACGATAAGTGTTGTGGAAGAAGAAACGACTCGTGTCAGGACCGTCGCTGGTCACACGAGTCGCGCCCAAACGACACACCAGAACCCGACTCTACCCTGTTTCGAACGCAGGGCTACGAACCACCAATTCGGACGAGGGCGGATACCTCGTCTACTACAAGGTAGGGCCTACTCGTACTTAAAGTTTTTGGTCTACGTAGGCGGTGTGTACTGTTTCAGTCGCCAAACGGCTTGTTCCATTCCGTGAGGCCTATGTCGTTTAAGTGATCGCACCCCGGACACGAGTCGGTGTAGCTTAGTTCACTGATTTGAATGCTGTGTTTTGCACAGTACTCGTCTGTTTCGTCACAGAACTTGCCACAGTCGTCACAGCGAGGCTTGTTCGTCTGACTCCGTTGATCGGGTGTGCCGGTAGTGAAGCCACAGTCTGCACACTTGACGGGCACACTCCTCGGTTGCATATGGTGTCCAACCATACACGAATCAAGGGCCGCCACTGGTATAAGGGTTTCGCGTGTCGCCCGATCCGTAAGCCTTATACGGAGTTTGAGTATCCGGGGGCGTGGTTTTCCCCTATAAAACAGTTGCGCCTTCTTCGAGGTGTAGCCCTACTCGAACAACGCGTCCATCCGTTCACCGAGCGCCTCGTTCACCTCATTCAACGCACCCCGCTCCACCTTCGAGAGATTCTCGAAGCTCCCGATGTACGAACCGATGTACTTTGCGGCGTCGGCAGGGTTGCTACCATGCCCGAGGCTGGGAGCCGCTTCTTCGAGCGCCTTGACCGAGCGGGCAGGCGTTTCGCTCAACACGCTCCCCAGCGCTTCGATGTAGGTGTCGACCGTCTCACTGTGTTGGCCGTGGTGGCCTGTGTAGAGGGTCACCTCCTTGTCTTGAATCTCTGCGATCACGTGCGAGCCGTAAGCGATCAGTTGGACTGACTCGCCGGTGTCGACTGTGGCGAGGCGGCCGGAGTTGTACACCTCGTTCGGCGTTCCATCGAGGAACATTTCGAGCATCTGTGTGCGGTACGTCGTCGTGGTGTGCGCGTTCGTCATTGTTGGATTCGTGGACTGCATTGTTCTGCGAGCGGTTCGCCTCCCGTCAGTGTGTGGCTCCCTGCGTATTACAACACAAGGGTGCCACCCCTATAAGGCTTGTGCTTCTCTCATACGCCGAACGGCTTGCCGCAATCACAACAGTTAAAAGCCCCTTCCCGAAGCCTTATATGGCCTGATACGAGGCCCGGGGCGCTACTTGCCCCATAAAAAGGCTTCGGATCGTTCGACCGCTTGGGTTGTTATTACCAGACGTTGTACTGTTCCAAGAAGTGGCGCGCACATTGTGCGTACTCACCCTTCGGGTTGTACGACCGGTGTGCCGTCACTGCTTGCAGAGCCGGCGCACTCACCGAAATGAACTCGCCACCGTCTGCCATACTACTTTGGAACAGGAGCACGGCACTGTATTGTCGCACCGTTTCTGCGAGATTTGTGTGTCCGCGCTCTTCGAGTTGGTCGATGTTGTCACGCGCCGCTCGGGCCAGTTCTGCTGCCACCACTGCCGGAACAGGGACACTCTGTGTCACCATACCAGTACAAGGGGTGCCATTGGTATAAGTCTTTCACATTATTCCGAGCAGGAGCGTGTGGTTGCCGCTTCCCGAAGGTTTATACGGGATCTGAGTATCCCGGGGCGCTACTTACCCCATAAAAAGGCTTCGGCTTGTTGAACGCTCGTTACGTGGCTTTTGCAACCACTCGCGACCACCCTGTTTGAACCACTGCAAGTATGAACAAAGCCATGCCCACTGCGGTCACTTCAGGCGCGAACGGCAACGCGGCTGTCATGAGTGTCAGGAACGCGAGTAGTTCAACTCTGTTTGCTAGCTCCGGCTGTTGCCGGATTGTCCACCAACCCATACTACAACACACAGGTTCTCAACACATAAGGGTTGCGATTCTCTCATACGCCGTGTGAGTAAGCCCTTCGGCGCTTGAGTAAGCCTTACGTTTGCCGGAGGCGCGAGGCCGGGAAGGAGTAGACCCTGTCTGTGTTCATGTGTGGGTACGTCGCTCGCACGACGCGATCACTCGCCGGATACGCACGGTCGTTGTATTCGTACACTGACTCGTCTGACGAGCCGACTGCGTGTTCGTCGATCCGGTCGTCGGTCACTTCCACGACCCGAACCGTGTTCTTCTCTGCGGAGGGGGTCGGACCACGGTCGTCGATAGCGTAGTCACCCTCTTCGAGCGAGGTGGCGCCGACGGCTCCCGCCATTTTCAGCTCGCCACGAGCTTCACTGAATCGTTCCGATAGCGATTCCTCGTCAGAGTCGCTGTCGCCGTCTACTGCGACGATTTCTGTGTCGTCCGTCACGTACAGTTGGCCGAGCGTCACGTCTGCTGGCACGTTGAGGGTCACCTCAACTCTTTCTTCTGCCATGTTACAACACAAGGGTGCCACCCCTATAAGGCTTGTGCTTCTCTCATACGCCGAACGGCTTGCCGCAATCACAACAGTTAAAAGCCCCATACGGCGCTTGAGTACAGTCGGAGGCTTTATGTACCTTGATACAAGCCCGGGGGATCGATTAAGGGTACATAAACCCTTTGGTCGCACTTATTCGTTATCTATGTAGTCGTCGAAACTATCAGCCTCGATTGTCTCACTGTAATGCTCGTTGATATGAACAGCCGTGTTCCGTAATGCTTCCTTAAGTGACGTGCAGTTTTTGTTTGCATCAGCCACACAGTTTGGGATGTTTTCCACGCGACTGTCTGAAGACGGAAGCATCTCCCGCGTGTGAATCTGCCAGATTTCTGTGCCGTCTCGTTCGAAATTGTCGATTTCTCCGAGCCACCCACCCGTCTTGCCCTCGTGGTAACCGAAGTAGACTCTCCCCTTTTCTCCGTTTTCAGGAGACGTAACAGAGTCACTACTCCACGACCACTCACCCGGTAGTGCATACTGTTCGTTGGTTAGATCCAGCGTCTCTCTACTGTCTGCCTCGTCTGTGTCCATACCAGTACAAGGGCTGCCACTGGTATAAGTCTTTCGCGCCTCACCCCGGTCAGAGGCTTTATATGTCTCAAGCGGCGACGGCCTCACTGTGTTGCTGGAACCGCAAGCCTTATGGTGTCTGAATACCCCCGGGAACTTTTTCCAGCCTTTCACATTTGCAAAAAGCCCAACTGTCTACTCAAACAAGTGGGTGGCCTTAGTGTTGAATCACCGCCACGTCTTTATCTTGTTCTGATGCAGGTTCAATACAGTGTGTACACTCACCACATTGGGGCCTGTTTTCAGTGTTCACACCGTTAGCCTTAGCTGCCTCGAATGGACAGGTAATCATTTCATCAGGCACATCGTCAGTTTCTTCAATCGCGTGTTCTGTGCCATCAGCCGATTTGTACGTTGCGGTAAACTGCCGCGCCCCGTAGTCTGCCAGATCGTTCGAGGCGTTCACCACAAAGTTCTGCGACGTGTTGTGTTCGTTCCAGTCTAGCTTGTGGCTGGCAGAATACGTGTACAGTCGAATTGAACCAGCCAGTTCCGTCGCAATCTGGTTCCATTTTTGTATGTCACTGTTGTGACGAAAGTCGCCCGACTCTGATACACGCAGGTAGTCGAATGATGAACGTTTCCGTGCCTTGACTTGTATGAAGGCGTTGGCCCACATGTCTGCACCGAACGCGTCCCACAAGTATTCTTGCAGGCGGCGCTTCTTGAGTGCGTCTGGGTACACATTTTCACTCTTGTGTGCGTAACATGCGGCCCACGGCACTTGGCACACACCCGTCTCACTCTGATTCTCCACAGTCGTGTCCGCGTTTGGACAATCAGTCGCACTGTTCATATTGAAAATGCCAGTGTTTGATGCAACCTTGTTGTTGCCGAAGGTGAGGTAGCCCGACACTCCCTCGTGGCCGCGGAGCAACAAGTCTGCCAAGGCGGTCACCCGCCGCTCACGCGATTCCATGCGATTGATTGCGGCAATGGTGGCCGCGAGTCGGTCGTAGCCCGTCACGTCACTGATACGGTAGTCGCCCCGAGTGGGTTCCATCGTATTACAACACAAGGCCCCCACCCTCATAAGGGTTGTGATTTCAGGCCATCTCTGCCAAGTTGATTGGGTCGATCCCTGAAACTTGCAGGTTCGTTCCAGTTGCTGGCTCTGAAACGAGGACGACGCCGCCGATTGTTTCGATACGAACCTCCTTGTCCGAACTGGCACGCGAAGCCATACCCGAACAAACGGGCGTGATTGGGATAAGGCTTTCGCTGGCCTGCCGGACGGCAAAGGTTTATCCCCTTTCAGAAGCCCCGGGACTCGGATGGGGGTATGTAAACCTGTTGGCTACTCGTCGATCCACCCGAGTTTCTTGGCGATACTTTTTGCGATTCTCGCTTGTTGATTAAAGCGAATATCGTGTTCATCGTACGTCTCGATAACATTGAGCCAGATGCTCTTTGCACGCTCTTCACTTACTACGCCAGCTGCTTGATCGAATTGTTCTTGTGCCTTGTCGTCGAACGCATCCGCGAGTTGCTTGAGCGCGACAGACTCACTCTGACACGGATCGTACCCGGCGCTCACAGCAGGGCACTCACAGCCCTTGTACTCGTTGAATCCGTACACGAACTGCCGCTCGTCTGTGGCGTTCTCGGCTGCCATGTTCCAACACAAGGGTGCCACCCCCATAAGGCTTGTGCTTCTCTCATACGCCGAACGGCTTGCCGCAATCACAACAGTTAAAAGCCCCATACGGCGCTTGAGTATCGCACAAAGTTCAGCTCTGTAACAGTTGTAAGCCACTACGGCGCTTGAGTAACCCCAGTCGTGGCCTTTATGTGTCTCAAGCGGCGACGGCCTCACTGTGTTGCTGGAACAAGCCTAGCGCCCTACTTTTCTAAGGTATCGAGCGCTTGTACTTGTTCCTCGTTCAAGACGCGTGCCTTTCGAACAAGGCCGCCCTCTTTTGTTGGAACGAGATCAGTCTCGGAACGAGGGTCGAGCGTCTTGTACTCACGGTAGCCGTTTGCAACTTCAACTTCTGTCACAGTCGGAACGAACCCGTCTTCGAGGTACTGGGGTGGAGATTCACTCATCGGTGGACTCACTGAAGTCGTACGTGATTGGAGCCTGTTCGTCGTCGAAGGCGGGTTCACCCACCACTTCGATACAGGCGACACTGTCTGGCATGAGGTTCGTCTCGGCTCGCGTCTCGGTGTGGCGCGTCATTGCAATTGGATACAGGGGCGTGATTGGTATAAGGCTTACGATTCAGTCGTCCGAGTCACTTGTAGCTCTCCATCGACCACCTCGCCAACCTCTTTTTCAAGCAGGCGAACCGTCATACGTGACTTGACTCCGTTGATGGGCGGCGAAGCGAGGATGTCCTTCACTTCCGCCAGAGCCTTCCGTGTGCTCGTACTTCCCGTTGTCTTGATGATTGTTCCCGTCCCCGTTTGTGTGATCTCGTTCTGATAGTCGCTGTCGTGCATCGTTCCAGTTAGGTGAAGGGGCGTGATTGGTATAAGGCTTTTCATTCGCCAAAGGGCTTCCAGCAGTGTCGCTCAACTAAAGCCCGTCTCCTTTGTATCCACCCATGAACATATCTTCGGTACAGTTGTCACACGTGACGCCGCCGTTGGTCGCACGATTGTCACCGCAGTTCAGGCAGATTCTGGCTCGTGCCATGTTACAACACAAGGTACTCAACGCCGTAAGGCTTTCGATGTTTTCTTTCAGCAGTCAGCCACTCGGCGTTTGAGAGATAAGGGTTTCGATCTCTGGTTATTCTTCGTTGATCTCTACACGCATTGATTCTTCATGGAGCTGAATTGTAACATCACAGATCGTTATACTTCCTCTCTACACACCACGAAAAAAGGTGGTGTTTGCATGATCTCGGACGATCAATGTACTGTCTTCTCGGCTGATTACAGCCTCATCTGCCGTTGCTTCATCGATGGTGTCATACGCTAGTGGCACATGTGAGCTACGGGTTCCGGTTTGATAAGGGTGTCGCTTTACCTGTGCGCCAAAAGGTTTATACTGTCTCAAGCGGCGACGGCCTCACTGTGTGCTGCAACCGTAAGCCTTATACGGCGTCTGAGTACCCGGGGCCTTCTTGCAGGCCCACACTCGCTAACTTTAGTTGTCAGCGAACTTTTTTGCGAGCACGCTGGCCGCTCGTTCCGCCGAGTTGATGTCGGTACTTTCCATGAGCTGGCTTGCTTTTTCGGCGACCGATTCTGGGTCGACCGGAAGCGCGTCGGGATTCTCCCACGCCCAGACACGTGCGTGAATCTCGTGCGACTGCGGGAAGACGCTAGCGTTCTGTCGGTCGAGGCGTTCTGCGGCGGCCTTGGCATAGTCGTCTGCCATGTTACAACACAAGGGTGCCACCCCTATAAGGCTTGTGCTTCTCTCATACGCCGAACGGCTTGCCGCAATCACAACAGTTAAAAGCCCCATACGGCGCTTGAGTAACCCCAGTCGTGACCTTTATATGTAATGAGTAGCCCCGGGGCCTTCTTGCAGGCAGTCGCGCCTGCAATCAGGCAGTCACCAACTTATGTGAATTAGCTCGTTTGGAATTTCTTCGAGGCTCGCACCTCGATTCAGGCTCGTCACCTCCTCACAAACTGTTTCTTCGGGCGTTGCTTGGTGTGTATCATTGTTGCGAGCGCGTGCATCTTCGACACCTTGTTCGTAGGTGGAGCCACTAATTTGATCACGGTCGCCCCATGTGTCGAAGTTCTTGTTCCGACCATCAGCCGATGAAATGGTCAGGATTACATCAGGATTGATCCGTGATTGAAGCTGTGCCTTGTAGGAACGAACGGTGCCATTTGTCAGATCAAGTGCACGAGCGATTGCACTTGTCGTGTAGCCCAGTTCGAACAACTGGAGGGCGCGTGCACAGTTGTCCGAGACACTGTAGCGTTCGGACACGTAGCCGGTTCGGTACTCGTCCAAGGTGGCGTCGTCTGCCATGTTACAACACAAGGTACTCAACGCCGTAAGGCTTTCGATGTTTTCTTTCAGCAGTCAGCCACTCGGCGTTTGAGAGATAAGGGTTTCGCCTTCGAGTCGCCTTACTCCTTTTCTCCCCACACGTTGTACTGTTGGAGGAAGTGGCGCGCGCACTTGACGTATTCCTTGTCTGCGTCGTATGCACGGTGTGCCGTCACGTCACTCAACACGTGTCCACTGATTGACACGAATTCACCGGCATCTGCGTGTGCCGCTCGTTGGAGCACGAGGCCAGCACTTTTTTGAAGTGCGTCTGAAGAGTGAGAATAGCCACGGTCTTCGAGAGCTTCCACTTCTTCGAGGGCGGATTTTGCGAGGTGCTCTGCCACAACTGCGGGTACTGGGACACTCTGTGTCGCCATACCAGTACAAGGAGTGCTATTGGTATAAGGCTTGTGCTTCTCTCATACGCCGAACGGCTTGCCGCAATCACAACAGTTAAAAGCCCCATACGGCGCTTGAGTATGCACAACCGTCTCGAAAAAGAAAAGGTCCGCCGGTCGGTCTACTTGTCGCCCGACCACACGCCTGCGTTCACGAGGAACGCGCTTGCGGCCTTGCTTGCCCTCATGTCCACGCCACGCGCGCTTGCGGCGGTCATGAGGTGATCAGCGTCGACTGCCACCAGCTTGCCACCCTCACCCTCGTTGCACGCCTGAATCAACCCACGTGCGGCGCGGACATTCGCCAGAGCACTTTCGTCGTGGCCTTGGTCTAGGAGACGGCTCACGTCGTTCGCAGCAGCGTCTGCGAGTCTGCCTGCGGTACTTGCTGGGATTGCCACCGTTGTGCTTCCCATACCTGTACCACGCACGGGATAGGGATAAACCTGTTGGCCGAACGCCCCTTTTGCGAGGTTCAAACGGATAATTGTAGCGTCTCGCACCAAGATGTCTCTCTTGTAGTATACATTTACAGCAATTCGTTCGGATTATTCTGGGGCGCGTGGCCCGTCGCTCGGGCGAGGATGGGGGCGAGGGTCAGGCAAGGCTGGGGGCG
>OBEU01000007.1_pt1 | contig 13190 bp, 16 predicted proteins | sample 1502921 | NCBI WGS metagenome assembly OBEU01 (sample SAMEA3313256, study PRJEB22394) | marine metagenome | biome: ocean biome; feature: hypersaline pond | place: Mexico:Baja California Sur:Isla Carmen, Loreto Municipality, Mexico | collected 2007-03-21T04:19:00Z | depth 0.15 m
TAGATAGCGCCCAAAACTTTTTATAGTAGTGTCGCATTCATCTGTGTATGGCACTCACTGATATTGCCGACAACCGCGAGTCACTCAAAGTATTCAATCTCGAATACTCTATCGAGAGTGAGGGCAACTTCATCGACGAACCGATTGTCGAGCTATTCTGTCGAGATGAGCATGGTGCGCGCCGCATTGTCGAAGTAGAGGGATTCTACCCATCCTTCTACATTACCGAAGAAGAGTTCCTCGACCGACAGGATGACCTACTCACTGAGTCGATGGCGCGAGAGATTGTCGTCAGAGAAGCGTTGCTCGATGAGAGGCTTGAGATGAACACTGCGGTGAGCAGTACGCCTGATGCGCCTCGTGTGAGGCTCGATGACACACCACTGGTCAAGATATACACAGTCAAACCATCGCAGGTCCCTAAGTTGCGTGAGGAGTTTGAGTGGACCGGAGAGGCAGACGTATTCTTCACGAATCGATTCTTGGTCGACACAGGCATTCATCGAGGCGTGTCTGTCCCTGCTGGCGAGCGGCGTGTCTCTGTCGATGAGATTCGCCCACTTGATGAAGAAGATGTACCATCAGTCGAACCACGGATGCACACAGTTGACATCGAGGTGTGGACAGGCGGCGAGTTCCCTGATGTGATGAACCCGACCAAACCTGTTACCGCAATCACGGCCCACGACTCATACGAGGATAGTTACTTCTGTGGCGTGTTAAATCCTAACATGGTTGCAGAAGGGTCGGATAATACGTGGCAATCTTCATACGAGTGGGAGTATCCTGATGGCGTCAGTGATGAGCAACTCTCGGTCGAGGTGTACGACTCAGAGAATGCGTTGCTCGCAGACTATTTCGAGTTTGTGGGAGCGACTGACCCCGACCTTCTCACAGGGTGGAATAGCTCTCGAAACGATATTGGCTCAGGATTCGACTATCCGTATCTCATTAATCGAGCCAGTGGTATCAATGAGTGGTCATACCAAGAGCTAACCTACGACAATGGGCGCGTCTTTGTGACAAACCGTGGTGCACCAACTGTTGACGGACGAGAGACCTTCGACATGCTCCAAGCGTATAAGAAGACACAGATTCACGAGAAGCGAAGCTATGCGCTTGGCGCAATTGCAGAAGACGAACTCGGCTATGGGAAAGAGGATGTGGCCGACCTTGATGAAGGGTGGTTACACGAGCCGGTCGAGTTTATGAAATACAATATCCGAGATGTGCAAGCTGTTGTACAAATTGAGGCGGCTCAGAATATTTTACCATTGTATGATCACATACGTTCAGTTGCAGGGTGTACCTATACGGAGGCCTCAGACTCAAATATTGGAATTATAGACTTACTGTTCCTCCGCAGAGCAAAAGAGAATGGGTATGCACTTCCAACAAGCACAAAGCCAGACGTTCAGCATTATTGGGGAGCATACGTGTTTGATCCAGTTCCAGGTGTACACAAAAATGTTGTCTACCCTGACCTCAAATGCTTTACACCTGACCACGATGTAGTAACGCCCTCAGGAGTTGTTGCAATAACTGACCTTGAAAAAGGTGATATTGTATATTCTATTAATCCTGATACCGGGTCGGTTGAGAAAAAGCCGGTCGTTGAAACATATGCGTACCCTGAATACGATGGTCCTATTCACACCTTTGAGGGAACGAGAGTGAATATGTCTGTTACTCCAAACCATCGTATGTTGTATCAGAATGATGACGAATACTTCTTTGAGGAAGCGGGAGAATTATCTGGTCGAGAACAGCTTCCTGTACCAAAAAATGGTATTGACGCTGATGGAATTGATGAAGTTGATATAACAAACCATTTGGAAACAGACACATTCGATGTGAGAGCTACGTATTCAGAACATGGCCATTCATACAGAAGTAAGTTGCCTGATGGGTGTGAGAAGAAGCGGGCAAACTATCACGAAGGATTTTTCTTTAGTGGTGAAACGTTTGTTGAACATCAAACAGAAATTGAACGTCTGTCTGAAGACACTGCATTGTCACATCCGTCTGGAACAGGAAGCACATTTAGACCATACCTGTTTGATGGAGATACATTTATCAAATTCCTTGGTTGGTTTATAACTGAAGGTTCTACGTACTGGCCAGAAGAAGACGAAACGTGTGTTGTACAAATAGCGCAGGAAACGCATTCAGACAAAGTTGAGTCTGTGCTTAACGAAATGGATGTACAGTATTCGTTGAGTGATGGTGCATACACTATTGGGTCAAGCATATATGGAGAGTTGCTAGAAAGACTATGTGGAACCAACAGTTTCTCGAAGAAAATACCAGAATTTATTTTTGAAAAGGCATCAGTACGACAAAAGAAATTGTTGTTAGAGGTTATGATGTATGGAGATGGTCATGATGCAGTCTACTACACGTCGAGCAGTCAACTCGCAGAAGATGTTGTTCGACTATCAACTGAAGTCGGCAAAAAGGCTATACACAGAACGAGAAGAGACTCTGAGCATGAGATAACAATTACCGAAACAAAGGATGGTATTTCAAAATCTATGCGAACAATTGAACAAGCAGAGAATGGTGTCTACTGTGCTGAGGTAGCTGACAATAACACGATGCTTGTTGGAAGGGATGGGAAGTATCAGTGGTGCGGTAATTCTCTGTATCCAAACCTGTTCAGAGACATGAACGTATCACAAGAAACAATAATTGGATACGAGGATGCATTAGAAAAGAGTCAGTATACAAAAGAAGATTGCCATACGGTGTATGTTGACCCACGAGATGAATCGACAAAGCGTAATGTTGATGAGCCTGAAAGAAAAGAACTGTTCGTATTGAAGCCATCAGTAAAGGAGTCATTCATCAGAGAAATAGTTGAAGAATTGATTGATCTAAAATATGAGTACAAAAAAGACAAATATCCAGATACAGCATACAGTGCTGTGAAAAGAATAACAAATTCGGTTTATGGGATCGCGGGTGACAGTGTGTCATACGGTGTTGGATTCAGGTTGTTTGATTGGCGAATAGCAGAAGCAATTACGCTTGCCGGAAGAGATGTAATCAAGCATACTGCAAATGAGTTCCAATCTACAGTAAACGATATGGGATACCACGATGCAGAAATAATTGCTGGAGATACAGATTCTGCTGTTTGTAAGTTACCGTCAGCCGAGGGGATGGAAGAAACATTAGACGTATCCCACACTGCGGCAGAACACGTTGACTCCACATACCCTGAATATATGAAAAATAGATTTGGTATAGAGGATGGGAATATGCAAGTTGAGATTGAGTCATACTCCGAGTCTGCGTTCTTTATGGATGTAAAAAAGAAGTACGCACAGCATGTTAGGTGGGACGAGGGAGACTATGTTGATGAGATAGAATACAAAGGGTTTAAGCTTGTCCGTTCAGACTCTGCATATATAACAAGTGATGTGCAAGAAGGGGTTCTTGAAAGAATACTCACTGAAGACGAGCCGAGAGCCGCAGTCAAAGAATACTTAAAGCGTGTGTACAATAATGCGCTCGATGGGAAGGTCGACCCTGAGTCGATTGGCATCCCGTCCTCCATCTCGTCTGACCCGATGGACTACGGGTGGTCAGAGGATGACGACACTGGCGAGACAAAGTACTTCACCCCACAGCCGCACATCCGTGGAGCAAGATATGCGACCACCTACATTGATGGAGAGGACATTGGCTCTGGCGCAAAGCCGCTCATGTTCTATGTGAAGGGCGTGGTCGGCTCCTCCGAGTATCCAGAAGTGTACGACTACGAGGATGAGTTCTCGCTCAATGCGCCGACCGACACGCCTGATGCCAACAGACGAGAGATGAAAGAGTTGGACAAGCGGGTGGACGCAATTGCGGTCGAGGACCCGAGTAACATCCCTGACGCAATACAGATTGACTGGGAGAAGATGGCAGAAAAGACGGTCGAAGATGCGGTCGACAATATTGTTCAAACAATGGGCTGGAGCTTTGACGACCTTGTGACTGCTGGTGAGCAGAGTGGGCTCGCACAATTCATGTGAGAGGAGCCAAAAGATTTACATAGGTGTAGTCGCTATTTGTATCATGGACATACCACAATCAACAATTAATTGGATACTGAATGTAATTTTTGATTTACTAATACCATTCATTATATGCCTATTTCTCACATTTGTTATACTTTCTTCAGTGCAGTAGCCAAAAACTTTAAGTAGGTGTAGTTCCTCTGTATAGATGCAATGGCAGAAACAGAGTACACGTTTGATGACATTCGAGACAAGCAGCAAGACTTTGGTGAGTTTATGGTCGTGCTTGAGAGTGACCGAGAGTACGACTTCCATCAACTGACTGTCACGTTTGGTGACGAGGAGGATGCTCCCTCATCGCTTCGAGAGAATGAGTTCCGACTTGAGGGATTGATGGAGGACGAGGATGGAGAGATTGAAGACCGAGTGGTGGACATTCCAGTCGGTCGAGTTGAGCATGTGTATGCACATCGGGAGCTATAATAGCCCGATAAGTATCCATCACTGTGGGAGCAGGCGCAGACTCACGAACTAGAAGAAGAGTTGGCCGCACAACTCGACGAAGAATAGGCTAACGACACAGATGAATATTTCTGACCCAGAGTCGAATACATTTGCAATAATCGATGGGATTCCTGTCGATATAGAATCATGTAAAATTGATAGAGAAATAAAACAAGGTGGGTCAGAGTCCACGTACCGGTTAGTTATTAGAGATAATTCGTGGTTGCATAAACATTTTATTCCAAGAGAGATAATATTATTTATTTGCAGAAATATATTTGTTATTTTTCCATTTCGTGATAGTATTGAAAAGTCCACAGTTGGAACAGACGGTATTAATAAATGTATGATATATATACCTACATCATGGAGCACACGGGTTGAGTCAATTGAGGAGCTTTCAACTCAACTGAATGGATATAACCAAAAGCTTTAAATAGGTTCGCACACTACTGTCTGTATGGACAGTTTCCACGTCGTCGCACAAGAAACGTCATTACTTGAAACATCACATTTTGTCGAAGAGTTGCAACATTCGGTCGAGGAGCACGGCGGCATGTTCCCAGTCTTGGTCGGAGAGAGTGAAATTGCATACTTCCACGATGTCGATGGCGGCTACTCACCAGAGAGAAATGCACACATTATTAACTTTATCCATCGTGTGCAAGGCCCAGACTCACCTGCAAACAAGACGCAGGCAGACTCGTATGAGGCACACTTGGACGACCGATACTTTCATATAAGTGCTGACGATTCGTTTGAGATGGGAGATTACCCTGATGAGAACTTTGTGCTCTCAATTGAGGCCAGCGATTGTATGATTGGGCCGCACACTTTTAGCGAGGCGTTGACGGCCGATGTTGACAAGAGAGAGGGTGAATACTCACCAAACAATGAGCGACAATGAGCCGACAAAAAGCTGGCCTCAGAAAAGAGCATGGGTTGGCGAAAGAGATTTATGAGACGAGTGGTGGGAAAGTTATTCCACTTAGGGCTGGCTGGTCTGGGAATAGTTCGCCTCCCTTGCCCGACCTCCTCATCCCATACAATGGCTCACTCCGCGCAGTAGAAGTCAAAACCTCAGGCCAAAAGCGCATGGTCGTCGACTCAGATGATTTGCAAGACGTGCTCCATTGGGGCATGGATATGACAGAAGTGCCGACATACCCATACCTGACAGTAAAATTCACTCGGTATGAGGCGCAGACCTACCGCTTGGTCAAGCCGTGGAACATAAAAGAATCGCTCAAGTATATGGCTGCTGAACAAAGCGAGTTTGACACCAATTTCACGAGGGGCGGAAACATCTCCTTTGGCCACCCGACGCACTATGACTGTGACGTACCCTCCGCCCAGAAGAGTCCTGGTGATGGGATTGCAATGCTCAGAGACTTGCGTGAGGATTCATACGCTAATGTCAGCAATCAAGACATTGAAACAGTTGGGGTCTACGATGTGATTAAACAGTTGCGCGCCCGCTAATACCTGAAGGTTCGGTCTTCGTCTCTGCCCCACGAATAGGAACTTACATACCCTCCAGGCATCCGAACCTTGTCTGAATTGTAGTATCGGTAGGTACTCTCATCATCGTCGGCCCGAATATCTCTTGTGCGCCGAGACGAATCTGTTCGTATCACAATCGCTGTCTCATCACACACAAGTTCGTACCCCTTACTCCACAAAATGCCGTCATCGTCAAATGGTGATTCTCGCTCCGTCCGAGCATAGCCGAGCTTTTTTAAGTCGCGTGATAATGTGCCCATAGACGGACTATACTTGCTCTGCATCATTGGTTCCCTCTTCAGCGATGGACTTCATTCTGTCCTCAACGTCGCCCATCCCCTCACGCAATTCTCGAAACTCGCCCCATAGGTCGTCCACATTCTCAGGCCAATCTGTGTGGTGTGAGATTTTCCACGTCTCACTATCAGGATGAATAATCAACACTTCGAGAATGTCAACGTCTAGTTCGAGGGCGTTCGCATATGCGGTGAGTTGTAGCTTATGTTTTTCGTAGGGTGCGTACTCAGCATTGCTCGTCTTAATGTCACTCAACACAACATTAGAATCATCGTCGACATAGAGAAGGTCAAACTGACCAGCATAGCCGACCCCACTATTTGTGACAAAGCATTCGACATTGAGCACATTTTCTTTGTCGATGCCGCGCACTCGTTTGATTTGTTCCCACGCCTCTTCAGCATATGTGAGGTCATCTCTGTATCGAGACCAGTCTCCGTTAAGTTTTAGTTCTTCGGTCGATTCCTCTTCGTCAACAGAGTACATATCCTCGTCCGTGAAATCGCTTAGAAGATTGTAGTGGACGAGGGTTCCGCGATTGCCTTTATATGTCAAGATTGTTCGCCAATGTTTTTTACCGTTCGTTCCATCGTATTTTTTCTTCCAGTACTTGATGCCATCCGGTTCTGGCATCTCATCCAAGACACTACTCACGCTAGGGAGATATAAATTGTCAAAGTTTGTATACACTCTCCCTGATTCAGTAGTTCGCCGTTCCAATTTATCTGAAGACATTATTGTGATAGTTCGAGGGGCGCAATATAGTTGTATCAGTACGTATGCAATCCTCCTACTTAAAGGTTTCGGTCCCTGCTGCTGTGAGGCGGGGGCACAACGCTTGAGCGAGCGATAGTGACCGAAACATTTATAAAGGTGAAGCGCATACACGTATACGAGTATCAGTATTATGGTTGAACTAACAGATTTAGACGGTGTTGCATCAGGGCGAGCAGAAAACCTTACAGAAGCAGGGTACGAATCGGTCGAGGATGTGGCGAATGGTGACCCTGAAATTATGGCAGAGGTAGTCAACTACTTGCCTGAGGATACGGCTCTTTCGCTTGTTGTACAAGCACAGGATATGCTCGATGAATCTGAGGATGAGCCTGCTGAGAGTGAGGAGACGACGCTTGATGGAGATGCGTCTATCACTGAAGAGATTAGTGAGGCGGCTGAAGAAACGAGTGAAGCACTCGACGAAGAGGCGGACGCACTTGACGAAGAGTTGGACGAGCTTGAAGAAGAGATGGCCGAAACTGAAACAAGTGATGAGCCCGAACCTGAGGAGTGGGTAGAGCCTGCTACTGAAACGAGTGAAGAGTCCGAAACTGAAACGAGTGAAGAGTCTGAATCTGCGGAGATAGTATTTGAACTCACGCTCGAAACACCAATGCAGTATGACACACTGTATGATTGTGTAATGGACCAGCGGGCCACACTCATTCGAACAAATCGTGATGGCGTCGATGAGTTTAGTGAAGTGCTCGATATTGTCCGAGAGGCAAGCTATGGTGAGACGGTCGAACTCTCAATGGACGAAGCGACACTCAACGACTTGCACAATGCAGTTCGGAAAAAGAGTGTGACATATAAGGGCGACAATTTGATTGAGCACATGGATGCAGTTAATAAAATTCTTGCACAAGTTAATAGTGCCCGAGACGAGCACCTCTTCTAACAATGATTGAGCAACTGAGTGGGCCAGAGCTTATTGCAGGTATTTGCGCAGGGCTTGCTACAGGCGCAGCACTGATAAAAAAGTATGGGCCAAAACTTCTTGGAGAGCCTGATGTTGAAACAGCGGTGAGGAACTTTATCGAGTCCGAGACTGATGGCACTATTCCACAGAGCATTCCAGTTAAAAAATCACATCTGAAGGAGCGCCTCTCTGACGAGTATGGAGAAGCGATTGCCGAAGAGGCGTACTTCCTCGACGGAGAGTATTGGACAACAAACCGTTCAGGGTTTGACCAAGTGGCGGCGCTCGACGTAATCGAGAACTTACCCTACCGACCAGCGCGCTTTGATTGTGAGAATTATGCGTTCCTCTTTCAAACAATTGTGGCGCTCGTCTTTGGAGTGAATACGGTCGGCGTGGTGCTTGACTTTGAGGCAGGGCACGCCTACAATATCGTGTATACAAACGATGGTTCGCTTCGATTGTACGAGCCGCAGGATGCTGAATTTGTGCAGGTGGGAGACAGTCTCGATTCAGACGAGGACACCGAGTACACACTTGAAAATAGTATCGTTATCTTCTAATACTCGATTCCATCAAATTCGTTGAGGAGCGCTTCAGTTAATTCAGTGTTGTCGTCTGCTCGCTCGATTGTCGCAATGTATCGGCCAAACTTGCCTTTCTTTTCTGTTCGTACAATAAATGGCCACTCACTTGTGGGAGTGTCGGCTACCCATTGCTCAACGAACGCTTTTTGTTCCATACCTTTGCGGTACTCTTTGCTGCTGTGAGAAATACCATGTATTTCTCCTGTATCTACACCAGCAAGCCTCAGTCGAATCTTGCGCTGCATATTGAACCCGAGGTCTACGACTACATCAATTGTATCACCGTCTACCACTTCGTCGATTTGTGCTCGATATTCGTACATTACTGTTCTGTCTCTGCGTTGAGGGCAAATTTCTCTAGCTTGTTTGAGGGGTAGTTCGTCTGTCGTATCATCCATGCTGGTTTACTCAATCCTCTGTCTCGATAGTTGGTCCACGTCTCGGGCGAGGAGTGCTCAGAATGTGATACGATTGCTGTATTGGTAATCGCTTCAGGGTGCACACACATTACTTTGGGTTGTAGTCATCGCTCTCTTCAGGTTCAACAAGTGGCCATATAACCAATAATATTGTGAAGATGGCGAGGCCAATACTTAGGCCGAGTAGTTGTCCAAACTCTTCGACGAGTAGAAGGACCATCAGGTCGCCCAAGAATTTGCCAAACAATATTGTGAGTGTGAAGAGACCAATGATTGTGTCGAGTCGCCGGTCTAGGTAGTTGTCCCAATCGACCATCGCTACTCAGAGTTATTCTTGGTGAACACGTCGTATACCTCTGCTCCAAAGGCTTGAATGGCTGACATGATAACAAGAGGCACGACTACGCCAACAAACCATTGCTGCGGCACTGCGCCAAGGTTTGCAAATCCGTACACTGCTGCGCCAATGATGAACACTGTGGCGATAATCACAAGTGAGGCGAGCAGTGAGCCGATATACTCTAAGTAGCTGTCTGTCTTTTCGGTGATGGTGGAATTATCTGGCATCAGCTATGTAACATGTATTCGTCCAAGTATAAAAGTCTTTCGGTCGGCCGATTGATAATAAAATTAACTCAGTGTAGAACTACAAATAACCCAAGTTTTCGAGCCGCTCCTCGACTGAGTTGGTGTCTGCTTGCTCGTCTGAGTCACTCTGCTCCCACTCGCTCCCAACAGGCTCGACATCGAATTTGTTAAGGAGCCACGGATACAACTCATCTGTGTAGGTTGGCGGGCTCACCCCATCAGAAGAAATAGTAATAGATTCTTTTCTGTGTCGAGGAAGGATATACCCATTCTTTTTCATTGCTCCAGGGTGTGGTGAGCCGTGGTCGCCGAAGAAGAGCCATTCAATATCACGAGATTCACAGAATTGAATGAGTTTTTCTACCTCTTGGTCGAACTGTGGTGCTTCTTGCATGACCCACTTCTCTGAGGCTTTGCCTTCACCAATTGCGTGCAAGTACTTGTCTGGCATCTGAATTGAGGAGAACACTGCTTTGGCTCCATCCTCGAACTGCTCTCGAAGAATTTGTGGCTTCTCTCGAACGTGTTGTGTCATTCGCTCAGGAGTATCAGGAAACCACGAGTCGTCCAATTCGCGGGTTGCCCTGAACGAATACGGTGGCAACACGATTGGCACTTGTACTGCTCGTGCGTCGATGCCAGCAGCATACAGGTCGTCCCAGATAAACGACTCATTCGAGTAGTCGTGTTCTCGGGAGAAGCCGCGCGCTCCCTCAACTGGCGCGCCCGCTTCCCGGTCAAAGTATTGCGATGGGTCAACGTATTGTCCGCCACTTTCTCCATCGATGCCATCCTCTCGTTCGACCCAGAAGTTTGATTCATTAGTAATACCACCGAATATCATTGGATTACTAATTGAAGTATGTGGTAGAGTAGCACATGTAAATATGTTTCCAGACTCTTCATATCTCTCTTGAATATTTTCTAATCCAAGCAAATAAATATTAAATTCATCTAGCGCATCCAATGCACACACAAGTAGTTTCTCACTCATACACTACTGTTGGCACTACTCTCTTATAAAGCTTTCGATAAAAAGAAAAGATGCGCTACTTACAGGAAGTCGGTCGGGTCAAAGGGACGACGATGGCGCGAGGAGTACTCTCCCTCTTCGTCATTGCCAATGCTCGATGTTTTTCCAATATCGACAACCTCAGGCGAGGATAGTTCAGGACTCAGGTCGACCCATTTTCCTTCTCCAATCGACGGCATGTCCCAATCCATAATGTCATAGAGTGGCTTATCTGGCGGACCATTGCCATCACTTGTCGGGCCAGGGCCGCCCGCTCCTGGCTCATCATCAGGACCTGCCCAATCAGGAGCATTGTACCCGATGTGGTCATCCGGCAAGTCAGAGTATGGGTGATTCATCGGGGAGTGAGCAGGCTTTTGTGCGAGGATGTCTTCGCCGAGCGCTTCTTCAATTTTTGTCCGATACTCATCCAATTCCGTGGTAGTGAGCGTTCCTGGCTGAATCTCAAGGCCACGCTTTGTCCCCTCAACGAGCCCCCAATCTCGCGCAGATGCTGAGGAGTCCACCAGTGTGGTGAGCGCGTCTGTGTCAACACCGTCAGCAACTCGAAACAGTGTTGAGGCAATCCCATTGTTCATGTTGTGCTCGATTGCAACAAGGTCGCCCTTCACTTGTTCGTATGCCTGTTCGTCTGCGTCGAGGGAGAGGTCATCTCCGCTCGTGTCATATGCGATTTCGATAATCGTGTGTACCATAGTTCTAGTATTGTGTTGATAGTATTTAAGTGTTTCGACTATTCCGTCAGTTCTTCGAATCTATTCACGCGAGTGTCGATGTGTTTTTCCCAATCAAATGTTTCGTGAACCATTTCTCTTGCGCGAGTTGTCATTGCATCAGCCTCGGACGAGTCCATTTCATACGCTTGCCTGAGGGCCGCCTGCACTGCGCCAATGTCTGGCTCGAACCAGTTCGCCTCATCAGGATACCACTCGCCTGTTTTAATTGGCACCCAATTTACTCTTGGCTCAGGATGTTTTACGTCTCCATCATCGATAAGGATTGCTTCATCGTCCGAGATGTATTCCTCCATCGCCGACCAATTGTTTGTCACAACTGGGGTGCCAGCGTGCATTGCCTGAACCCATGCGATACCCACACATTCTGCGCGAGAGGGGAAGGCGAACGCATCGGCTAATCCAAACAAGTCCATCAATTGTTGCTCTCCCATCATCTCAGTTTTGATACCTATCTCTGGCGGGTTTGTGATACCAATCTCCTTGGCGAATTGGTTCACCTGTTGGCCGATGTTTCCCATCTGGAAATTATTGTTGCTCGTCGTTTTCAGGAAGAGGCGGACATCCTCGTCTCCAGAGAACTCGCGCAAGAATGCCTCAAGTAGTACGTCCACCCCTTTGATGTGATACCAGCGCATTACACTGAAGAAGGTGAAGGTATCGTCATTGAGGCAGTCGCTATCTCTGTGTTGTCCTGTGTGTTTTCCTCGACAGCTTGTACAATCGTAGGCTGTTGGCTTGTAGGAGAAGTCGACACCATATGGGATAATGTGAACGTTATCAGTATAGCCCGCCGCCTTGAATGAGTCGTAGACCCACTGATTGGGCACCCACACCTCATCTACATCCTTGGCCCATCGTATCCACTGGTCTGGCACTCGGTCGAGATTATAATCTGTTTCAATCACTGTGGCAATGTCTGGGTCACGGGATGGGGCCATTGTTGCAAACTCCATCCCGCCAACCGTGTGCCATATATCTTCTTTGTCAGTAAACTCTCTAATCAGGCAATCGTGTGGGCGGCAGGTCTGGTTTGTCCCAAGAAATGAGGTAAGGTCATCAGAGCGATCCTGCAATTCGCTCACGTCATCGATGAGATAGGCTTCGTTAAGGCGGTCTGTTGTAAGTAGTTTGTTCTTGAATCTACTGTCGACAAAGGGTCTGTCTCCAACAATTTCGCCATGCTTGTTCCAGCCGCCTTGCTGTGTTCGGAAGGTTATGTCTACGTCTTGGTCGAGCAGTGAACTGATGTGTCCTCGCATGACGTGTCCATGTCCTGATGCGAACACATCTCCTGTTTCATAAATCTGCATACTGGTGTACTGTGCTGCGTCTACTTAACTGTTTTGGTCAAAATTGAATAAATGGCTGTTGTGTGAGTTGATAGATAGAATTGGCAGAATAGTCAGCATGCCAGATACTGTCGCTAGAGTCGAGGCCGATTCCTGTTGGGCCACTGCTCGGAGACGCGAATTGGGAGAGTGTCGCGCCCGATTGGTCGAGTTGATAGATAGACTCGGCAGTATAGTCAGCATGCCAGATGCTGTCACTAGAGTCGAGACCGATTCCTTGTGGGCCACCGTTCAGAGACGCGAATTGGGAGAGTGTCGCGCCCGATTGGTCGAGTTGATAGATAGAATCGGCAGAATTGTCAGCATGCCAGATACTGTCACTAGAGTCGAGGCCTATTCCTGTTGGGCTATAGCTCGGAGACGCGAATTTGGAGAGGGTCGCGCCCGATTGGTCGAGTTGATAGATAGAATCGGCAGAATTGTCAGCATGCCAGATACTGTCACTAGAGTCGAGGCCGATTCCT
>OBEU01000008.1_pt1 | contig 12482 bp, 21 predicted proteins | sample 1502921 | NCBI WGS metagenome assembly OBEU01 (sample SAMEA3313256, study PRJEB22394) | marine metagenome | biome: ocean biome; feature: hypersaline pond | place: Mexico:Baja California Sur:Isla Carmen, Loreto Municipality, Mexico | collected 2007-03-21T04:19:00Z | depth 0.15 m
GAGACGCTTCACATGAAAGACAGTATGGAATTGGACGAGCACTATCTGTTGGCCGATACACTGCTGTATTCTCACAGGCTGGACACTCAAAATATGCGAGTTCCATTAATAGAAGCGCTCACTTTTTCTTAAACTCGTTGCGCTCCACTCGCGCAAATGCTTCTTCGAGCGGCACCCCTTCGTCGAGGCGCTCTTCTGTCCACTGGTCCCACATGCCTGCCTCATACTGGCGCTGCACCTGTCTCCATGCGCGCTCTTCTTCATACCAGCGGCACTTCTGTTCGTCTGTGAATAGGCCCCATGTCTCAGGGAACTCATAATCTGTATCGTTCTTCATTATATTGTAACACTACTGTTTGTCATTAGTTAATTTTCTGTATCCGTCTGCACTGAGTTGTATGCCTGCAATCAGTGAAATAATAAGCATAACATACATTAACACATGATACCCAATAATCCACTCGACGGTGAAAAATCCATTCGTTAGCTCATATCCTGCAACGTACTCTTTTGTAACCACAAGCTCTACTTTCCATATAAAAAAGAGCACTGCTGGAACAAGAATATGCCCAAGAATTATTTGTGCGATATGTTTCATTGTTCGAGTGGCGCAGGCTCCCCCTCATACACAAGGTATGCTTCAGTCTCATCCATCGAATCATAGAGCCACGCCTGTCCATCAATGTTGCAATCGAGCACAACTTGTGGGTTCTTTGGTGGAAAGCTCGGCTCAGGGTTGCGCTTCCACTTTCGGCCAAGATTTGCGATTGTATTGTTTGAGTCGGTGCTCATTTGACACACCGTTACATACCTCGTCCAACTATTTAAATCTTTCGCTTACGCTTCCTCAAGAATCTCACTAATTCGCTCGAACGAGTCGGCCTCCCCATCATCCGAGCGCCAGTTCTCAAAGATGGGAAAACGGAGCCGCCCCTCTGAACCAATCGCTTCTGTCGATACTTCTAGCGGCTCGCCCAAATACTCGTCTCTATTTTGCCACACTTCGTCTCGCATCGCATCAGTGAAGCCAGAGCCAGTATGCCCTACATCGACCCCATCGCCCGTCTCAATCGATACTTTGCCCAACGTTCCGTCGAGGCGGCCCTCACCCTCGACAAAGCCTGTGGCCACCACATCAACCGTTTCTTCAGTATTTTTCTCTTTTATCCAATTTGTGCTACGTTTGTCAAATTCGTATGCCGCATCAGGGTCCTTCCAGATGAGCCCCTCATACTTTCGACCGACATCTCTCGCCTCATCGGGATTCTCAAATACTGGTAATCGCCAGACTCGCTCGTCCTCGATGCTGATAAGGGCCGAATCGAGCTTTGTGAATCGGTGGCGATATGCTTGTTCGAAGATTGGCTCACCTGCATGGACAAGCATATCAAACATTGCAAAATGCATATCTACCTCTCGCTCGACAGTATCAGCCTTTCTGCCAATACGTTCAGCAGTTGACGAATAAGAGCCATCTGCTGCAATAACCTCAGCATCAAAAATGTACTCACCTGCGGGAAAATCAATTTCTTCAAGCTCTGGCAAACTTTCAGTAATGTCATTCATCCGACGAGAGAAGGCGCGAACTCTCGGCTCAGTACCGTTTTCGCTTACATGAATGAGTGCTCTGTATCCATCAACTTTTGGCTGTCCCCACAGACCTGACACATCATCGGGCAAGTGTGAATCACTTTTTGCGAGCATTGGCCTAAAGGGTCGACCGACAGCCGGTTCTGTGAGTGGGTCGCCATCTTCTGCCACAATCTCGTGCACACCTTCGTAAAACGGCAGGCTCTCTCTTACGTCGAGCGCATTCGCAATCGTTGTGCCACTCACGCCTGTTGGCAAATCATCGAGACAGGCAAAACTCACGATTGATGGGTACTGATACACTTCGAACATCTCTTTCAATTCTTCTTTCATCGCATTGCCGCTTGACGATGAAAGCATCTGCATGTCTCTTCGAAGGGCGCGCAACTTCATCGACCCAACGACCTCATTATCGAACGATTCAAGACTCTCACTCACGGTTGGCTTCCCATCGACCGACTCACCATACACATCTTGTGCGACAGATAGCACTGTCCGTTTGCCGAGGCCTGCGCTATCAAACTCGTCACCAGCAAGAAAGCTGATTGCCGCAGGGTCATCAATCTCTCGAATAATGTCTTCTTTCTCATTGCGAGAGTTGGTGGCACACAATTTGTCGAGCGTGTTTCGGAATGTTCTGAGGTTCATACCTCTACTATTGTGACGACAGTATATTAAAGTATCGGTTGAAAACCGAACTTTCATTAGTGCTAAATCTCTATCTAGCACGTAATAACTCTTATGACAGTGAGAACTTAGATTCTGCGAGTCCGCCAGTCCACCCTTCCTTTCCTGCAAGGCCGAGCGCAATATTCTCAGCAGTGGCATCACCAACTCCATCGATGCATGTTAACTCCTCGTATGAGCCAGTGTCGTATGCATTTTTCACTGTGGCGAGAAATGAATCCCCATCAGCAAAGTGCGCGTCAATGTTCGACACAGTGGCCGCACCAACACCGCTCACAGACTCTTCGAGGTGTGCCTTCAACTCGTGGTATCTGTAGGCTGGCATCGAATCATCAGACTCATGCGCTCCGAGTAGGCTCGTCTCGCCTCGACAGAGCGGACACACACTCGTGTCAGCAAAGTGTTTCTCTGTTGAGATATACAGGCAATCATCACACGAGTGTATTTCTTCACTACGCTGACTAATGGTAAATCCCATACTACGACAAACGAACTACTACTACAAAAAGGTGTCGACCGAAAGATTTATATAGGAGGATGCCATACACTCACAGGAGCGTGGCTCGTGTTGCCGAAGCCTCATATAACAGCGAAGAACAACCCTGTCAGCAGGCTGGTGGCACTACTAGAATGAGCCAGTAGTTTTTAGGGTTTTTCTACTGGTAACCAACAGGCCGCGCTCGCTCCAGAACGACTCTCATTTTTCTTCTAACGACTGCTCAATTTTTTGGGCAGTTGTTGGCCCGACACCTCGCAACAGCGTCAAGTCTCCTGCTCGCGCCATCATGCGCAATTTTTCTTTCGAGTCGATTGAATACGATTCGTACAATGTTTGCGCACGCGATGGGCCGATATACTTAACATCCTTGAATGCATCGTACCAGTAATACTCCTCGCGCAACGACTCAAGCTCATCGAGCGTCCCAGTGTTCTCAACTTCGATAACAGCATTGCGTGTCGAGTCACCAATTCCGTTGAGGCGTGACGGGTCTGCCGGTAGATGTGATGCCATTCGAACAGCGCGTGCCGCCTTGTCATAGGCGTGGGCGCGGCCAGTCTGGCCATCTATCTCAAGGAAGGCCGAATATTCTTCGAGCGTGTCTGCTACCTCTTGTTTCATTCTGGTAGGTGTTTCCCTCTGATTACTTGGTATCCATCAGCTTGGCCAATCGTAGAGTAAAATGCTGTCGTATCAAGTGATACATCATCTCCTTCGAGAAATGTTTCACTGCCACGAGGCTGCACAATGCCTTCAGCGATGACTGATGCGCTCATCCCATACTCACTATCAACATCTATGTCCTCGTATATCTCGATCCTGTCACCCGGTGCCACCATTCCTGTCATAAATGTGTCACTCATTCTATTTCACTAATCTCGTAGATTGGCTTTTCGTCAAGGCGGTAACCAGTACTCTTAAGTAAAGTGTTGGCCTGTGATTGGGTAATCTCGCCCTCATCAACCAACCGCTTGGCATCAAGTGCAATCATGTACATATCTACATTCTCGATTAGCTCTCCTGGCTCAGTTTCTTCCATTGTTGCAAATACGACAACGCACTCGAAGGATAAAAGGCTTTCGGTCGAAAGACTTATACTAATAGGCAAATAATTGTATTGTATGGAAATAGAATTTCACCGGCTTGAAGAATTGTACACACAACACATAGTTTGCTCATTCAAAACAGACAGGCTGGGAATTGTACAAGTTGTTGGTACGAATAAGTCAAAAGACGGAAAAGGCTCTGTTGAAGATATTGATATGGGTCTTTCGACAACACAAAATGAGCCAGATATTAATGTACTCACAGAATCTGAGCAAGCCTATGTTGAAAAACATATGACAGCAGCATTACTCCTCACATTCTATCCACACGAGTTGGCAAAGTAGTATATCAAATAATTACACCATATGGAAATAGAACTACACCAACTTGAAGAATCAACATCTTCGATTGAACCAGAGCGCTTTAAGAAAGATAGCATCACGGAAATAATAATTTGTTCATTTAAAACAGAAAAGCTAGGCGTTGTGCGGGTTGTTGGTTGGAATGTGAAAAAAGAAGGAGAAAGAAATGCTAAAAATATTGATATGGTTCTTACAACTTCATGCAATAAACCAGACATTAATGTTCTTGAAGAATCTGAGCAGGCATATATAACGAAACATATGAAAGCAGCATTACTTCTCACATTCTATCCACACGAGTTAGTAAACTAGCACACCACTTGGCCGAAATAGTTAAATACTGTCGTCCCATTTTGTGTACTATGCTCACAGAATTGAACGATTTACAGGACTCGGACGAGTCTGTTCGTGGAGCAAAACTCTCAATAACGATAGAAACTCGTGTCTCAAATAATGAAAGCAATGAGATTGTCGAAAAAGAGTACACATTCTCTCATGCACCAGAGTGGGATATGTGGAGCTTCCACGAATATCGTGAGCGGCGCACGCCTGATACAATAGAAGTTTCAAATAGAGAGTGGCGCACCGCACAACATATCTTCTGGCAAGAGGTGAATGAGCATCGGAAGATAGATGTGCCGCCAGAGGTGGCACAAAAGCTCGCCGCAGCAACAGGAGCCGACAGTGTGACAATTCAAGTACCATACGGTTCTGTGAGAGAAACAAAGTACAAAGAGTTTACATACAATGAAATCGAATAATTTTATCAGAGCAAAGCTAGTGAACCGAACAAATGCCGACTGCTCAGACGATGTAGTGAAAAACAATCGATACCATTATCAGTTACGATTCAAAGAATCAATAGGCTTCGACTGGCTTGAAACACAAGTGAACAAAACCTCAGCAGAGACTGACACTGCGCTTGAGTTATGGAAGATAAACCCATCAGGAGTGAACGACTTTGAAGTAGAGGTGCGAGAAGTTGGTCGACGAGAAAACATTGACTCGTCACAGCATTCACTCACAGCATTCGAACGATAGCCGACACCTTTTTATGATAGGAGTGCGTACTATCTAGTCGATGGTACTCACACAACTGGCGGTCGTCGGTGGCGCAATAGTAACGCTTGCAATCACTGCACAATTAGTTAGTTCTGTTGGAATAATAGGAACAGCAGTGCTACAAACAGCAGCGCTTATGGGAGGTGGCGGCTACCTCTATACTGAAGGTATTATTGGACTTCCCCTACTTGTACTGCTTGCATTACTTCCAACGATTCTCAATGTCTTTCAAATTATTTGGTTCATGTGGATTGGCAACAATGTGCTCGAAGGGAAGTACGGAGAAGAGGCACAATGGGCAGGCGAGCTTGTAGAAGACGGAGACACTCAGTTCATCGAGGCAATGACGAGCCTTGACCAAATGACGATTCGAGAAATTGGCATCATGTCTGACTCGAAGGAGGAACTGCGCGAGCGAACGGTGGACGAAGCCTCGGACGAATAGATAGCACTCCTTTTCTAATTGTTTTACCAAAACCTTTATTACCTATTCTCCCAATTGTTGTACTGTGATGAGCGAACCACAGTACACGATTGACGTTAATGGTGCACGCTACGAATTGAACGAGGAGTTCCGCGCCTCGATTCAGCAGCGAGCAGAAAACGAGTTCTCGGAGAATGAGTACGTCTCTTGTTGGTGGCGGGTGGCCGACTCGTCTGATGCAAGTGATGATGACACAGTGCACGAAGTTGGTGACCCAATACTTGTTATTGAGACTGTTGGTCCCATTGTCCCGTGGGAGAACCTCGACCAACTCGATGTAGAGATGCAGAGCACCGATGCCTTCCAAGAGCATGACACTGGTTCTGGGAGCGATGTTGATGAAGGCAATGGGATGCGCACAATCAAGCCAGGGGAGGTCAACGACTCAGATGAGGACAGAGAAATTCCTCGCACGCACTTTGGAATTACCCCACAGTCGTTTGAGGAGATGCCCTCACCTGATGGAGAAAGTGAAGATAAGATTCCACAAGAGCCGGTCGAGTTTGATGAACCAACGCTCGTGAAATGGGTGCCCAACAATCCAGACATTACCCATTCGTGGGAGACTGGTCGAGCAATGGTGTCGGTCGATTCGTGGGTCGAGTGGAATGTCCAGCAACGAGCAGACCAGCCTCGAACAGAAGAGGGAGATGATTGGAACAACCACTACGAGTCGCTGCTGCAAATGCATGACTGTGAAAAGGTGGCCGAGCTTCAACCGAGTCAGTCCACGCCTGACACAAAGAGCGAGCCCTCTGGGTCGGAGAAGAGGAAGGGAAAAGACTGGTTCGAGGGTAACAAAGTGGGCGACCGTTGGAACGTTTGAAAGAGTAATGGTTTGGTGAGGGGTGACCGAAAGTTTTATATAGCTAGGCAACGTGGCGGTTAATACAAGGATTGGTGAGAGGTGGTAGGATTGTGAGTATTGGTTCTCTTCTCTAGTCCGAGGATTATATTATATATGTAGTAGTTCTATTGTTACAAGAGTATTGATTCTACTATTGTATTAGAGTGGTGTTTCTACTGTTACAATAGTGTTGATTCCACTATTGTATTAGAGTGGTGGTTCTACTACTTACTTGATTAGTGGTTCTACTGCTTGTGTAAGATACGGTTCTACTAATCATACAATATGTGGTTCTACTGATTATGCAAGTGGTTGTTCTACTGATTATACAAGTGGTTGTTCTACTGATTATACAAGTGGTTGTTCTACTGATTGCGCAAGTTGTATTTCTGCTGATTGTACAATATATGGTTCTCCCAATCTACTAAGATACCAGCCGAAACAACTAAGTACACCAACCCCCTATCACAAATAGCAATGGGATTGTACAATACAATATCGTTCGAAAATGAGCCATCTTTCAAACCAATGGCAACAGGCCTAAAAGTATGGCAAACGAAAACCCTTGGCCAACCAGCACTCGACCACTTTGTCGTGACAGAAAATGGCATGCTTACAAAAGAACACAAAGAGTGGCGCGAGCGAGAGGGTGAAGAATTGGACGAGTACGCGGCTGAAAAGACTGATGGAACATACACATCGTGGCAGGAGTGGAAAAATGATGACACGACTGAGTATCCACTTAACTCATGGAAGCGAACGATAGAGACGACCAAACATGAGCCATTCTACTACACTGGCACAATAGAGGTCCACAAGTCGCACAGAGGTGTGTACCACTCATACGATGTGCGGTTCGATGGCTGCTCGTTCGAGTGGGTCGAATTTAATGAGGCGAAAGAGTTAAGTACTAATCAGACAAATACTGAGGTGTAACAATGAGCGAAAAAGAGTTCACGCCTAAGTACGATACTGGTGCCAGCAGCGCAAGCTTCCGAAATATTGATGCCACTGGTGATGAACCACACCCGTTCGGTGAGAGCCCCAAGCCATTCTCTGGTGAGATGAAGACGCTTATTCGCCGAGTGGCTGATGACTTGTACGAGTCGTGGGAAGCCACTGTTCGTGAATATCTCGCCAATGCTGAGACTGCATGTCTTCGCATAGAAGAGCATGTTTCTGGCGAGAACACCATTGAGCACGCTGATGTGATTGCTGATGACTCCTATCAGCCAAAGATTGAGGTGGAGTGGAACAAAGAGCAGAACCGTCTCACTATCGAAGATAATGGTATTGGGATGGCCGCAAGCGAGGTCGATGAGATTTTCCGACAAGTTGGTCACACGACCTCATTTGGTGATGGTGACAAGTCTGGTCAGTACGGCATGGGTGCACTCAGCTTCGTCAAACTCACAGGCCTCGACAATGCCATGATTATGACGAGTCACTCTCGACTGAACGATGACAATGCTTCGTACTATGTGACGCTCGGTGGTGTCGAGCCAGTGATGGGGTCGCTCCCTGATGACAAGTACGGCACCGTCTTTCAGATGACGCCGAAAGACTCGTTCAATATTCGAGATACGGTGGCCGACTATGCTGAGTACCTTCGAGTGCCACTCCGATACGAGGAGATTGGTGAGGACGGCTCGGTCGAGTTTCAGGAAGACTATGGTGACAAAAAGCTGTACGACAACTACGACGAGAAGCGTATCTGTATCGGCGTAGAGAAGCCAAGCTTCTTCGAGGCATACACCTCCCCTGAGGCGAGCGGAGAGACGCTGCTGCTCTCGATGGACATTGGCCGAAATGATGGCAAATACTCGTCGAATCAGCACACGTCTCCGTGGCCGTTCGATGTGCGACTGCTCGATGAGTCGGGCAAGGTGGTCGAGTCCACGAATGGGAACGAGGGGCTGATGCCTGTCCCTCGGTCAGATTATGAGTCGATGCTCAAAGAAGCGCGGAGTGACTACATCACTGAATCGATGCTCGCTGCCGATGATGTGAAGGGGCAGTGGGTCGGTGATGGGCCGAATGAGGGCTCCGTTCTTGTCAGTGAGGACGCACTATCGAACAAGCCGCTCCCATCCTCACACGACTACATCACGAAGGACGAACTGTCGGAAGATGATGTTCCAGGTCAGACAATTGTCATCTTCGGCACACACAAGGACCGCGCCCTGCTCCCAGAAGAAGAGTGGAACGAGTTGGACGAGGGGCGGGCCGCCCAATACGTTCCAGAAGATGCACTTGAACCATACGACCTCGATTCAGGCGAGGGCGACCTTTGCCTGCCACAACCGACTGGGGACCGCGACCGTCTTCAGAGCAATGAGACGTTCTGGCGATACGTGGCTGACCTGCTCGGAGAAGAGTTCAACGATACTGTTAAGCAAGTGACAGAAGCTGTTGACAGCACTGGTTCGGTGCAGGGAGCAGTCACGGCCCTCGCAGAAGAGGACATTACCGTGACCGCAGAACAGCTCGCCGAATAGAAAGACTTATCCCTTCTCCGCAGTAATACACAATTATGGTCGAAACAAAGACATTCAGTCATGGGAGTGCCGTCGAGTTCATCAAGGAAGGAGTGAATCAGATTGACTCGTCTGTCCGTCGAGGCAAGAGGTCATACGCTGGCCCAATCGAGGACGTGTATGGGGCGAGTATTAGTGACGACATTGGTAAACTGTGTCGACACATCTACAGAAAGGACGACCCCGACACTGTTATCAACGCTGTAGTCGAGACATTGGACGAGTCGTATGAGGGAGTAGATGTGCTCGACCTCTTCGACAAGATTGACACAAAGCTCAAGGGAGGGCTTGCGGCTCGTGAGAATGGTGCATCTGTCACACAAAAGAGTAAGCGAGATGACATTAGGGTATCAGCGGTAGTCTCCGCTGCTGGTGAGGAGGGGACTGTCTATATGGCAAAGTCGCTCACCTCGATGAAGAAGGTGAAGCTCGCGTGGAACTTACACGAAGACAATCAGGTTGTCGTAGTCGATGACTATGAGTTGTGGGAGGAACTGCTCGGTTGGTCGAAGCTCAAAGAGTTGCCACACGGTCGGAAGAAGATTCGACGATTGTATGGTGACAGACTGCCACGAGATGTGCTCAATGAGATTGCCCCACCGACGAAACAGTCTCGGTCAAGCGATAGTAACAACACATCGTCAAAGAGCAGGACCACAACCTCGGCCAAGGAGGCGGTCATCAATGTCGCAAAAGACAGCCAACATCGAATGCGAACAAAGGAAACGGCTTCAAAAATTAAAGAGTTGTTCGAGCGCGATGGACACTTCCTCGATGTGAAGCGTCTCGTGCTCTTTCCATCAGATACTGACAAAAATATGACAGACTACTGGTGGGTTGCAGGAGGACTGTCTGGGATGAGTGGATACTCGGCCATCGCAAACTGCAAGCAGTCGACATACGACTACTTGAAGGATGTGGACAATATTCACCACATTGACGAGTATGTCGAGATGTGGCGCGATTATTCCATCACGACAGAGTACGGCTCAAAGAAGTACCGGCACATCTGCAACGATGAGCCAGTGCTTCACATACTGAAAGAAAAGCTGTACAATCGATTCATTACAGACGGTATGCTTAGTGGATTGTCAGAGATTATTGCTGACTTTGTGGACGATAATGTGTACAAAGGGCCAGATATTCCACAGGAGTCGACCTACTGCATCCTCGATGGATTGGATGAGTTCTACCTTCGTCCAATACTGCGCGACCATACGAATAGTGACAGCATCCCCACAGTGCACGCACTCGAAACAAAGGCGAGCACTGGCAATGGGGTGTACACAGACAACATTTCATCGACGTTTGGGCTCTATGCTCGTGGGATGTTGCCAAACTGGGACTTCGACTCGACAGAGATGCAAAAACTTGAGTCACTGTCGTACAATCTCAAGTTGGACGATGGCGGCTACGAGATTATTCAAACGATGAAACAGTTGCATGATGCTGGTGGCCAACCCTACAGCAAGACGCCGCAGGCTCGGTGGAGACAGTAGTACTACTATCGGGAGAGGCCGAAACACTTATTAGGATAGTCGCCCAATGATTGGGTATGAGCACGGTAATCGACGTGTCGACCAATCGCAACACGGGTGAGGTAGAGCAGTTCACTATCATCAACGAGCAGGGGCAGCCTGAGTTGATGAAAGCTACTGCCACGAATATGCTCTTGTATGACCCGTTGGATGAGCTTCCATTCGAAGGGGGGCTTGGCTCATTCCTCTCTGGAGAAGATGCGATACTCTTGTCTGAAGAGCCGAGGCTTATTGTTTCATCGACTAGTAGTCGCAACTGTTTCGTCATCCACTATGATGGGAACACGGTTGAGACAACGCCTCGAATGTCTGAGTCGGTCTTGCTCGGAGTGAAGGAGGCGGCCATTGATGAAGACATTGGGCGGATGGTCGACGTGTATGACGAGGTGATGTCCACACAAGTTCGTCGAGATGTGGTCAATGCATTGTACGAGACGTTTGATGAAACATTCAGAATTGAGAAAACGCCCTCTGGCTGGTTGGTGGATGAGTTCTTCATTGTTGATTGGAGCGCTTCAATGTATGCAAAAACTGATGACCCTGAGTCGGCTGATGTGGTGCGCTCTGGGTCGAAGGTTGTTGAGGCCGACCGCTCGTTCGAGTTTGTGCAACTTCGACTCAACAGAGATATTGAGCCAGTCACTGTGTCGATTGGCGGCGAGTCATTCCGCTTGAGTGAGCGAGAGATGCTATTTTTGGCAAAGGTGAACTGGTTGCTCGACCGACGACACTACCATCCTGATGATGAATTTTGGATGAACGTTGACCAATATACGGCAGTTGATTGGGAGACGGGGGAGCCTGAAAGTGACGAGAGTGAGAACGAGCCTGACCTGAGTGGATTCTCACTATAACAATGAGTGAAAAACTCTCACCATACGAATTTGCACAACTGTTGGTAGATATTTCTTCAAAGGATAGAACAATTTCTGGGGAAATATTTGTAAAGCCGTCGTTTGAGTTTGCTACATACGATGTATCAACAGAAGGAAGAATACTCTTTAATAAAGGTTCTGAAGCAGATACGATAGTTGTTTCACCAAAAGAGAGTATTTTGAGAAATGATTGGCCATTTGGTGATACAAATGAGTGAACAACTGTCACCATATGAGTTTGCGCAACTATTAGTAGACATTTCTTTAAAAGAGCGAGCAGGCCCTGGAAAAGTGTTTGTGATGCCATTGTTTGAGTTTGATACATATGATGTATCTGAAAGGGGGAAGATAATGTTTAACGAAGATTCTGAAGAAGATGTGTTACATCTTTCAACAGACGATAAAATGATCAGAGACGACTGGCCATTCAATGGTGAGAAAAATGAGTGAACAATTACACGAACACGAGTTTCTGCTACTGCTCTTAGATTTGGCTGAGGGCTCTTCAATTCATAGCGAAGAGTATACAAATATTGAACAAATACAGGAAAAATTCTTAATTAATGAAGAGAATAAGTATGATATAGTTTATACTATTCTACAATCAACTGTTATAGACCCATCAGAAAATACTAAACATTTGTGGGGCAATGGTAGGCTTAATGATCATATGATGGAGAAACATCGGATGTGGCCATTTGATGGTGAGAAAAATGAGTGAACAACTCTCACCATATGAGTTTGCGCAACTATTGGTAGACATTTCTTCAAAAGAGCGAGCAGGTCCTAGAAAAGTGTTTGTGAAACCGTGGTTTAAGTTTGATACATATGATGTATCTGAAAAAGGGAAGATAATGTTTAACGAAGATTCTGAAGAAGATGTGTTACATCTTTCAACAGACGATAAAATGATCAGAGACGACTGGCCATTCAATGGTGAGAAAAATGAGTGAA
>OBEU01000009.1_pt1 | contig 10821 bp, 18 predicted proteins | sample 1502921 | NCBI WGS metagenome assembly OBEU01 (sample SAMEA3313256, study PRJEB22394) | marine metagenome | biome: ocean biome; feature: hypersaline pond | place: Mexico:Baja California Sur:Isla Carmen, Loreto Municipality, Mexico | collected 2007-03-21T04:19:00Z | depth 0.15 m
CATAAGTGTTTCGCTCACCCCTTCGACAAGAGTATGTCAAACTCTTATAAAAGTGTTTATAACTCATCAGATATAACAATGTAATTAAACATTAATATAGCGACAAGTCCTGTAATAACTGCTTGCTCGAATCCGATAAGGGTGTATACAACAATCGGGGACCACATCAACCCATGAAAAATTATGTGTAGCGAGATACGTAGTATAATCAGTTCATATTTTGTGTTAGTGCTTACTTCAGTCGATTGTTCTCTCATACTACAATTATGGGCCGCCACTACCATAACTGTTTCGCTTACCCCTTCGACAAGGGTATGTCAAAACTCTTACAAGAGAGCTAGAACTGTATTTAGCAACGATAACACAAATAGTGCGACAAAGGCCATCCAAATAATTGTAACTATATCAGAGAGCAACCCAACATCAGGCTCTCTGGTCAAACCTTTCCTTTCTAGTGCAGTTTTTAGTGGCTTTTGTGGAAATAGTGCAACATCTACCATAATATTGAACACTGATTGAACGAGTCTATCCACCACGTCCGATGAGGGCCGCTTCTCTGATGGCAGGCCAGCTACATCTCCATCGTGACAGTGCTGGCAGGCCCACCCTTTCCTGACTGTATCCTTCGTAAATTTTACATCTATGTGATTAAGATAATGCCAATCTTCAGTTTCTTTCACGTCTCCAATATAAAATCTTTTCGCATCCTTCTTGGTTGTGTTCATCCCGCAAGAGGAACACTCTACCACCTCATAATCGACGGAGCCGTGCTCAGTTACTGCCTGCATGGTTTTACTGTTGCTCATGCTATAACTTTTGTTCCGTGCTCTAATAAGTGTTTCGCCCACCCCTACCATAAGTGTATGTCAAAACTCTTACAAGAAGGAGGCCGCATCTGGTGCAAGTGGTGGCAACACTGCGTTCAGGTCTGACACAATATCGACAGAGTGCTCGACCTCCTTTTCTTCAATCGAGCCGGTCTCTGCGTCGAGTGTCGTGTACGTATTGTCATAGCCGAGCGTGCCAGGATTGATAATTGTCACATCGTGGCCAAACGTCGAACAATCAATGGCAAACTGCTCGTGTGAGTGGCCGACCATCACATAGTCATACGAATCACCAATCTTTGATGCAACTGCTGGCACATCTTTTTTACGAATGCCAGGATTATTCTCCTCATAGCCTGTCTCTTGGCCGAGCCACGGCTTTGCATGAGCGAGGCGCATACTCGTCCCATCGATGGTCACATCCTTCATCGAGGGCAATTCTTGTATGAGAGCGCGCTGCTTCTCGCTTGTTTCATCGATAGTATACTGATACTCGAAGGCGCTCAAGTGTGGGTCGAGGACTGAGCCATGCCCATGAGTGAGGACAGCAAGGTCGTGGTTCCCCTGAATCATCTCAGTATTGGGAAGCGATTGCAAGAGTGAGATAGTCTCTCGTGGGTAGGGGTTGAGTCCGATAATGTCACCAAGAATGAGATACTGCTTGTCCCACCCCTCTGCTTCTACCACTTGTTCGAGGGCTGGTGCATTTCCATGCAAGTCGCTGAGGATTACTACTTTTGTCATACTACTACTATAGAGAGGAAGGGACTTAAATCTTTCTACACTAATAAAATACTTAATGAAATACCAATAATAAAGCCGCCACCCACACGGTGACTGAAGCTATGGCTATGAAATACCCAGTAATAAATTCGTCATCCGAAAATAGGGCACCTAAAACGAGTGCCGGAAAAAAGACGGGAGCAGCTATTAAATAAATCCAAAAGTCACCCCACTCATCTCTCGGCAGTGTGTATTCAATTGCCCGTTCTGGAAATGACGCTGGTCCAACTTCAGCACAATGCTCGCAGGCATAGCCATTGTATTCAACAGAACTCATTCCCTTATTTGAAGGTGGCCCCATCCTAAATCTATATGCATCATCTCGAAGAATTGTGTCACCACAACTGTCACACTCGACTGTATCAACCTCGACTGAGCCGTACACTGTTTCGACAGTCTCGTTTCCCATACTACTACTGTGGGGAGGGGTGGACTTAAACCTTCCGCAAGGATGTGTCAACTATCCTATAAGAAAATCACAAAGCTATTGTAAGAGACTCAACTGATTCTTTAATTAGTATTCCGAGGAAAAGAAGACATGTCCCAATAAATGTACTTCCAATAACCATTATAATAATATATTGTGCGAGCAGTTTTATGTTGTTCGAAAGGCTTATATCACTCATCCGATACAATGACAATGAAATAAATGCCATTATGAGAAGCACGTTTGCGCCGAGGGCACCATACACTGCCGCTTCTTCGATATATTCTATCATGTATCTTAAAATTCGATATATCCTAAATTCTCACCATCATATTGTTTTCTAATATTATTTCTAATAGAATTATGATAAGCGTCAAACTCTTGCGAAGTTAAGAACTTACCTAAATAGTCCACATGCCACTCATCACCAAGCCCATAAATAATATACCCATCACAACTTGAGAAAAGGACAGATATTACATTTGCTTTTTCAGTGGAAAGGCGTTCTGCTTCTTCTTTTGTGTAATTGTTACCATTTGCAACAAACAAAGAGTTACTTGTGATTACTTCGTCACTTTGTTTCATTGCGCTAACTGCTTGTTCGAGGTCTGCTGGCGGCGTTTCTGGAATGAAGTCTGGTCTTTGAACCATACTTTTCTGTTATATTTCTTTATTAATAAGTGTTTCGATCACTCAGCCTTAATCGAGAGCACTGGCTCGATTCTATCAACCACTTCTACTGATTCACCGAGCGCCTCTTCAACCTTCTCAGCATCCTTATATGCTGATGGTATCTCATCGAGCGGCGTCTCAGACATGAACACACCATCAGTCTGCTCGTCGAACTCAGTGGCACTATACTCATCTTTGGCGGCGGTTCTACTCATTGCACGACCGGCTCCATGCGAGGCCGACTGATTCCACGAGTCGAGGCCCACCCCTCGACAGATAAGTGTGCCATCACGCATATTCAGTGGGACAATAAGGCGCTCTCCCTTGTGGGCGCGGCATGCTCCCTTTCGGATAATTCCATCACGAAAGTCAATGTAGTTATGGACCGACTCAATCTCGTCATATATCCACGGACTACTGTTCAACTGAGTGTCATACATCACTTGGTCGAGCGCGTCTTCCACTGCTCGCATCATCTGCTTCCGTGAGACAGATGCATACGTTTGTGCAAATATCATATCAATGATGTATCCATATGCTTCCTCACCTTCGAGCCAGTCGAGCACATCTTCTTCAGATTTGCCGCTCTTGAGAAAGCCACGTAGTTGTCCAATTTTGCCTTCGATTGCTTCACCATCATACTCTTCTCGCACCTTCTCATAATCAATTGACAGACCATCAGGCTGCACATCCTTTAATGGTTTTTGCTCATCACTGTGCTCAAAGTATTGCTGCTCACTGTCAGGAATGTCAATGCTCCCCTCTCGCTCGAATGTTCGTTTGTGTGCCTCATCCTGCCAGTAGCTGGCTATCTGTCCACCGAGGCCGCGAGAGCCTGAGTGAATGATGCACCAAAGCTCGTTAGAGTTGGAATATCCAAACTCGATGAAATGATTCCCGCCGCCTAAGCTGCCGACAGAATTAATCGCTCGTCCAACATCGTAGCCTACTTTATTACACACATTCTTAAAGTATTCGATCCCATACTCCACCGAGTCAGTATCAATCGAAACACCAGTACGTTCAACGAATGTATGGAGTTTCTTTCGGCAGAGGTGCCACGGGAAATCATCTTTCATGTGGTAGTCATTTCTGTCGTGAACGTCGAAGCCTGTTGGGACACGCTCTCTCACTGCTTCATCGAGGGCCGACAAGTCCTCAACTGAGAGGCCGCCAAAGTTGCTCGCATACATGCCGCAGTTGTGCACGAAAACTCCTGCTGAGAGAGCAAAATTTCCAAATTCAGGCACATTTAAACAATATACGTCAGACTTTTTATCAATATTTTTAACACTTTTTACCTTATGATTATCTCTGATTGAATACTCTGTTTTGTTGGGGTGTTGATTGATTTGATGCCAGTATTCAGACGCAGGGTTATCACACATCTCCCCACAAATTGAGCATTTTCTAGTACTTGTATTGAATTCCTTAAGGTACTTCTTTCCACGCTCTCCATTATTTGAAACTGATTCCTTAAATTCTTCTGGATTACTATTCATCCATCTTTTAATATTTTCTTTGGCAATTTTGTTTCTCTTTTGCCTTTCTTCATCAGATATATTTTCCCAATATTCTTCTATTGCTTCTAATCTTTTTTCTTCAAATTCTGAGTTATCACAATCAAATCCATTACCCATTTCTGTATGAAGACGTGTATGTTCTTCACGGTTCATAAATTTGAGGTTTTCTGGTCTGTTATCTAATTTATCTATATTTTTATGATGGATAACCATATCGTCAATGTCTTTTGGAATATCCATTAAACTGCTTCTCGCCACCATCCAATGTTCTCTTTTCCCATAAGAGTTTTCATTATTATCAAAAACAAGCTGATAGCCATCATCCGTTTTACCTTTATATAGTGGCATAAGGGAATCTCCAGATGAAAGATTCGATGCCTCTTTGTATTCGCCTGAACGCATCATAAATTCATGGTCAGGTGTACAAGTTATTGTCTTATCATTATCAATAGTTACTTCTATAAGCTCACTGTTTTCACGAGTTTTCATTGCTGTTGCTTCTCCAATTTTCACAGAACCGTCAGGTTCGCATGAGTAAACACCGAATGACTCATTCCTTTTGGATAGGTCTTCTATTCTCTTTTCACCAGAAAGAGTTTCAATTTTGGTGTCAGGGTGGAAGCACCCTATATCGTACCCAATCGTATTTGGAACAATCTTGTCACCAACTGGCATTGTAAATCCAACTGTTGCACCGCTCCCCCAATGAGCATCAGGCATGATAGAAATATTGTCTTCTCCTTCGAACGCAGGGTGGTTCACCAGCGTCTCTACTTGTTCGAGTGTCGCCTCATCAAACAGAGACTCGTCTCCGTGAAATGTTGCAGTATTGTACTCGCCTTCTATTTTAAAGCTCATACACTTTGGTATGAGCCGAGGATATATAAGTGTTTTGGATGGCAGACTATTCGTCGACCGGCACACTGCTCGGCCCATAATTAAGAATCGACTCCATAGAGAGGCGGCGCTTCTGTCTATCAGACAATGAGTATTCTTCTTCTATCTCAGCACAGATTGCTTCCTGCCTATCTGGAGAGAGATAATGTTGTTCGTACCAGTCCTCGTCCATCTCTGACGGATTTTCTAACACTGAGGTAAAATCGAGGGGCGGCTCCGCTTCTTCGTACATCCGTGTCAACGCTTCTTCGATGTATGGTTCAAGTTCTGTCATTGCAATACAATAATAGACCTCCTATCTAATAAGTGTTTTGGAATCTGCGTCAACATACTTTTCAGTTATCATCTGCTTCAACACTTGCGCACATCTCGACGAAACGGTGGACCGGAACTCTGAAATATCCACGTCCCAATTTTCTTCGAGGAATATTGCTGCCCCTTCCTCTTCTGCCATGTCTCTAATGACAGCTTGTGGGAGCCCATCGTGCCCTTCTTTTGGTGCCATCATTTCCATCTCTAGACAATCCCACGGACCTTCATCAATCATCTTATATGCGTTCTTTTCAATTCTGGCTTTTGTAATATACTGATACGAGAGTTTTTCTGCACCACTTTCCTGATGCTTTTTCGGCTTCCCAAAGGTTTGCCCATGCTTTTCTTTAAACTCTGGGCGCACAAACTTGGCGAATGTCTGTGTCTCATAGTTTTTGAAGGCGAGCCCCTCAGATTGTACATCTCCGTATGCACTTGTTGGGACAGTCACATCATACTCGTCAAATTCTCGGGCTGGAATTGTATCAAGGACTGGCGCTTGTTCGAGGCCGAGAATGTCAAAACATTTCTCAATATTCTTCTGAGTAAGCCACCGCTCTGTCGAATGATTGTACACATCGAATCCAACGAAGGCTGGCGAGTCATCAAAGTTGTACGAGAGGGTATGTGGCACCATCGCCTCACCAAAGAATGTGAGCCTGCCAGCAAAGGTGTCCTCTGCTCGAATGATGTCATCGTATGAGACAGTATCACGGACGTGGTTTATTGGAGCCGAGAACTGTTTTGACTCATCCTTTTTATTTTTGTAGACGACATTACGTGAACCAAACACAATGTCTCTATCTTCTGTGTGGAACTGTTCATCGAGCAACTCTTCAAGGGCGAATCTAAAATTCGCCCCATCAATCTTCTCTTGTACAACTATCTCTCCTTGTTCGAAGAGCGGCTCAGACTTTTTGTGATTTGTATACTTCAGCTTTGGGTATTTCTTCATTACATTATAATATATGACCGCCTATCTAATAAATGTTTTGCCAAATCTTTATAGAGTATATGAGTAGCCACACTCAGAACATGTGAGCGTATCTCCAGATTCTATATCCCCTGTTCTAACAACCGTTTCTCCGTTTACCATAGCATCTCCCTCTCCCCACATACCTGACAACCCGTGGAATGTGCTACACTTTAAGCATGTGTATCCCCACTCATATCCACCAATGCTCATTGCCTCTTCAGAGCTTTTTTCTTCCATAAAACAATAATAGGCTGCCTATCTAATAAGTGTTTCGATACTACTCAGACTGAGCAAATCCACCATTCCGCTCATGGGCGGCACCTGTCACTCTAACAAACGAAGCATTTTCTCTCGCTTCATCGAGTGTATGTGCACCAATGTAGCTACACCCAGAGGAGAGCCCCTCTACGTACTGTTGAGTGAGTTGTTCGACAGTTGTTGTATTCGACCGAGTACCACTATGCACTCCTTCGACATGTGACGTACTATGCTCGTGCGACTCCTTTCCCTTCTTTGAGGCCATGCCCCACACCTCACCATCACCGGGAGACTCTTCACACTTTGCAAACTCTCCGCCAAGCATCACCGTATCAGCACCAGCAGCGAGTGCCTTCATCGCATCTCCTGGCTCACGAATTCCACCATCAGCAATAATTGTCACATCATAGCTATCCGTCACACGAGCGGCGTCCTGCACTGCACTGAATTGTGGAACTCCCACCCCTGTTTTAATTCGTGTACTACACGCAGAGCCTGGCCCAACTCCTACCTTAATCCCATCAGCACCAGCTTGCGCGAGCGCCTTTGCTCCCTCATAGGTGGCGACATTCCCTGCGACGATAGGAATATCACTGTATCCAACAATTTGTTCTATTCGGTCTACAGCCTTGTCCAAGTGAGCATGTGCCACATCCACCACAAGCACATCTGGCTCGCTCTCTGATGGAATATTTGCATCATACCCACACTCGTCCGATGGGTTGATTCCAACACTGGCAGCCACCAATCCATCGACCGAATCTATAGCTTGCGCGACGGCTTGTGAACTCATGGCACGGTGAAGCACACCAATGCCACCAGCATCAGCCAATGCTTGTGCTAGCCGTGCACCAGTGACTGAATCCATTGGCGCGCTGACAAGCGGCACGTCTAGCTCGACACCGTGAACAAATTCTGCCGAGAGGTCTACATCACTTCGACTATCGACAGGACTCGACTGTGGCTTGAGCAGTACATCGTCGTAGGTCAATCCTGTTTCCATACATACTACACTCTACCCACAGATATATAAATCTATCGCACTAGAGTCGCCGCTGCTGTGTGACTCGAATCCGATTCTCAACAATCGTCAAAAAGATGTACATCTGAAGCAAGATTGAGAACACGACCTCGAACAATATCCCGTCTGTATTAATTGAATCCAAATATGTGTGAAAGAAAAAAAGATTTCCGATTGCACGAGTTTCAATGCTTGCCAGTAGTGGGATAAAGTGGCCCACATCTGGTGCCATCGCTATTGCTCCTGTAACCATTACCACCGGAAATGATAGCAGAAGACGCATCTCAATATCTTTCACGAGAATAAACAATCCCATGAGGCCGAGCGCGCCACCAATTGTAAAATGTGCAAAGGGTATCATTCCATCTCTTCAGGGCTTGGCGCAGCGTCATACCCTAATTCTTCAATCGGTGGATTTTCCTCGTCGTATAGCTCATCTACCCATCGGTCGATAAGCATTTGCGCCTGCTGCATCGCGGGAGAGAATGGGTGCATGTACTCGACACAGGCGCGAGTAACCTCTTCGTTGAGGCACAACTCCTGCGCTTTCTCTGTACAGTACTGAATGACTGACTCTGCATCAGAAGAGTCAACGGCTGGGTCTGTCAAGGCGAGGACATAAATGTCCTGACTCATTGCCCACGTCTCTGCCGGAACGTCTGGTCGTGTCATTTGTCGCATCACATACTGTGATACGAGGTTATACTACTTAACAGTTTTGGTCTGGCTCTAGTATCCTACAGATTTTCTCGACCCAGCATCATCTTCAGAAAGCTCAATGACTTCCTTTTCAAATCCTGTCGCTTCAATGACAACAGTTGCAGGAAGTGGGACATTCTCAAACGCTTGAGACATTCCGTGACCACGAGCATTCTTCGTCTTTTCATACGAGTCGCCGCTTACCTGAATAGTTGCGTCAGTAAGCGGCGAACCACTTGAATCAGAGACGCGGACCCTGACTGTTGCTCGAAATTTACTATCATCCTCTTTTTCTGACATCCGTACATCTAGCTGAATCTTGTCTACCATCAACTTGTTATAGATGATGGAAACACTTAACTCTTTCGGTCACAACCACGCATCAGTTGAAAGGCTAGTCTGAGCAGCATCCTCCTCTGCTACAACAAACACATTCACATGTGGCTCCTCCGAGTCAAAGGCCACATTAAACTCTTCGATGATGTACGGTTCTTCTGCAATTGTTTCAATGATTGGCCTAATCTCGATAAAGTCTCCGCTGATTCGATACTCAATCCCATCATTTAAGTCACTTGTGCATACTCGCCCCTCGACCGAATCTACCTCTGTGGCGAGACTTTCCTCTTCAATTGCCTGTTCGAGTTTTGCTGCGAGTTCGGTTGACATTACATACCAATAGTGGGCCTATCACTACTTAAAATTATCGCTCATCAACATACCGAGACGCACGCTGTAACAAGACTTGCTCTGGCGGGTGGGGCAAAATTCTGTATCGATAAATGTGCTGATACGCCTCAGAGCGAGTCATACCGAGGTATCGACCGAGGGCGGCGGTTGCTACTGAGACAGAGCGGGAATGCCCATGATGACAGTGAATGAGCACTGTCTCTCCGTCGAGCAATGCATCGTGCAACTCGTCGGCTGCCGCCTCGAACAATTCGTACTCGCTGCTTCCACCCCACCTATCGGCCTCACCATCAGACATATTGTACCACGAGTAGTCACAACTCGACGAAACGTTGTCCTCGATGGAGTCTTGACAGACGGTAATCACTCTGTCGAACTGTGTGGTTCCACCCTCTCGCGCCTCACGGATTCCACTGATGTGTAGTTCTCCTGCGCCGTCGAATGGGATGTTACTCATACAACACTGTTGGGCTACCACATATAAAAAGGTTAGGGTCTACACCTGTCGAATAAATGAGTTCTCACACTCGCCGCAGTGTATCGCAAACCCATGCATAAATTCATAGTCTACATTTGTCGATTTAGAGCCACACTCTGGGCAAACTAGCCACTGATTAAGTGACGAACTATCTCTTAGGTGTGGCATTATCGCTCATCTCCATAGGCGACCATCTGGCTCTCGACATTGCTCTTGCGAGCACTCGACTGAAGCTTGATATTCCCTTTTGGCACGCGACCTTTCACTGCCACAATTGACCCATCCTCAGTCTGGTAATCTTCGATAATGCTTTCTTCAACTGAGAGGAACCACTTAATCGTGGTGGATACTTCACTTGAAAATAGTGCCATGTCCATATCTGTCGGCATCGTGAGTACCGTCTCTTTCTCCATTGGGGAGAGGTCGGACGCTTCTTTGACTGGCATGGTTCGAATCTTGTCTTCGGTGAGTTCGTCAGTCATCACATCTCAACAAAAGGGCGCTATTGTAATAAGTGTTTCGCTCACTGTTATTCAATTACTGATGTACTTGGGGAAACTACTACCAGAAAGAAAGCTACAACAATAAAGATAACAAGCGTGATCACTAACAGCACTGTAAGTGTTTCATCTAATGGTTTGATATTTAAAAGACTTGGGAAAAAGGCCGCACCTATCGACAAAGAAATGGACGCTGCTGTTGGAAGCACATACAATGATTTATTTAATCCGCTAGCCAACATCTTCATTCGATTCTCTCGTCTATCTATTAACTCCATGTATGACATATACGAATCTGCCTCGACACACGTATCACACAAGTGCGCAGTTCTCATAGAGTCAGGGAGACGAGCCCCTCCTGAATCAGTTACAGGAATTGTGTCGACAAAGTATGCATTTTCTTTATCGACAACACGAGAACAGCTATCACACTCAAACTTTTCTACTTCTTCGACGACAGAGCGCGGTTCTTCGACTGTTATCTTAGCCATACACTACAGTTAGGGAACTACCGTAATAAGTGTTTTGCTATTCTAATTTATTCATCGAGAGCCCCTCTCCGCACTACAAGATACGGCTCTGCTCCTTCAACTGTTGTTCCAAACTCTTCTTCGAGCGCCGCGAGTGGGTCATCAATCATACAATGTAATAAACACTCTCTATCGATATAAGTGTTTCGGAATGTGTGACCTTGGATTCGAACCAAGAACCACCTCGTCCCAAACGAGGTATCATACCTGATTAGACCAGTCACACAAAAG
>OBEU01000010.1_pt1 | contig 9708 bp, 15 predicted proteins | sample 1502921 | NCBI WGS metagenome assembly OBEU01 (sample SAMEA3313256, study PRJEB22394) | marine metagenome | biome: ocean biome; feature: hypersaline pond | place: Mexico:Baja California Sur:Isla Carmen, Loreto Municipality, Mexico | collected 2007-03-21T04:19:00Z | depth 0.15 m
CTTCACCCGACGAGCGGGTGTTCCTCAACCGGACGGATCAGGCGTCTATCGAGAACGGGACCGTCGCACAGCCCATCTCGTTTTCCAACCCGCTCATCATCGAGGACGGCGTCGACTTCGAGGTCGTCCAAGACTACGTCGACTGCCGTGGCGACGTAGAGGTGGTGCTGTGGGGGACGAAGCCGTCTGCGGAGCCGCCGTTTAACTCCGAGTCGCAGTTTGAGCCGATTGCACCGCTGTTCTACGACGGCCAAGCCGGGGTGTTCAACCTCCAGCGCGTGGCGGAACCGACCGCGCGCTCGGAGCTATCGCCCGGACTCGAAGGCCAGCAGGCGATCGCGGCGACCGTCGAGAACGTCTCAGGCAACCCCGACCCCATCCGTGGAAAGGTGTACATCAGCGCCGTCATACGGAGGCCAGTTGAATAATGTCCCGTAATCAGCAGATACAGAACTTCATCGACGCGTTGGAAGCGGCGGACGGTGTGAGCGTCGACGCCGACCTTACAGCCGAATCAGTTACCATCGAGGACGACGCCGGGAACCAACTGGCGATAAGCACCTCGGGTGGTGTTACCGTCACCGACGACGGTGCGTTCGACATCAACTCGCTGCCCGAGCCGGTGACTGTCGACGCCGGTATCACAGACGGCGCGGTACAGATCACCGACGCCGAGGGCGACACGCTTCACATCACAAGCGGCGGGCGGATGCTCGTGTCGGTTCCGGGCGTTGTCGAAACCACGACGCCTTCGACGACGACTGACAGCGCGTACGGCGTCCAGACCGCAGACGACACGGCCTCGCTCATCATCGACACGAACGAGAACCGGGAGTCGCTGCTGCTCCAAAACAAAGGCAGCGAGCCGATGTACGTCGGCTTCGACGACACCGTCTCGACGCTGAAGGGCGTCGAAGTCGCCGCAGGCGGGACGTACGCGGACGACACGTACACCGGCCCCGTGTACGCGATCACAGGTGGCGGGTCGGTGAACGTGGCCTTCCAAGACATCTCGACGCAGTAGGAGCGGGCAAACCTCTTTGTACGCCGCTGTATAACAGCAGGCCATGCCTGAGATCAGTAACCCGCCGGGGATCACCGACTCGGCGGATGTTGACCACGACGAGACGAGCAACCGGACCCACGACGGCGACGATCTGGCACCCGCTACTCTCGAAGCAGACGGCTCACTAAGCGGGCCGACCGCATCTGAGGGGGATGTTGTGACTGTCCCCGACAACCCCGACGTAGTACCAATTTATTTTGATAGTAACACTGGCGAACCACTTGTCCCTGATTTGGAGAAAACGGTATAATGGCTAACAATCATCCACTTACGAAATTAGCAGGCGGAGCAGCATTGTACGTGCAGGCATCTGAACCAACTGAAACACCGAAACCAAAACCAGACGGTACGGGGGGTATTTGGTACAATATCGCTTCACCGTTCGGAAATTTGAAATGGAGATTCACTACTGACAACAATATCGAATCAGGGGTCGATGTAGAAAATGGAATAGCCGTTTTTCTTAAGAGCGGTGGAGAATTATTCGGGATTGATATATCAGACGGGTCAAAATTGTGGTCTACAAACGTCGATGGTTTTTATCAAACTGGTTTGAAAATATCTAATGGAACAGTTGTCCTCGGAAGTAAATCACCAGCGATAATAGGATATGATATTACAGATGGAACCCAACAGTGGAGTTACACCACAAACAACACTCCATCGTCAGGAGCAGCTATATCAAATGGAACAGCTATCATGGGAGACAGTACCCCGACTGTTTATGCAGTTGATGTCACAGACGGCTCGGAACAATGGACTTATACACCTAATAGTAGTGTAGAGTCGAGAATTGGTGTTGAAAACGGAACGGTTGTTTTCGGTGATAATAGCGACTCCATGTTCGGATTGGACATAGCTAACGGGTCGGAAATATGGACATATTCGACCGCGGGATCAGCAGTTAGATCGGGTGTTGCAATCCAGAATGGGACCGTCGTAATGGGCAATAGTGATGCGAAAAACTACGGAATAGACCTATCAGACGGGTCAGAAATCTGGAGTTACCATACAGCCGCCAGTGGAGGAAATACCGCAGGCATCGTGATCGGTCGAAACGGTACTGTTGTTGTTGGTGACGACAGCGGCTTGTATGGACTGTCAATTCGCAATGGAACAAAGAAGTGGCAGATTTCCGAGTTGAATATTAATAGATCGGGAATGTCACTGAATTATCCCGTGGTACTCGTAGGGGCTGAGGATAGCAACATCTACGGAATAGATATACGAGACGGGTCTATACTGTGGCAGGTTGGAGCGCAATTACCCGTTAATTCGGAAACTGCTATACAAAACGGAGTGGGTTATATCGGGTCTAACGACGGGAATCTATACTCACTTGATGGGCAAAAATACGCAGAAGTACTAATATCAGACGGAAGCGAATGGGTAGAAGGGATTTAAAATGTTCATAGAATACGATAAAAAAAGTGGTCGTATAGTTTGGAGGTACAGCGGGATTACCAGACCTGCAAACCTACCAAATGAAGACAGCGGCACAAATATTACAGAGAGCAATCTCTCGGTCGATGATATAAAAGCAAAACAATCAGAGGCTACTCCCGACGACGATGAAAACGCATTTTTGATTTATAATCCCGATTCTGACAGTCTCGCAATCGGTTACGAGGTTGTTGAGTAGGCTGTTCTAAGAGCAACCTACAAGCGGCGTCGGTGTGTACAAAACGCCATGTACCCCGTTGAGGCCGTTCCTGACGGTGCGGTGTTCGCCCCTCACCACTACATCTACGGCCTGCTTCTTGTCGCCGCACTCGTCGGTGTCGTGTGGGACAACTATCCCGACCGCGAGCCGCTGCTCGTCGCCCTCGGTGCTGGGACCGGCCTCTTTGGCTTCTTGTTCGTGTGGCCGTGGTATCCGCCTGCGGGGGCCTCACTCTCGCTCGCTGGGCCGATCGTGTGTGTTGTCGCAGTCCTACTCGGGTGGGTCGGCACGCCGGTCGGTGGCGTGTGGGACGACTACCCGACGCGCTACCGTGTCGGTGTCGTTCTGTTCGCACTGGTCGCGCTTGATGACGCCGTCGAGCACGCGTTCGGTGTGTGGACCCCACTCGACGCGCTCTGGAACGGCGGGCTGTACGAGCACGCCTCGCTCGTCTCACTCGTGTTGGTGGGCGCAGCGGTCGCCGTGATCGCCGTTGGCTCGGTCTACCGAGCGCGGTAGCCGCCAACACTTTTCTCTCAGTGGGTTGTTACTCGGTGTATGAGCATCACGGTTGAGGCAGATACGCCTGAAGGGCAGCTTGTGTTACAGCAGTGGTCACAGGCACAGGCGTTTCGGTCGCTTATTCCCGACTCCGAGTGGCAGCGGGTCGAAGCATACTTTGGACAAGACGGGGGAGGTGGTTCGTCAGGCGGTGGTTCGTCCGGTGGTGGGGGCAGCAGTGAACCGTCTGGCTCGCCAGACGTGCGTATCGTCGACTTCGGACTCAGCAGCGGCTTTCCCGACCAGACGCCGCCGCTTGCGGCAGGCGACCGCGTCACCTTCGAGATCGCGCTGACCAATCAGGGCACTCAAGACAAGAACCAACAGGGGTTCGTCGTCGAGGCGGACGGCCAGCAGGTGTTCGACGGCGCGCTCGCGTCCCCGACCAGCACGTCGACAAAGCGTAACCTCCGTGTGAACATCCCATCCGTCTCACAGCAGACAGAGGTGAGCTTCTGTGCACGGCTCGATAACGGCCGCGAACAGTGTGTATCGCTCCCTGTCGTCCCCGGCTTCGACCCGGACGCTGTCACCGTCGAAAGCATCACCGTCCCCGATCAGATTACGCTCGGGGACAACCTCTCGGGCACGTTTCGCGTCCGTAACCCCAACCCCACCCCCGCCGACATCCGGTGGCGAGTAGACTTTGAGGGGCCGGTCGTCGACGACGGCGTTGCTCGCGTACCGGGCGAGACGGTCGTTGAGATCGACTACTCCGGCCGTGGTCCCGAGGAAGTGGCGCTGTTCGACGTGTGCGCGCGGTTAGATTCTGTCACCCCCTCGTAGCCCAAACGCCTTTGGTACGTGTCGCCTAACAGGGGCGTATGGCGACGAACAAATCACGGATGGTATTGAAAGCCGCCCTGCTCGCACCTGTCGGGCCGATCGAGGCGTGGGGCGTGCAACAACTACTCAACGGCGACCCGGTGGCGGGGGGCGCAGCGATGGCGATCGGGGTGCTGTTTGTCGGCGCGTTCGTTGCGTTTCAGGAGTACGACCTGCCATACGAAAGCGAGATCATCGATCTCATCGAGGCGAACCAAGACGCGCTTGACGAGGACGACGCAAAGCAACTTGCGAAAGACGTGTCGGAGCTGTACGACGAGGCAGGCAAGCCAGAGGTGTATCTGACTGACGAGGAAAGCGGCGACTCAAGCGACTCGAATAACGACTCGGGCAAGTAAATGTTCCAACCGCTACTGGGGTGGCTGGAAGTGATCGTCGCCGCGACGGTGATCCTCGCGGCGGTAAAGAGCGTCTACTCCGGATGGCTCTACAAACGAGTGCTGCGACCGCTCGAACGGATCGAACGAATCGGTGAGGAAGTCGACTCGATCAAAGAGCGCCAGCAGAAGATGTACCGTCGCCAGCAACGTCAGATCGACGCCGTGATTGCGTTGGGTCGTTCACACCGCTCGGACAACGACTTCGACGAGGAAGCCTTCAGACGCGACGTGCGCGGCGAGCAGGACTCCCCGGACGACTACCTGAGTGACGACTGACGCCCGAACCTATACCACACGCCCGCCCGTACAGCCGGGTATGTTTGAAATGGAGATCGTCGACGGGCCGGATCTCTCGAAGCTGAACTGGGTGTACGACGATGATCGCGGGCGGGTGTTGGTGCGGACAGACCGGCTGCTCGATCAGGTGCCATCTATTACGGTCAGGGCGACAGCGATGGGTAGTGCCATAGACTTTGACAACCCATCGATCAAGCTCGACGACGGACGCGGGCGCGCCGAGACGGCCTACTACGAGTACGATGAAACCTCCGACCAGATCAATCGGTGGTTCTACGATAACGACATATGGGCGGCCGACGAGCCGGTTTCAGAAACGTTCGAGTACCGCTTCGACCGCGAGGAGATCCTCGGCCAGTACAGAGACGGCGAGTGGAGCGAGAACGGTATCTCGCCGGGTGATATAACGGTCGACTTCGGCTACCGCGACTCGCTACGGACAACGACGACGGCGGTGCTCGATGTGCCAGAGATGCAAAGATCCGCGATAACGTCCGTGTGACCGACCTCGACATCGACGTACAGAACGGGCAAACACCGACGATCACCCCGACCGCGACCGTAGCGAACCCGGCCGATCACGGGGTCGACTACCCGATCCAGTACACGGTGCGGGCAGACGGTCAGCGGACGGCGACTGGGGCCATCACCATCGAGGACCTCTCTGGTTCGCTCTCCCGGCGCGACCCGGAGGTGTCGACAGCGGTACTGCCCTCAGTGACGCTCCCAGCGGGGACACAGGACGCCACGGTGTTCATCGAGCCGCGTGACTGGGCGGCGGCGTACGGTGAGACGTACTCGGAGTCCATCTCGACGGACGCGCCGGTCCCGACCGACGTACAGATCGTCGACTGTGACATTTCCCAGTCACGCGTCACCGCGCCCGCAGAGGTGGATATGTCGGCCACGTTGGAGAACCCCGCGCCGTTCCGTGTGACTGCTGAGGCCGTCTTTTCACTCGGCGCAGAGAGCCGCCCCGAGACGGTCACGCTTGACCCCGGTGAGCGGTACACCGTCTCCCAACGCGCACCGGTGTTTGGTGGTGGGACCGTACAGGGGTCGGTGTCGCTCGTCGTGGCCCCAACAGATAACCCATCTGCCCGCGAACAGGGGGATATGGCCGACTGTGGCACGGTCGAAGTGCTTGCTGCCTTCGACTCAAACGCGGTGGAACTGTCCGGCTGTAACGTCTCTCCGACCACGATTACGGCCGGAGATACCGTCACAGCGACTGTGACCGTCCGAAACAACAACAGCAACAACGCCGCTCGGGCGGTGGTAAACTTCACCGCGTCCGGCACAAGCGCGTCTGATACTGTCACCGTACAGGCGGGCCGGACAGCTACGGCCCGCGCGGAGTTCGTCTTCGAGTCAAGCGGGTCGTACAACGTCGACGCGTCACTCGGAAGCGTCTCGCAGGCTTAGACGCTGACGCTGTCGATACGGAACGACACTTCTCGCGTCCCCGGTTGGGTGAGTTGTATCCTCACACGGCCAGAGGCCTGCCCGCCGCCGGGGACGTTCACTTGGGTGGTGCCTGCCTGACGCCCGTCGACGAGCACCTGCACCGTGGCGGTCACGTCCGAGCCGAGTGGGTTCGAGACGGTGAAAAGTGGGTTGACGGTGCCGCCGGACTGTACGGACGGGTCAAGCGTCGACCCGAGACAACTGATCGAGACATCGTCCGGCGTAATGGCTGGCTGGTCGACAGGTGGTTCCTCTCCCGGCGGTGTGCCCGGCCCGGTGTCCGACGCAACGTCCACCGAGCCACACCTAAAAGTTTCTCCATCCACCTCGATCTCGACTGGCATATCCTGTCCGATGGGCAGGTCGTCTGGGTCCACCACCTCCTCGTAGCTTGTGGGTGGAGAGAGGATCTGCCACTCTCTGCTCTCGACAGCCTGTCCATCGACGTACACCGTGGCAGTGAACGAGCCGCTACCGGGTCCGTCGACGGTGAACGGGATACTCAGGCGACCACCGGGCGTTCGGTCGGTAGAGCAGTTGGTGACGGTGTAGCTGCCACCTCCTGCGCCACCACCTCCACCGGCAGATATGTCAAAGAACCCCTGCTCTTGTTCACCGTTATCGAGGACGGCGGCGACGTACACCTCGTCTTCACCGCGGAACGCTTCGTTGATGAGCGCGACCTGTGTCTCGAACGCGTCCGTGCCAGCACCGGCTGTGCCCCGTATGTCTGTACTGCTGCGTTCTCCGCCGATGTCCGTTGCGACTGTCACTTGGCCGGAGAAGTCTGTTGAGCCGAAGCCCGTCTCAAACACTCTCACAGTGACCATCACGGAGTTTTCGCCCCCCGTGACATCCATTATGTCTATTGTGGGTGCCATATCCACCGTTTCACGCGCAAGATAAAAGTCTCTATGGGTAGTTGGGGGAAACGACTATACTCTACGCGGCGTGTACAGGATGTATGGACCTACAGTTCCGCGCCCCGTCTATCGAGGCGCTTCAGACCAGTGGTGCCGGATCGATACTCGCTTCCCAGACCAGCACTGCCAGTTGTGGCACTGTGACCGTCACGGAGGGTGACACCGGCACCGGCGGTGACGGTGGTAACGGTGTCGACACCGGAACGGGTGGTGCGGGTGGTATGATGGACGGTCTCGGGTCCACCACCATCCTCCTCCTCGTGATCGTCGCGGCTGCTGCTGCGTACACAGTCACTCAGGCATGAACCTACAGTTTGAACAGCCGTTCGAGTACCGTCAGACCGCGGAGGTTAGAGCGGAGTCCCCAGTCGACTCTAGGCTTGTGTTCCAACGCGGAGACCTGACCGGTGGGCCAGTGTTCTACGTGGACGACGTGCGGATACCGCGAGAGGTCGCTCCCGGCGGGACCGTCGCGGTTGAGGTCGATGTCACGAATGAGCGGCGGACAGTAACCCCGCTCAACGACGCCTACTGCGACACTGGAGGCTTCGTGTCGGCTGAGGGTCTGGCGGCAGAGATAGCCGTCACGCCCGAGTGGTTGGGGCAGACGGACACCCAGTCGGTGTGTGTCGCGGGGGCAGTCATACGCCCGACCACGGAGACGCTCGTGTTCGAGTACGAAGCGCCGTCAACTACCGGGTCGTACACGGTAGAGATAGTGGGCGATTCGGGGACTGGGGGCGGGCAAGTGTCGTATGAGACGGCCGTGGTTGAAGACGGCGAGACGAGTCCCGGTGGCGACTCCCGGTCGGACGGCGACGACGACAGTGATAAAGTAATAGACGTTGGAGATGAGATTGGGATACTCGAACTTCTGGGTATCTCACAAACAACAGCCGGTCTAGCCGTCCTCGTGTTGGTGCTACTGCTCCTACTGTCCGTGTCGCTGCGGTAGCTACTTCGACTCTAGTAGCTGGTTACAGCCGGGACAGCGAAACTTGGTGCCTTTAGGCGGTAGGTCGGTGATCTGTGTCTCACACTTCGGGCAGTTGATGTAGTCTTCGACGACGCCCACGGAGTCCTGACCAGCGTTCTTCGCGCGGTTGATACCCTCCATCTTCTGCTCTGCCATCTCCTGTCCGACTGACGCGATGGCCGACCCGAGGGCGGTAGCAAGCTTGCCCTGAGACTCCGCTCGCTCTTCTGGCGTCGACGCCCCCATATCGGCCACCATGTTCCCGACCTGCGCGCCCGTCTGTATGGCGTCCTCCTGTGTGGCGAGAGAGCCGCCCTGCTGAGGCGTTTCTTGCTTGGCCGGTGGTTGGGAAGCCTCGGCGGGAACGTCTGTCTGATGGGCTGTCTCGGCGTCTGAGCCACCCACCTCGACGCGGGTGGTGCCACACTCGGGGCACTTTGGGCCGCCCGAAGCGTACTCGCTCGGCGGTTTCTTGAGCCACCACTCGTCTTTGTCACAGTCTTCATTACCGCAGTAGGCGTACACCATACCGCGTCCAACGCGAGCTATGGAGTTAAGCTATCGGGTAAACCTACCTGATCAGCGCGGAAGCACGCGCGTACTCGCACTCAGCACGCGCCTCACCGAGGCAAGAACGACAGTAACAGAGATACTCCTTTGGCTGCTTGTACGACATATAGTGCGTCGGCCGCTTCTCACACCCGGCCATCTGGCACTCGTCTGGTGCTTCATCCCGCGATGGAGGAGAGTCAAACCACTCGTAACGCGACATCACCTACAGCGAGGCGGTCTTGATGTCCGCTTGAACTGCCGACCCGCGGATGGTCATGCCCTCAGATCGGATGGCGTTGCGAAGCGCCGACCGGACGTTCTGGGCGTCTTCCCAACTAATCGCAGAGGCAGTCTCAGCCGCGAAGGAGTCGACGGTGTAGTCCTGCGTGATGTTCTGGACGATCGGGTCTCCACTGAGTACCTCCCGCCGGATGGACGCCAACTCCATCTCCGCCTGTTGTCTGCTGAGGTCTTCCTCGACGGTGACGATGATCTCCACGATAGGCGTCTGTGCGCTTGAGCCACCCTCGGCCATACTCCGTAGTGTATCCTCGAAGCTCATGCTCGCCCCTTCGCGTGCCCGGCACTTATGCTTGAGCCTCGTGTACTGGCGCTCATGGACGTGATCAAAGAACGGGTCAAGCGCGTGGTCGCGTCGAAGGTGACAGACGCCGCCATAGAGCGTTTGGCAGGTGAGGATCTTAGTCGCCTCGACCGCGCACGGGAGAAAGAGAAGCAGGCGCAGATGAACGCCCTCGCGCGAGCAGCCTCATCCGGATCGGCGCAAAGTCGGCCCGCTGGAGCCGGGTCTTCGGCCTCCGAACCCCGGGTGTTAGAGGACATGATGGAGGAGGAAGACTGCCCAGTCTGCACCTCTATCCTCGCGGCCGTCTCAGAGATGACCGAGCCGCGGCGGACCCGTGGTGTGGCCGAGTACGGCGAGTTTCGGCTCGCGGTTGAAGAGTCAGAGGAGATGG
>OBEU01000011.1_pt1 | contig 9418 bp, 8 predicted proteins | sample 1502921 | NCBI WGS metagenome assembly OBEU01 (sample SAMEA3313256, study PRJEB22394) | marine metagenome | biome: ocean biome; feature: hypersaline pond | place: Mexico:Baja California Sur:Isla Carmen, Loreto Municipality, Mexico | collected 2007-03-21T04:19:00Z | depth 0.15 m
GGCGCGATCGGCGTCTACAACCTCGACACGATGGGTGCGACGTTCGACAACGCCGAGATCAACGGTCTGACGATGCCGATGGAGTTCCATGCGTCCGACCTGGCGAACGAGGACCAGGAAGTGAACGTGACGTTTAGCGAAGCCACGCAGTACCCGAACTTCGAGCACCGCATGGAAGCGTACTACCGGCTCGAACTACCGGACGCATACGACCTGACCTACGCCGGTGCGACGCTCCAACAGGACGTGACGCTCCCTAACTCGCGCTACCAGACCGTTGAGATCGCAGAGGGCGCGTCTGACACGGACTTCGCCGACATTAGCGGGTGGACCGACACGCTCGGTGCGATCGGATCGCAGGGCGACACGGTGACGCTCGACGACACGATTCAGCCGGGCCAGGAAATTGCCTTCCATACGACCGTTCTGGTGACGGGTGACGAGAAGGCCAACCTCGAAGCAACCGCGAGCGGTGGCGGTGGCGGCTTCTTCGACACCAGCGGTGACGGTCCGATTCAGAAGTACGTGCTCTCCCCGATCGGCGGCGCTATCGCCGCGATCATGGGCTACCTCCGACTCAGAGGCGGGGACTGATCATGACCGAGCACCACACCGCAACGGGGGTGAGAATATATGTCCAGTAGTGGCCCTCCGAGTCCCGACAACATCCTGAACCGGGGCGACATCGAGAACGGCACGTTTGGCGGCCTGTTCCGGTTGGGACTTCGTGGTGCGCTCTACGGTGCGTTTCTGTTCGTCATTAGCATCATCACCGGGCTTGTCGACATCGTACAGACGTTTCTTGGTGAGATTTCAAGCTCAGTCGTCACCGTGTTCGGGTCGTTCTTCGGCGGCGTCGGCGACCTGATCACAGCGGGGGCGGCTCGGACGACAGAGTCGTTCATCCTCCCTGCGGGGTTGGGGTGGGTGGAGGGTCTGTTTTGGGTTATCGCCGGTGTGTGGGTCGTCCAGCAGGCGATGGCACAGTTCTCCACAGACATCTTCTTCATCCCCGGCGCTGACATCATCCCCTTCTTCGGGAACGAACAGGACGGAGCAAGAGACGATGAGTGACCACACACGCCCCGCCCGCGGGCTCACGCGCCGCGTGCGGACATGGACCCTGTTGGGGGTAACACAACTCGGGACCCGTCCCTGGCGGGCGTGTGTGTCCGGTGAGGTGTCGCGATGAGCGCCGACCGAGAGGACGCCGACGAGTACCTGGAAGCCGATGGCGAGCGAATCAACTGGTCTAAACTCGGCGGCGAGTTGGGCCGTGGGTCGCTCTACGCGCTGATTCTGTCGGTTCTCGGGGTCTTCATGGACGTCTACTGGTGGGTGTGGGACGCGCTCGACAGGATTGCAGCGAGTCTTCCGACGGTGTTCGAGCGCCTACAACTCGGTGCGCTCACACACATAGCGGCCCGAGTCCGCGGTCGATCGCCAGTATGGCTGTCGGTATTCTATTCGACAACAACCCCGTGTTGGAGCGGTTCGTCCGTGATCCGCGCGGCACGATTCTCGGGTTCTTGCTCGGGTGGGTTGTGAGCCGCATCCTCGACGTCGGCGAGGTCGTTATCGGCGGTATTCTCTCCGCCGGAACGGTGATCGGCGGCTACGTCTTCACGCTGCTCGACCTCATGGTGTACCCGCTGCGGCTCGGTGCCGAGAGTATGACGGCGCTCGTCGGCTCCGTCACGGCGGCGAACACGGCCGTTGCACAGAGCTTCGGCCCGTTCGCCCCCGCGGCACTGATCGTGGTGATCGGTGCAGAGGTGTTCCTGCTTGTGGTGGTGATCGACTTCTTTGTCCGCGCCGGCTTGCTTGGCGTGTTAGGAAGCATCCCGGTCGTCGGGATCGCGTTCACCACAATCGGACAGCTCTACTTCGAGGCCCGCGACTCGCTGCTCCGCTTCCGCGAGGTGTTGTTCGAGTGACCGACCACAGCCGTCGTTCGGTGCTTACAGTCAGTGTGGCCGCTATGGCAGCTATAGCTGGTTGCACGACGGAAGCGACGCGGTCGGCACAGACGTCGGAGTCGACGACACAGGCGGACGGGCCAGCTCCATATCCGGCCGACCCGACGGCGTTCGCCGACGGGCGACCGGTCGAAACGGCCGACGGTCGGACGCTGTATCAGCCACGGTCGGTGACGGTGTACGATTCACTCCCGTACAGCGACTACAGCACCGGTTCGGAGCCGGGCGATTGGGAGTATCGAGCCGTCGACCGTGTTGAGCCGGTCGAACAGCGCCGTGTGGCCGTCGTTCGGATGCAGCAAACGAACACGGCTCCTGGTGCTGATTACTGCCCTGCGGCGGGGACAGACGTCGGTATCCGGCTTCCAGACGGCTCAGAGTCCGCGTTCGTGCCGGTGTTGCGCGTGGTTCCGGTGAGCGACGCCGGGGACACACCGCGCGACACGCACGCACACCCGCCCGGAGAACACACCGACTACAGTCTCGATCAAAGCGACACCGACCAGGTAGACCCGGAAACGACCGTCGACGCATGGGGCGTCGCGGTTGTGCCGTCCGACACCGCAGCAGACGAGATATACCCCGCGTTCGGGTCCGAGTCCGCCGATAACGGACTCGCGGCCTACTGGGAGAATGGATACGATGTGGAGGTGCAGACAGATGCCTGACGACGACAACACTCGGAACCTATGGGAAACCGCTGCGGGTGCCGTGAGCGGGTTGTTGGCCGGGATTTTCGGGCTATTCGACCAGCTATTCGCCTTCGGTGGCGAGTTGCTATCGGTCGGTGGCCTCGACGCCATCTTGAGTGGCTTCTACGCCAACGCCCCCACGTTGTTCACGATGCTGTCGGTAGCACGATCGGAGTTTCAGAGCGTTCTGACCGCCGTGCTTCCGCAGTCCGCGTGGCAGATGATCACGGTATTCGTCGGCGTGGTGTTCCTGCTTGCGTTAGCCGAACGCCTCACCAGCGACTTCCGAGCACGACTATGATAGCACAGCCTGATCACACAACAGCCGACGACGGTATCGAACAACCGCGAACAGCGGTGAACAGCGGTGAACGGACGAACGGCGTCGAACGGTGTCGAACGACGTCGAACGACGTTGAACAGCGTGGGGTGCGCGATGCCTGCTGACACGCACGGCAAGTCGCGGACTCGCGGTGACACTCACCGTAGCCGCGCTCACGCTACTCACGCTGATCGCCGTGTTCAACGGCGTCTTCGGCGGTGGGCCGTTCATCAACGGTTTCACCAATTTCATCTTCGGCGTCGAGATCGCCGGGGCGTTTAGCGGCACCTGGCGGATTGTGGTTATCCTCTCCGTGCTGCTGGTGCTCTCGTTGCTGCTCGACTTCTACGACGGTGCCGACCCGGACCGCGACATCAAATCACCCGCCCCGTTTTGGATTGGGTTGGGGATCATCGGTCTGTTGCTGATCGAATACCTTGTTCCCCAATTCGTCTTAGAATCGCTCGGGTTCCTCGGGATTATTGAATTTTTCCTGGGGGTTCCGCTCGAAGAACTCGATGCTATCCGAACGGCCGTGCTCGGTGTCGTGTTCCTGGTGGTGTTCTACGCCGCCCGCGCCCGCTTAGGCGCGGAGCTTGATGGCGTGAACGTCCAAGCGGCGTCGACGCCGGGTGGTGTCACATACCAGGTCGGACAGGGCTTCATCGGCCTGTGGCGGGATTATAGAAAAACGCTGGTTTATATTGCCGGCGCGGCGTCGACGCTGACAATCCTTTCGCTGAACGGTGTTTTTGAAGCCATCTTCGAGTTGTCCGGTTTCTCCGACGCTCCGTTGTGGAGTGGGTATCTCGGCACTCTCGGCTCGTATTACGTCAACTTCTTCACCGACTGGTTGCCGTTCGAGCTGACACCGGGCGATTTGGCGTTAGTGTTCGTTGGACTGCTCGCGTTCACCGTGGCGATCTGGCAGCAGGAATAGCACTATGACACAGACTACCATGTCCAACACGACAGACATCCGCGCGGTACTCGCGGCCGTTGCGGTGGTGGCGCTCGTCTTCGCCGCCGTCGCGACGCCCGCCGCTGCTGCTGTGAGCGACGTTTCTCCACAGGTTAACGGGACGAACAGCACGAACACGACCGCGGAGAACGCGACAGTGACGAACGCGACGGGTGTCGGTGAGAACACGACGTCGACGAACAGCACGACGAACAACACGACGGACACCGCGACGACGAACAACACGACAGACACCGACACAGCCGCGAACGGGTCGGACAGGACCGATACCGACGACTCGGAACCGGTCGATGAGACGGCGTCAGAACAGCCGTCGGACGGCGGTGACGAGTCACCAGAAGACACGGAAGCGGCCGCTACGGAACCGGAACCGGAACCGACGCCGTCGGACACGTCGCCCGAACCCGAGCCGTCACAGCCGACAGAGACGGCACAGAACGGCGGTGAACCCACCGCAGCGACGGCCGATCTGACGCTCTCGGAACTTCGCCAGCCGGGCGTGCAGATAGCGAACGCGCCACCGTCGGTTCGCGGACTCGGCCCGACGGGAGCGATCGCGATTCAGTACCAACCGATTCAGCCGCTCTCGCCGGAGCGGAAGTACCTGGAACCAGGCACACAACTGAACTCGAATACGATTCAACTGTATTCGACGCGCTTCGGGCCGGCGGTCCGCCCGCTCGACGCGATTGTCCATGTCGCGTTCTATCAGACAGAGACGCGGCAGCGGACGAACGCGAACGGACAGACGGTGAGCGAGGAAACCGTCGCAGTGAACGTCACGAAGCAGGAGACGGCGATCACGCTCGGTCCGAAGTACGACCGTTCGGAGGTGTCGCTGACGCCGCACTTCGACGAGGAATACCAGATGGCGATTTGGGTGACGGACGAGAACGGAGCCCCGCTCGGCGACGCGCGGTGGTCGAAGGGGCTGACGCACCGATCGTCACAGGCGGCTCAGTCGGCCGGGATCGATAGCGAGTCGGACCTGTGGACGTTCATCTTCAAGAACATCGTTGTCGTCGGTATCGGCGGCTTACTCGCCGGATTTGCCGGTGGGCGGCACGTCCTGAACAAGATCGGGCGCGGCACCGGGCTCGGGCTCGCCGCGTATGCGATGTTGTTCGGTATCGTGGCGTTCGTCGTGGTGCTGACGGCGTACATCCAGGCCGCGGCGGTGATTTCGAGCGTCCCGATTGTGTGGGGGCTCTTGATTGCCGTCGTCGGGTTTGTCGGATACGTCGAAACGGCCGGCCCGGACGACCGGCGCGTGCTGTTCGAGCGCGACGAGCTGACCGAAGCCAAGTCCGCGTCCGGTGACGAGGTCGTCGACGCGGTGTACGAAGACATCGAAGAAAAGCTGGCGGTGTTCCGCGAGGACGGGTCGGTCGGCCTGCCGGCGGATGGGATTCGGCCGGCGATCGCCCGATACTTCGCCGAACCCGCTATGCTCGACGACATCGACCTGTCGACGTCGGTCGACATCCGCGGTGACTTCGACGAGAAGTACGTCGCCGACCCGGACTCCGGCGAGGTGTTGGTGCACACGCCGGCTCACCTCGAATGGGACCCGCAACTATTCGACCCAGTACCCGACGGAGCGCCCGATCCGGGCCTCGTCGAACGGATAAACTGGCCGTTTGTGTTCGGGTCCGCGCTGTCGGTCGGTGGCGGCTACTACCTCGGCGACGTGCTCACCGGGTTCGGCGCGGTGGGGGCGGCCGTCGGCTTGATCGGTGTGGCCGCGCTCGGCTTCAAAGCGCGTGACGGCGTGGCCGAGTTTGAGCCTGCGCCGATCCATATGCGACCGGCAAAGGCGACGATCAAGAACACCGCGATCGAGTACGACGACGCGAAGACGATCGAGGAGGCGGACCGCCAACTCTACAAGGCGACCGCGACCTCGGCGTCGGAGCTTCGCCGCCGACAGGCGGAGCAGAGTCGTGTGACGTCGCGGAAGTTGATGGAACAGTCGACCGGCGTTTCGTTCGACCCGGACGAAGACGCACCCGGCGCGACGCCGGTCGAACGCCCCGAAGGCCGTCGCGAACGTCGCCGGCCGCGGAGTGCGGACGGCGGCCAGTCGGACGACGGGGACGACGAGGAAGACGACGACACCGACGGTGGGGGGTGGCGCGATGTCTGAGGAAGCCACCGACCTGCCAGGGGAACCACCGGAACCCCCTGAATCCGGGGCGTCCGACGCCGATCTCGGGCCGCGAACCCCAGGGTACGGAGGGATGAAATGGGGGATCAGGCGGTCGACGCGGCCGTCGTTAGATACCCTCCAACACGATCAGCGGACGATGATCTACTCCGGGCAACCGGAGCGAGAGCCGCCACTACAGCCGTTGGTCGACGGCTTCCGGTCCCGTCGGGAGCTGATCAACTGGTATCAGGCGGCGACCGTGCGGACGTTCGGCCACCTACCGACGCGCATGGCCCCGAGCGATCTTGTTCGCGACCGGGCGCTCGTCGAGGCGCTGACGGAGCCGCGGCCGCACAGCGACGAGGGTCGGAAGTGGTTGCACGCCCGCGTCGTCGAGGCGATTGTCTTGCCGGCGTGTGGAACCGCCTACCGACACCTGCGAGACAAGAGCTCCGAGCGCACGAGCGCGACCCAGTATTCGGATGAAGAAAACTGGGACGACATCGAGCCGGCCGACGAGGAACACATCGGGATGCGGCCCGCGTACTCCCGACTCGATCTTGAACAGGCGGCCGTCCTGTCGGAGCTGTGGGGCGGCTTCCGGTCGCGGATGGAGTTGAGCGAGTGGTTACACTCGCTGCACCCGGCGACCTACGGGACGTTCGGCGGCGCGGATGCGGCCACGCTGCTGAACGACGAGTTTGAGGTCGAGATGTTCCTTTCGGACGGCGCACAGCCGCGAGTCGAGCGGGAACGGTTCGCGATTCTGATGCTCCTTCCCGCGTTCGCCGACGCCGCCCGCCGGCTCCGGGCCGGCGAACAGTCAGAGACAGAGCCGGACAAGACATGGAGAGACGGATAATATGAGCGATTCATCCGACACCGCAGAGGGGTACAGTTGGGGAGAAAACTCGAAGCAAGCGCACCCGAATTACCCGCTGTCAGACGACGACAAGATCCCGAAAGGGTGGAACGAACACCACACCGACGTCGACGAGATACGTCGTCGCTTCGGTATCGGTCGGTTCGACCTGGGTGACTTCACCGACTACGAGACGCCGTATGCTGACTGTCTCGTCCACACGACCGACGGCCGATACTTCGGCCACGTCGGCGGGACGAACGCGCTCGCAATCGGTGGCAAGGGTTCGGGGAAGTCGACGCTCGCGCTCCACATCGCGCAGCGGCTCATGGACAACGCCGTCCGTGTGCCGGCGTGGGCGCTCGCGAACGGCGTCGAGGAACCCGACACGGTCGACCTGGCCCCGGACGCCGTCGTGTGGCGTGGACAGACAGCAGCGTCCGAGTGGCTTCCGTTCAAGAAGTGGACGACGCTACACCTCCCGGCAGGCGCGGACATCGACGCGACCTGGGAGCCGAACGATATGCGGAAGCAGACGTCGGACCCGGCAGAGCTGACAGACATCGTTCGGGACATCCACTACTACGAGCACGTACAGGATGTCAACGACGCGCTGACGCCGGGAACGTTCAACGTCGTGTACCCGGACCCGTCGTTCGCAGGCTGCGAAGAAGTGATGACCGACTCGGACTACTGCCCCGAACCGGTCCCGTTCACCCCCGCCTGGGAAGCCGACGAGCCGGAGGACACGACCCCCCCGGTCCACTGGTGGTTTGCGTATCTGACAGCGCGACTCGAATACGGACCATATGATTGGACGTCGGTGATCTTCGACGAGGCCGCCGACCTCGCGCCGCAGGGCGCTCGTGCCGACCGGAATCAGACCTACACGAAGATCAAGACGCTTCGGAAGGTCATGGCACAGTCGCGAAAGCACTACCTGTCGCTGTTCATGTTCGCGCACCACGAGACGAACGTCCACTCAAAGGTCCGTAGAACGTTCGACTGGCGGGTTTCCATGCCGGACGGCACGGCGAACCTGTGCTCGAACAACAACGACAACGCGCCCGTCGGCTTCCAAGACGTCCCGATGATAGCCGACATGATGAGCCGCAAAGAGCCTGGCTACGGGCTCTTTTGGGACGAAACGAACTTCACGCGCTTCCGATGGGACGACATCGGGAGTTGGGACGAGGACGAGTCGCGGTGGCTCAAACTCTCGCTCTCGGAGCCAACCCGGACAGCGCGAGCCGGGGGTGCAGCCGCTTCTCGCGCAGCATCCACCGATGATTGACCACAGACTCACACAGCACGACCGACGCGATCGTGCCGGAGCTGCTGTCGTCGACGCGACGGCATGGGTTCACGGCTCGAAGGACCGACCGCTGTTCGCTGCTGTTCGTCAGTGTTCGGCAAACGAACGCTCACGAACACCAACGAACAGCCGAGGGGCCAACCAGGAAATAGATCACACACCCACGCGCACACGCGCAGCGGATGTGAGAAGGCAGCGGCGGGGTTCAAACCCGTGGAAATCGCTGTTTGACCGGGGTGAGCCCCAGTGATACGGAATAGAGCGTTTGCGGTGTTCTCGCCGCGATCATCGTCACGAGCATGGTCGCACCCTTCGCAGCAGTCGGTGGGGCGGCCGCCGCACCCGCCGGCATGGCGACGATCCCGGCGTCGAACATCGCCGACGACGCGCCGGCCGGTGCCGACCTGAAGCTCACCGCGTCCGAGCTCGACGGCGGCGTCATGGCCTCACAACACGCCGACTCGCTCGAAGTCGTGCTGACGACGGCCGACCACGCACCGAGCGTGATGGACAGCGACAGTGCGGCCGTCTCGGGTGACGGGATGGCTGTGGTCCTGCGTGACGACGTCGCGTCGGCCGGTCGCGAGGTCGCGATCGACGCCGGCCTCTTACAGCAGGCGCTTGGGTATCGGCCCGAAGCGATCTACGGGACGCACGAAGACGGCAGTGAGTGGACTCGGAGCGCGGAGTACGTCGACGGCTACCTCGTGTTCGAGGTGCCGCACTTCTCAAGTAATGCGGTGACGTTCTCGGGAGAGGTCGACGTGTCGATGAACTCAGCGACATCGGGAACGACCGCTACGTGGGAGTTGTCTGACTACGACGCTGCCTCTAACGTGACGATCAATACGACGGGAGTGAGCAATAGCGAAACCGAATCAAAAAGTTGGAGCAAGCTTTCAGACGGCGATTCAGTCTCTATCAACATCGGGGGGACAACCGACGCTAATGTTGAAGTGACGTTTTCGCCTGGCAATTACGGGACGTTATCTGATCCTACGATTACGAATATATCAGACCCCACGAATGACGTGAACGCCGCTGCCATCAGCGATGATGGCAATATAGCTATCTTAGGCACGACAACGCCAAAAATATACGTGTCGACGTCAGCACC
>OBEU01000012.1_pt1 | contig 9189 bp, 19 predicted proteins | sample 1502921 | NCBI WGS metagenome assembly OBEU01 (sample SAMEA3313256, study PRJEB22394) | marine metagenome | biome: ocean biome; feature: hypersaline pond | place: Mexico:Baja California Sur:Isla Carmen, Loreto Municipality, Mexico | collected 2007-03-21T04:19:00Z | depth 0.15 m
CTACAGGCGTGGTCACTCGCTCAGAGAACGAGAAGGATGTGTGATACGATGATGCCGCCGAGTCAGTGCCCGAGATGGAGGTGTTCGAGGCTCCGGTGGCAAACTCTCCGCCCGGAACGCGGCTCACTCACACGCGTTCGGACGCGGCTACGACGTGATCGTGTCGTGGGACGCCGACGCCCCTCCCGAGCATGACGGCGTCCTCTCTGCGCTGCTGTCCGCCGTCGACGAGCCGGATGTAGTCGCTGCCAACTCGGTCCCGACAAGCCTTAGTCGCCACCGGAGTCTCCTCGGGGCGACAGTCGACGCCGTCGCGGCAGTAGAAGAGACGGTGTTCCCACACATCAACGGACAGGCGCACGCGATCACTACGGAGGCGTGGGCGGTGGTTGGCCCGTTCGACGACTCGATCGACCAGACCTCGATGAAGGCCGTCCGCGGAGAAGAGGAGTTTCGGCTTGGGCGGGAGCTACGTCGACTCGGGACGGTCGCACAGCCCGCTGACGCAAAGGTGTACAACGACCCGCGGCGGGTGTACTGTCAAGTGCCCATCGGAGAGACGCCACCGTACTGTGGCGATCTCGGTATATCAGACAACTATGGGGGCGACGATGAGTAACCGCCACCCGACCGAGGAACGCGTCAGTATCAGCGACCTCAGACACAACGGCCAGATAGACGCCCGCACGAAAGTCCCAGAGTGGGGGAAGGTGTCAGACGAGGAGTGTGCGGAGCTACGCCAAGTGCTGTTAGACGGTGAGATGAGTATACGGAAGGCGAGATCCGAGGTGCTGGACTCGGGTGTGATGCAGTCCTCACTCCTTCGACACGCGTCGGGAAAGTGTGCACACGACCACGGAGTGCCAGCAGTTTCATACAACCATGACACGCATACGTGGGTGAAAGCAGATGAGTGAGGACTTCAAAGACAAGATACGCGAGCGCATGGTCGCTGAAGGCCTACCAGAGCCGGTCGTAGAGATGATAGCCAGACTCGCCGGATTAGACACAACTGTCGAGGTTTCACCCGGCGCGGAGATGGGTGATGGTGTGCTGGTGGACTTCAACCTCGACGTGAGAGGCGTAGACGAGGAGTCAGGCTCCCGTCTCGTCCTCTCGCAGGACGGGAGGCTCAAGCACGGGTCTCTCCGCGTGGGAGAAGTCGATCTTGCGGGGAGCATATCTCTCGACGAGCTAGAGAGCCGGTGGGAAGGTATGCTGACCGACGCGGGGATACGACTCAACACAGACGCCGTAGCCGTCCAAATGCGGTCTGTGGGTCCAGAGCGGTATGTCCCCCACATCGTGTTCGGGAGCGACGGCGACACAAGCCCCATCTCTCCAGACAGGCTCATCCGCGTTGTGAGAGAGCTACCACGGCTCTGGAACGATCGCACCGAAGACCTCAACCTCCGAGGCAACATCGGACGGGAGTCGTTTGAGGGGACAGAGCAGACGGTCGGTAGCGTAGACGATATGCTGGGAAACCTATGACCGCCCACAACGACTAAGCGGTCTCACGCGCTATCTTGTCGTATGGAAGGAGATAGTTGTACAAGAGCCGCACAGGCCGCGATCGAAGTCGTCCGCGAAGAGTGCAGTGGGATGGACATGGAGATCCGTGAGATCGAAGACGGGATGTTCATGGAGATCCCCACCGACGCAGCCGAAATGCTCGATAACGCAGGGAACAGCCCTGTCCCACTGGAGAACTTCCAGCAGGTCGTCGACGACTCCAACTTCATCCGCTCGTGGATAGGCGGTATCGTGGAGTCTGAGGACGTGGAGAACGACCCGATGTCCACCGAGTACGCCAACCGCGTGTACACGTACGCGGAGAGTGTGTTTGACGACCCACTCGACTTCACCGCGTCGGACCTCATCGGGAGTGACGCACTCCAGATCGTCGCAGACGCAGCCTAACGATGGGCCTGTTTGACAAGCTATCGGACATCGACACGAGCGAGGACCACCTCTGGGGCCACGGCTTTGACCGCTCTGTGTGCGAGGGCTGCCCGCACAACACGGGCGGGAAGGTGCCGACCTGTGACCTCTGTGGGTGTCCGCTGTTCAACCTCGACAAGACGAACGCACCGCCTGAAAGCTGCATACGGCTGGAAAGACACGAGGAATGACCAACCAAGACCTAGCGGTCAAGTCGGAGGTGGTGGAATCGGCTCTCGAAACGTACGAGGAAAGCCTCCGGGCTATGGACAACCAATCGGCCATAGAAGAAGGAGAGAGGCTCATAGACATGGACTGCGGGGTGTGTACGTCTATCGGACAGCACCTAACCGGCCTCGCTGTAGCAGTTACCACGGCACCCGACTCGGATGTGAGGGAGTCCATTAGGGACGAGGCCCTGCGGTCTGTCCGCGGTATATCCGACGATCTGTCTCTGTAGCCCCCGCAAATATTATAACCAGAGGCTACCTTACAACTGACATGGCGATTGAACGTCACTCACTGGCCTCCGTGAAAGACGACCTTTCAGAGAGTCTTTCGGGACAGCTTGATGAGACCCAACGAGACACGCTACGGCGCACCTTCGACGACGCCGGTATCACGGACGACTACGAAGACGCCTTCGACAACTTCGGTGTCGCTGGGCCTCTCGCAGAGGCCGCCGCCAGCGGGAATCTGGGGGAACTGTACTCGGCAGTCTACGCCACCGACCCGGGGCTGCGGGACGATCTCCGCCAAGCCGCGGAGGGTGCCTTCGACATGGACACCCGCGAGATGATCGCCAAGCACGCACGAGACGAGAAGCTCGATGCTGCATACCGTGCCTGTGCCCGTGGGGATGCTGATGCCGCAGCAGAAGCGGTGAACATCAGTGGCAGCTTCAACCCATCTAGCACCCGCGAGTGCAACAACCTCGTTGCCGAAGCTAGTGGGTACTCGAAGGGTCTTCACGAAGCCTACCTCGACGAGGGAGACCAGACCAACTACGAGCACCCCGATCCCCCGGAGTAACGTACCTTCTCAGGTCGTGAAGTGAGGGCGGTCCTCACTTAGACATCCACACCTTCTTCAAACCTATCAGCTTCCGGCTCGGGCGCGTCTACTTCGTCCCATCCCGCCTCCGTTAGTCTGTAGTACGTCTTGCTATTCGAGTCGTATGGCTTCTCAACTAACCCATCTGCCATGAGGGCCTTAAGCTGCCTCCACGGCTGTACCAAAGGTATGTCGTCGTGTTCTGCGCCTTTGATAGAGTGAGACAGTGGTCTGTTCTCTGCTTCCCAGCTTGCTAACGCGTTCAACGCGGTGATCTCGTCTTCATCGCGGGAGGGTCCGCCTGCCTCTCCGGCCTCGGAGTAGGCCTTTGAGATGTCCTCTGTGTAGTGGTCCGCGAGTCCGATCTCATACGGGTACTCTCCGATAAACCGGTCAGAGTGGACATACGCGTGCTTGAGCACCTCGTCGGACTTCTCACGCCACGTATACCCATCCTCTTCTATAGTCTCAGTATACTGGTCGAACACCTCCTCTGCTTCACGGGTTATCTTCCTCATCTGCTTGCGCTCAAACTCTGCTTGCATGAGCGCAGGCTCGCGGAAGATGATGGCGTCGACGGAGGTGACAGAGTTACGATCGAGACGCTGTGACTGCTGTGTCTCGAAGATCACCACGGAGTTGCGGTGTCGAGACACGGTCACTAGCTCGTCTATCTCGATGTTCTCACTGTTCTGCGAGCGGCGAGCGTGTAGAAGCTGGTGAGCCTCGTGGACGAGGACGACGCTGTCCTCCGGCCAGTCTTCCCGCCCCGTATCGGGGGCAAGAACGTCTATCCACGACGGTAGCTGGTCACGGAGGTGCTCAGGGAACCCGAGTATGTACGCCGCTCTGTCGCTGTCTTCGCCGTATAGCTCCAGAAGGCGGTGTCCAAGTGCCGTCTTCCCCGATCCACGTTGGCCGAGGATCAGTGCGACAAACGGCTCCTGTAGGATGTCACGCCACTCGGGCGCGTTCATCTCCAGACACCCCCAGACCCGAAACGGGTCCGTGTGTGGCCGATCCCACACGCGAACGTGACCATCCCGATGATGATAAGCGAGTTGGGGCTCGGGGTGAACTTCGCCAGAGCGAACACGACACCGGCGGCCATCAACGTGAGGCCACCTGCGAGCAGCACGTTCATCGCAGCGCCACCCGGTCGATAAAGACGGTCATGCGCCCGTCGCGGTCCAAGCCGTAGATGTTCGCCTTCTTCGCAGGGACGTTGAACCGCCCCTGCCCGTCGACGCGCACGTCAGACGCGGTGAAGGAAACGTCACCCTGCGAGACGACGATGTCGACGACAGTATCATCGAGATCGTACTGCTCGCGGACCTCTGTGGGCAGTGCTTGTCGAAGATTCACCCCCACGTTCACGTCGGGACACTCAGCTTCTATCCGCTCATCCGCTGGTTCGTATTCGGTCATGTATGGTAGCACCCCCTCGGGTGGAAAAAGGGTTCCGGCCTATGGATCTAGGTCCAGTAGGACACGGTGGTCGCAGTTCTGGCAGGTGTACTCCGCGTACAGCTTGTCTTTGTCTCCGTCCGTCGCCATGAACGTCTGCGAGTCCTCACAGCACTCGGGACACGTCAGCGTCAGGAACGACGGTATGCCTATCTTAGTCATGCTCCCCCGAGAACAGGCACCCACACGCCCGGCAAATGTAGTCGTACCGGTCGAGCTTGCACCCGTCGACCATCACATCTGTCTCACACTTGGGACACGCAGGGTGCTCCCATGAACGGACAGTGGGCATGGTACTAGTCCCCCCCGTTGGGGTCGGCTATCTCAGCGGGAAGCATACCCCGATCGTGCAGGTCGTCGTAGATGGTTCCGATACCACCATCGGCGCGCACCTGCGTCACCTGTCGCGTCTCCCTCTCGTCAGGGAACTGGACGACGAACACAACGTCTGTGTACGTCTTATCCGGGTCAGAGGGCAGGGGTTGCTCTTCTAGGATCACTCCTCGGACTTTGACTTCTTCGCCAGCTACGTAGTACGTAGGTCTGTCGCTGTCTGTCATATGGTATCTGGCCCTCTCGGGCCGAAAGCGGGTTACGCCCGCTAGCCGTATTGAATCTGGCTGTAGTACGCCACGATGGCGAGAGCTACCAGAACTGCCGTCTCGAAGCCCCAGATACCGGCAGCGTGGAGTGCTGCCGGTAGGAGCGGAAGTAGCAGCAGGGGTGGGAGTAGCAGCAAGGCAATTCCGGCCACGAGGGCGGGTCTTCCCATCTGCTACCCTTCGATCAGGCTGTGGATCTGCTCCTCGCGCTCCTCGTAGCTGTCCCGCTTCTCGCGGACAGACTCAAAGGCCGTCTCAACCGACGCGACACCGCCACCGTGCTCGGCTAGCGTGTCGTCGTCTCGGTCGGCCTCGTAGGCCGTCTCGACGGTATCAGCCATCCCAGCCGGGTTCATCAACATCTCGTTAGCAACCCGGTTGTACTGGTCGATAGCCGACCCGGAGCCGACCTCGCCTCTCGCCTCGTGGCTGATAGCGTAGGTAGCCCCGCGGTGTAGCGTCCACCAGTCGGGCGAGAACGGGTCGTCTGCGTTCGCACGGGCGTTGTCCGCCGCGACCGAGGCGAGGTAGTCCGGCAGGCCAGAGTACGCGTACAGCGCCTCCAGCGTGCTGTCGTAGTCGCCTGCGAATCCGTCCGGTAGCTCGGAGAGATCGAGTCGCTCCTCGGACGCCTCGTAGATCACCTGCGAGAGTTGGTCCGTCTTCAGGTCCAACTCCTCTAGAAGCTCCTCGTACAACTCGACCCACTCCACACGCTCTTCAACGTCGCCCGCGTGCTTGATGAGCTTACCCTCGGTGATCTGGCGCAGGGAGTTAACACACTCCCAGTCCATGCCCATCCCGCGGAGTTTCAGAGCAGTGCCGCCGAAGAAGTCCCAGTCGAGTTGGAGTCCGACCACAATCGGCTTGCGGTCGTCGTCCATACCGGGTGCCTCGACGTGCTTGCCGTCGAAGAACACGTCCGCCGAGACGCGACCCCCACCGCGGGAGACACGAAACTCACCGAACACGGAGTCTTCGAGACCCTGATCGGATATCACCTCAGCCAGCGGCCGAAGGATGGTCGCCGGGTTGATGATCTCGTAGTCGTCAGTCGGGATGTTGAACAGCGCACGGTCGCCGTAGACGTGCTCGTCAGGATCGCCGCCGAGTCCCTCCACCTGCTCTTTCGTGCCGGTGCGGCCTTCGACCTGCTCGGCCACACTAGGCTCGATGATGGCGTTGTGCTTGCCGGTCTCGATCCACTCTCCCGTGATGGGGTGCTTCCAGCCAGCCGTCGCCTCAGTGGCGCGCGGAAGGCGGTCAGCAAGCGTGTTGAGACCGGCCTCGGGGAGGTCGTCCGCGGACGGGTCGTCCTCTCCGGTCGTCTCTGCGGCCCACCACTTGAGTGAGGAGCCGTAGTCTCTGACCTTCGAGGGAATGTCGCCGTCGTTGTAGCGGGTCAACCCTGCGAACGCGTACGTGCCGTCTATGTTGGTTGCGTCTTCCATAGCTAGTGCCCTCTCGGGCGTGAATGGAGGAGTGGGGCGGCTACGGTAGTCGCCCGGAGTATTCGGTCTCGTAGATCGCCTCCCCGATGATGTCGTAGACCTTCGAGGATGTCGAGATACCGCCTCGCCGGGAGGAGCGAAGGTCAGAAAGGTTCTCCTCGGTCAGCGGGAAGTTGAGCACCTTCGTCTGCGTCACCGGCCCGGAATCGACGTAGACGGCGACCTTCGCCTTGCCGTCTGACTCGTACACGCGGGCCTCTATACTATCCTCTCGCTTCTGCTGTATAACAGTCATGGCGCGTGCCCTCTCGGGCGTCGACGGGTTACGCCCGTCAGTCGTCGTCTGGCCTCAGACGCTTTGCCATCTCCCGCCCGATGGCGCGTCTGTCCTCCTCGACGCCGTCGTACTGGCGGCCTTCGTCGGTGATCGTCCACGCAGCAGCCAGCGTGTCGTCGTCCATCTCCTCGGGTGGTGGAAACTCTACCATGTGTAGTGCCCCTCTCAGGGCGTGGACCGCCGCTGCCGGAGAACACGACCTAACCTCAGCGGCGGTTCGAGACCCTTTCGGGCCGAAAAACGAGGGGTAAGCACCCTCGGTACCACTCCATCCAAGAGTGTGGGCCTTTCGGCCCGCGAAGCCCGCTGCCGGTGTGAGCGGCAGCGGTGAGAGGGACACATACCATGTAGCCTCTGACAAGACCCGACTATACGCCTAGATGGGCCTTTCGGCCCGCGAGACGCCTTACGGGCGTCACTCGTCTAAGTAAAGTTGGGCGTGCTCGTTCGCGCGGTAGATGAACGTCTTACCACCGGTCGAAGTGAACACCCGAGCGCGGTCGACGACGCCGAAGTCAGTGTACATCAGCGACAGATCGCCACTGACAGTGTCAGTCGGTACGGACTCAGACTCGGCAATCTCCCGGCTCGTTGCCGGTCCAACATCCGCGAGGATCTCTAGGATCTCTCGCCGTTGGGTGCCGCGTGCTGGCATACTGACGGGGGCGTCAGAGCTATTCCACGCTTCGAGGCGATCGCCCACCTCTGGGTCAGTCGGCGGCTCGAACGACTCCAAAGCGTCTTCTGGCGACTCCAGTGAGACGCTAAGGCTGTCGAGTCCGACATCTCCCCAGTCTATGCTCGCAACCATCTGAGGCACGATCTCGTCCGCGCGTGGTCCGTCGCCGTCGATGGAGACCACCGTATCACCGGCAGTCACCTCAACGGACGCGGTGTCGATGTCGTCGCCCGCCTCGTCCACGATGGAGAGGATGGACGCGGCGACACCGCGCGCAGTTGGACCCGACACGTCGAGGTCGACCTCTGTGTTGGTTGAGGTCATGGTAGCGCCCTCTCGGGCGTCGACGGGTTACGCCCGTCAGTCGTCGGTTTCCTCTAGTGGTTCGAGTCGAAGACGGTACGCCGTACCGTCTATCTCCACCTCGGACTCAGTGGCCTCTTCGTCGCCGTCTGTGACGCGATCCACGAGCAAGCCAGCATGGCGAGACATGGTGTCAACAGTAGACTTGGCCTCATCAAGACCATCGTACACCTCGTCGGCCTCGTGCATGGCGGTGTTCAACTGACCTTCCGCTTTGTCCACAGCAGACAGGATGTCCTCTGCGAATACGCGGATGGAGTGAACGGCCTCGTCGATCTCCTCCTCGCTGTGTCGAGAGTCTTGTAGACGCCCCTGTGCCTCCCAGAGGTCGTCAGAGACCAACTCGGCAGTTGCGGAAACGGACTCAGCAAGATCCTCGGTGGAAGCGTCGTCGTCTAGTTCCTTCATGGTTTGTGCCCTCTCGGGCGTAACCGACCGCGTGGTCGGTAGCTACTCGAAGTACGTCCAGTTCTGTGCGACCCAGTCGTACTCCTCTAGACTATCTGTACCGGACAGATTTTCGAGGACGTGACGGGCCTCGTCCGGGTCATGTAGCGGTAAGGATTGCCCGTTGTAGTGGTAGCCAGCGTACAGGTTGATAGCCCACTTTGGCCCGCCAGAGCCACCGAGAAAGGCAAAACCTCTCTCGTTGTACTCTAGCGAGGCGTGGGCCATATCACCGTCACGTATGACCTCAAAGCTCGCCAGTGTGATCCGATCACGGTCGTAGTCGTCCTCGAACGCTTTGTCTCGGTCTACGAAGTCGTTGGGGTCTAGTTCGTCCAACATGGTAGCGCCCTCTCGGGCGTGACCGGCCGTGTGGCCGGTAGTTAGAAGTAGGCGGGGTGAACCTCTCCGTTGCCGCAGAGGTGGAACACCGCGCCGTCTGTGCTGTCGTCTGAACACGCACGTTCGAGAGCGTACTCCACGGACTCCTCGTAGTGGACGTACCCTCTCTCGTATAGCTCCTCGGTAAGGTCGATCCAGTCAACGGGCGACGGCACCCAGACTAGCTCCGGGTGGTCGTAGCCGATCACTGACTCCGCCTCGAACCAGTCACACGACGGACAGTGGTACTCACGCTCCGCCGGGAACCACCCACCGTACTCGGCGCGGTAGACGCGCGGAGCGGTGTACCCACCGCGGATGTCACACCCGCCGTGGACCTGCACAGCCGCGTAGTCGGCGTATGGACCGCCGAACGCTGTTAGCTGTAAGTCCTGTGAGAGCGTGCCCCACTCCGAGTTGTAGTGTTGCCACCGAAGCGTGATCGACTGGCTCTCGACGCGTATA
>OBEU01000013.1_pt1 | contig 9012 bp, 14 predicted proteins | sample 1502921 | NCBI WGS metagenome assembly OBEU01 (sample SAMEA3313256, study PRJEB22394) | marine metagenome | biome: ocean biome; feature: hypersaline pond | place: Mexico:Baja California Sur:Isla Carmen, Loreto Municipality, Mexico | collected 2007-03-21T04:19:00Z | depth 0.15 m
ACGCGCGGCAGGTATTGGGACCGAACGACCCGCCGGACAATCCGAACGGCGGTGGCTACGTCGACTGTGAGCTGTGTGACGAGCTTCGGAGGGCTCGACTCCGACTCCCGACGGATCGAGCAGTTGCCGACCGGTTCGAGATGCCGGTGAATACGGCTCGCAATCATCTTCGCGGCACCTGTCACCACGAACCACCAACGGGGCCGGTGAGCGCCGACGTCGGTGGCGAGTAACGCCGCGTTCACCGCTGTTCGACGGTGATTATCGGCGTTCGACGCTGTTCTTTTCACTTACCTTTATGGGCGGCGGGCCACAAAGAGTAGTTGAGGCGCAGAACCCATGCAAGACGGCGCACACAAATCGACGCATACAGGACCGATCATCTTCAGCGACCCGACCGCCCGCAACCAGCTTATCGAGGAGGGCGAGGTCGTCACATTCAGACAGACGACGCGAACCGTCGGCGACACCTGGTGGCGAGAGACGCGCACCGGGCCGAAGCGCGGCGACGTCACCGTTGAGTTTATCCGGCCGGTCGACCCGGCGCTTCACGACCTGTTCCGGTACGCACCGAAATCCGGGTTTGCCTCTGTCGCGGATTGGATCGACGCGATCGAGCGGTTGAACGGATCGCTCGACCGCGGCTACCTCTACCGCGTCACCGAGGGCCACAGCGAGTCGGGAGGTGGGCAGTGATGGACGCCGGGATGCGGTGTTCCGGGTGTCTCGAACGACACGACGACTACGAGCGGGTGGCGAAGCACGCGGTGAGCGGGCCGTATCACCGCGGCGTCGCACACATCTACGAGTGTGGTCGGTGTGGCGAGCGGTCGGAGGTGTTGTTCTCGTGAGCGACACGGTCGACGCAACGGACGCGAACACCGACGAACAGCAGGCGAACGCCGACGAACACCCGTGGGACGAGTGGGAACCGATGATCGTTTCCGGGCGGCACGTCCCCGAGTCGCTGCGGGAGATGAAGATTTGGCTGCTCTGGTCGCCGGAGTTCGGAAAGACGCCGATGGCACCGTGGGAAACCGGGCATATGTACCCGGCGTCGTGGGGGTCGGGCGTCGACGAGCGACCGGAAACGACGTTCGATAAGGCCGACATGATCGCGACGATGGGGCCGGAAACGATCCACCGTAACTTCTCGTTCCCGCCACTCGACGACGGCGACGAGCCGCACATCCCCGAGCGGGTACTGCCGACGATCCTCCTGCCACACGAGCCGGCGTCGCCGCCGTTGATGCAGGTGGACTTCGACGACGTCCGCAACCCCGAGACGGGGACGGTGAGCCCGGAGGTGGCGGACATCGTCGACCGACTCGACGCCTACACCGAGGTGTCACAGTCGGGCGAGGGGCTACACACGTTCGTCCGCGCGGAGCTTCCGGGGGCGCTCGGGAAGTTCATCGGGAGTCTCGACACTGTCGGCGACATCGAGCTATACGACCACGGGCGCTTCGTGGGCGCGACGTGGGCGCACGTCGTTGGGACGCCGACGGACGTGCCGGAGCGCCAGGACGTGATCGACGAGTTGGTCCGCGAGTACGAAACCGAGGCGCAACAGCGGCGACGGAAACGCGACCCGCGGCGGGGCGTCGGCGGAAGCCCCGAAGCGAAGCGAGCGAGCGACGAATTGGACGGGATTCGTGGGAGCTTCGTTGACTACTCCGGCCTCTCCGCTGACGACGTCGACGACGATGCTGACGACGACGCGGCTGACGCCGATACCGACGCCGACACCGGTGATGGCGGACAGACGGCCGGTGGAGCGGGGTCTTCGTCGTCCAACCCCCAGGGGTCGGGCGGGTCGTCGGCGGGTTCTCGGCGGAACGCCTACTACCACGAATTAGACCTCGACGATGTGGTGTTTGAGGGGGCCTACGGCTCCGCTTTCAGCCGTCACGCGAGCGGTGGGTCCGGGCGGTCGTGGTTGAACGGTCCGCACCCAGGCCACGGTCCGCAGAAATCGGAGATCGAGGAGTGTACCAACTTCGGTATCCGCGACGATGGGTGGTCGTGCTTCGCGCACGAGGGCGGGGCCGGGGGCGCACTCGCGCTGCTGGCCGTCGTCGAAAACGTCGTCCGGTGCGACGAAGCGGCCGGTGTTCACGACAATCCCGCGGCGATGTTGAAGACGTGTCTTCTCGCCCGCGACCTTGAACCGGCGCTCGAAGACGAAGCCCCACCGTACATGGCGCTCGTCGGGGTCGCCGAACAGTTCGACCTCCCGATGGCCGACCCGTCGGACAACCGACTCGGCGAGTCGAAGTCGATCGCCCGGCAGATATACGACGAGATGGAACCGGCGGACGTCGACGGGGCGTGACGAATCCCGCCGCAGCTCTACCGGTAGAGCTGCACCACTGTGTGTGCGAGGCTGTTCGCCGACGACCCGAACACCAGCGAACAACCTCGAACAGAGACGAACGCTGACGAACGCTGTTCGACGAACGAACGCTATTCTACTGCCCGTTTGCTAAGACGCGCTGAAACCCGACCGCCGCGCGGCCTATCAGTTTAGCGGGCCTTATCTAACACACTGATTCTGTTAGCTAAGGCTCGTTAGCTAAGACGTTCGCCGCCGCCGCTGACTCACCGGCCACATCGAACACCGACGAACGCACGCGAACACCGACCGAACACTCACGAACACCGTCGCTCATGCGGTTGTGCGCGATCGAAAAAGAGCGAGTTCCGTTGCAGTATTCTGCAACGGTTCGTTTCAGTCGCCGGCCGCCGGTCCGTCCGCGTCGGCGTCGCCGTCGATCTCCTTCCCGACGTATTCCCAGGTCAACCCGTCGCCGTCGCGACGGACTTTGTACCAGTACGGCCCGTGAAGCTCACCGTCCGCACACTTGCACGTCTCGTCGCCACACGTCACCTTCCGATTCACGTAGGTCCACCCGTCCGTTCCGGGTTGGAACCGTTCTATCGTCCCATCGTTTCGCGATGCTGCAATTTCATCCGGGCTCGGCGATTCTTCGTCCGCGACTGCGTACAGCTCCGCGGCGTAGTCACGGATCGCGGCGAGCACGTCCGGTTCGTCGGCGTGGGTCGAAATCGTATCCTCAACGTAGGTCGGTAGCTCGTCTGGTGGTTCTGTCATAGTTGGCTCTCTCGTCACGCTCATAGCGTCACCTCAAGCTGCACATCCGGTTCGACGACGACCTCGTATCGAACGTCACCGTCGCGTGTCTGTTCTTTCACCACGCGGTCCGCCGAGACGTCTTCATCGACGAGCCGCAGCAGGTCGACAGCGATGTTTTTCAGCGGGTCCGCGGCGAACGACTCAACATCTGCATCGTCGTCTTCGACCTCGTACCAAACCGCTCCGTAGTCCGACTGTTTTGTGACCACGCGACCGTCCAAACCGCCGTCGTCACCGAAGCGGAGTAGGTCGAACGCGACGTTTCTCAACGGGTCCGCGGCGAACGACTCTCGGCCGTCGTCGCCAGTTGCGACCTCGTCGATCGTGTCACGAATACCCTGTAGCACGTCCACCGCTTCCGACTGATCGACGTCGGGAGCTGTTAGCGGCTGTTCACCGGCGTTCAACAGCGTCGACACCGAAGCACCGTCGTCCATGTCCGACATAGACTCGACGAGTTCCAATTCAGGCCCGTCGGGTGTGATCCCGACCACGCGGACAGCGACCTTCTCGTACAGATCGACATCGGCCACCTCGACGCCCGGTGGGAAATTCGAGAAGTGCGCGAGGCCCGTTATCTGGTCGGTCATCGCTGTTCCATTCGTGAGCCGGACGAACAGGCCGTAGTGGACCCGCTCGATCACGACGCCGAGGTACAATTCGTCGACTTCGACCTCGTCCATCAGCGCGTCGGGAGCGAGCAGCGTCGCGGTTTCGTTTCCCGTCTCTATACTGGCTTGTGCGCCGTCGGTTGTCGTGTCTTTCGTTGCCACAAGTTGTCTAAGTGGACAACGACACTTAAACGTGCGGAACGTGCTCACATACTTTCACTTCCGAATTGTCATACAAGAACCAGTAAATGATATATGTGGGCGGTTGTTTTCTACGGTGGAGGCACACTACCTCCGGCTGAAGGTGAAGGTTTGTGCGCCGTCGCCTTCGTGTCAGGGCCTTTCCGGCCCTTTTCCACACAACGACGAGCCACGCGGCTGTGCGACGCTGTGCGTGGCTGTTCGCGACCGTTCGGTGATGTTCGCTTCCGATATGTCTAAGTAGGCAACGGCCGTACTACTTCTCGTGTGGCTTGCTGGTCACACGTTGCGTCGCTCGGTGGTTCGTCCGCCGGGTCATGTCTCAATCGACGCCGGCCGCAACGGCTTGTCGATCGGGTGGGGCCGATCGATGTTCGTCGCTGCGTGTTCGGCGTCGTTCGTCACGCTTCGAGCGACGGCTGTCGTCGCATCGCTATAGCCGCTATAGCCACTATATGACCGTTCTATACTGGGTATAGTCGCTATGGCTATCGGCACTATAACGACCATAGCCCATATAGAGCCGGTAATGGGACAAGACACAACGACAATCCAGGTGAAAGTCGACACGTATCAGGCGTTGAACGGGCGGAAATTGCCCGGAGAGAGCTTCGACGACGTGATTCAACGACTCCTTTCAGACGACGGCTCGGCGGCAGAGCCGGACGCAGGCGACGCCCACGCGGCCACGACGCCCGCGTCGGGCGAACACGCGCCACCAGACACGCCTGCGCCCGCTGCTCACACGGACACGGGCGCGGACGCGGCTGGCGACGTCCTCGACGAGATTCTGTCTGAACTGGACATCCCAGGCGACGAGCGGCGGTTAGAGGCCGTTCGTGCGTGCGTGGAGTATCTTCGCGAGGTCGAAGTAGCGTCACGGAGTGATTTCATCGCCGACGTCTATCCATCGAACCGAACGGGCGTCGGAGAAGGTCGTTGGTGGGACGTCGTCGGAAAACAGGGGCTACGCAAGACTGCTGACCGGCACCCGGACATCGAGCCACCACGGACCGAGGGCGCACATAACTACGAGTGGGTGGGAGAGAGTCGGTGAACGGCAAACACGACGACACGCCCCCGGAATTATACGTCCAGCATCCCATTCCGGTGTATGAAGTGCGACCGTTGTGGCCGAACGCCCGACGGGATCGCGTATACTTGTGGACAGTGCGGTGGTCGGTTCTGTGAGGATCATCGGCTTCCCGAGGCTCACCAGTGCCCCGCGATCAGCGCCGAGAAGGCCCGCCAACTCAGCGGAACGGAGCCCTGGTTCAAAGACGAATTTCGGCTATCGAACGTTGAGAAAGCAGAACCCGAAGCGACTTCGCGAGAGCGTCGGCGTGGGGAAGACAGCCCAACAGTCGCGGCGACGTGTGAAACGTGTGACATGGAGTTGTTAGATCATGAAATCGCGGGGTGTCCGTACTGTGGCGACCCGTACTGTGGTGCTCACGTCGCCACACACCGCTCGGAGTGCGACGAAGCCCCGACGCCAACCGCCGACACAACCACCGATAGAAAAGACACGGAACCGTCTGAACGACCGCCGGTGGACGAGCCGGAGCGGCCGGGGACTGAAGACACGCAACCAGAAACGAGCACAGTTCGGCGCGTCGGTCGGTGGGTGCTCGGGAAACTCGGCCGCGAGTAGTATATCGCATTTCACGATACGAAGTGTTCGTGCACGTTCGCGCGTGTTCGCGAGCGTTCGGTTGCGTTCGTATGTGTGTCGGGACGCGGCCGGCCGCGCGGTAGTGTCTCACATCCCGACTCCGAGGTGTACGATGTGATTGACATTCCAACTGGCGCGGCGGGACAGCTCACGCTGGTTCTCGCGGGCGTTTCGGGGACGCTGCTGTATTTCGGCTACGGAGCGGCGACGAAGCTCGACACCGACGCTGGCGTCGTGCTCGCACTGCTCGCGGCGCTCGGTGTGATCATCAACTCGATCGTGTACCATTCGGTGTTCGCGTGACGTCGGGACGTGTCGGGACGTGGACGGCCGCGCGAAGCTGGTAGTTACCCACCATGCGATAAGCCCACATGGGCGCTCGCGCTCACAACGACAGCGAGGTGGAACCAGCGTGTTGAACCTGGATGTCTCGATCCCGGAACCGACGACTGTCGCGCTCGGGTTGATCGCGGCGGTCACTGTCTACGTCGGCTACGATGTGATGTCGTCGGCTGACGTCGACGTCGGGATGGCGCTCGCCGTGCTGGCCGCGGCGGGTGTGTTGATCAATTCCTGGGTGTACGAGGCTGTGATGGGTGAGGGCGCATGATCGTCGGCGCTGGTTCGGCCGCGGCACCCGGAGGTGGTTGCTGAGGCGATGAAGGTCATGTGGGGGTTGCCCCACGATACGGCGTCCCTGTCATCCTGGTAGTTGCTGTTGGTTTCCCGATTTGCTCGATCGGGGCCTTCCATTCGTTTCCTTTGTTCGTGTGACATGATTTCGGTGGTGAGCCGGTGGTTTCCCTGTGAGGTTTCCGAACTAAATTTACAGGGCTGTAAACTATCCCGCTTCTTTAAGTAGTCACCCACCCTGTGAATTAGACGCCTACGATGGCGCACAAACCGCGACCGATCCACCGACAGTCACCGCTGTATCGAACCCACCGCGAGGTGTCCACATGACACGTCGCGACACCCACGGCTACGACCCCGACCAGGTGCGCGAAGGTGAAGTCTTCAAACAAAGCCCGATCACCGGCACCATCTACCGCGTCACCAAATGGGTCGAAAAAGAGGGCGGCGGGATCGTCGCTCTCGAAAAGACACCCATCACCGACGACGATGTTTGACCCCAACACACTCCCCGACGACCCAACCGTGCTCGTGTACGCCCGCGTGTCGACCGCAGATCAAAAGCTCCCCCGGCAACTCCTGTCCGCCCTCCCGTACACCGAACGGATGCTCGGCGCGGACCTCGGCGGCGCTGACGTCGACGACGTCGCCGAACACGTCGAAGCCGTCGGCGGCGGCCAGGCCGTCGAGGTCGGCGACGTCACGATCTACCACGACAAGTCGACCGGGACGAACACCAACCGTGACGGCTACCGTGCGATGATGGACCGCGTGAAGACCGACGACGTCACCGCCGTCGCCTTCCACGACACCACACGACTCGGGCGTTCACTACAGGACATCGACACCACCGTCAAGACGCTTACCGACCACGGTGCCCAGGTCCACTTCGTTCGCGAAGGACTCCCGCCGTTCAAACCCGACGAACAAGACCCGATGGGGACGCTCATGCTCCAAATGCTCGGGGCGTTCGCCGAGTGGGAAGTCCGAACGAAACGCATGAACACCCGCGAAGGGATCGCCGCTCGCCACCAGTCCGACAACGACTACCACCACGGCAGGCCGCCGATCGGCTTTCAGAAGGAGAACGGCCACCTCTACGAACAGCAATCCGGCCCGCAAGCGTTCGACCGCGTCACGACGGTGCTCGATATGGTCGCGAACGGTGAGCTGTCGAAGCGGAAGGCCGCCGGTGAGCTGAACACCAGTCGCGCGACGATCGGGAACGCAATCGACGACCGCGGTGAGCTGTACGGGCTATAGCGGCTATAGCCACAGCCACCATAGCTGCCATAGCAGCTATATCTGCCACAGCGTTCACCGCTGTTCGACAGCGTTCGACACTGTTCGACGCTGTTCACCCACGCCTTATCTAACAAAACCACGCCGCGTTAGCTAAGGTTCCGGTGTTTCGCGCCTCGTGTCGGGACGAGAACCGCCGCGCGTGGCGGATATGATACCAGCATTACTACACAGAATCGCTACGGTCGGGGTGCAGAGGCCGTAGCTGTTGGATGTGGTAATCTGCCCAAGATGGACGGGCGTCGGGATCGCGCCATGTCTCACCACCCGGCGACCGTCAGCGCCACTCCACAGCTCAACACCGATTCAGTGTCTACTCTATATGAGGGTACTTCGTGGGGGGTCGATCTGGGAAGCATGGTTCACTCATACGCACTACCCCCCACGAACAACCGTAAGTAACCGTTAGAACGCTTCTACTTACTAATTAAGGTTATACGGGGGGCTCCCCTTTTTATCCCCCCACGAACAACCCTAAGTAATCACTTTCCTTACACAATACAGTAACTAAGCTAACATTACTACGTGTTGCTTTCGTTACCACTTCTCTATTCTACACCAATCACACCAAAAATAACCCTTCGTTTACGCTAACTAAACTCTGTAAAATGCCGTATTAGGCTCTCTACCCCGTAAAATCTTAACTTACTCCGGTGGTTCGTGGGGGGTGCGGTTCGGAAGTGGATGTATGTTCCTCGTTCGACCCCCCACGAAGTACCTTCGTATAGAAGGGAGAGGCCGACACTCGATCCACCGCGAACGCTACCGCTGATCGTCGCGATGTTTCTCAGAAAGAGAGCGCCAGCTACTCGTCGACGGTCGGCAGGTACACCGTCACACTGTCGCGTCCGTGTGGGGCGAGCGTCACGTCGTATCGACCGCCGAGCGCCCGGACGTAGTCGCACGGAAGGCACACGCCGAGCGTGTCCTGGCGGCCGTTCATATACACTACCGTCCGCCTGTCGCCTCGTTCGTTCCAGACGTCCCACGCATCGGCTGCGTCCACGGCGGCCGGAGAGAAGAAAATCCGCAACTCTCCGGCACCGGTCCCGTCGGGGTCGGGAAGGACGAAGACACGATCACCACGCGACAGCGACCGCGCCGCGGGTCCGGGTGTCTCGTTGAGAAGTGTTTGCGATAGAGACACGCCGAACGTATCTCCGCGCCCGTTCATCGGGGAAAGGGCGGCCGTCTGTGCGCCTGGCTGTAAGAGGCCCTGAATGGCTGACATAATGGGAAGTGTGCGCCGTCGTGGAGGGTTTGGTCGATGTGCGCCGTCGCCGTCGTCGTGGGGACAGGACACCTCCAAATCCTGTTCCACAACTCGTGCCATGCCACTATCGGGTATAAATCATACGCGCGTTGTGGGTCAAACGTGAGGGGTTACGGTTTCATGCCGTATATTTGAGGTGAACGGTTGTCGGACACGTCGG
>OBEU01000014.1_pt1 | contig 8121 bp, 16 predicted proteins | sample 1502921 | NCBI WGS metagenome assembly OBEU01 (sample SAMEA3313256, study PRJEB22394) | marine metagenome | biome: ocean biome; feature: hypersaline pond | place: Mexico:Baja California Sur:Isla Carmen, Loreto Municipality, Mexico | collected 2007-03-21T04:19:00Z | depth 0.15 m
GGAATCGGCTAAGTGACGCGACCGTTATTCGCGACTCGCGGGGGTGGTGGTAATGGCTGAGACACCTAACAGAGGAGTCGATCGCCCGGTGATAGACGAGCGGGCGCGGCTACGCGGGACCGGACGCTCGGCACTTCACCCCGGCGAATACGGCGTCGTGACGGCTATCAAAGACCGGAGGAAGGTCAAAGTCACATGGGACAGCGGTTGGGGGACGTACAGCGTTGCGTCGTTCATCGGCTATCTTCGGGCTGGAGCGTTCGAGGTGGTCCGATGAGTGATCGATCCGGAGACGTAGTGACTCAATAAACCCACCTTCCGACTGGTAGAACCGCCGCAAAAACCCCTTTTCGACCCGCGTCAACGCCCGATAAGACTTATCCGAGAGACGTCCGTTTGCCGACCTGATGGTTAACAAGATAACAAGGTCACAAGGTCGGCCATGAGCACGCGACAGACCGCGGCGACGGTCGATCTTGATTTCGACGTCGTCGACCTGATTGCCGAGTCGCGAAAGGAGATACACGAGCGAGAAGGCAACCACCGACCCGCGTACGCGACCGACTCCATGACGGCTGAACGAGTCGGGGCCGCGGCTGAGGCGGCGGTCGCACTGCGCTACGATCTTCCGGCTCCCGACGCGAGTCGCGTCGACGGGGACGATGGGTACGACTACCGGATCGACGTCGACGGCGAGACGCTTGAGGTCGAGATCAAGGGGAGCAAATACGATGATCCCTCGTTGATGATCTCGGACGAGTACCGCGGCGACGCCGACGCCTACATCCTGGCGTCCGTCTCACTCGGGGACGACGTCGTCCTATGCGGGTGGCTCCGCGACGATCAGCTCGAGGAGCGCGGCCGTCGTGAAGCGTCGAAGTTCGGGGACATGATGACCGTCGTCGACGGCGATCAGCTCGACCCGATCCCTGATCCCGACGACGTCTCGCCGGCCGATGACTGAGCGCGTCGAGTTCGGGTCGCTCGAGGCGGCCAACCGCGCCCGAGACGACCATGCCGAGTATGTGTGTCCCGTCGACGACGACCGACGACAGACGACGGTCGCGTTCGTGAGTGACACGCCCGAGTCGACGCTCCAAATGATCGAGGCGGACGCCGCGGCCGACAAGGCGGCGGCCGAGTCGACGTCGGAGATGGCCGACCTATCCGACCGTGAACGCGAACGGATCAAGGACGCGGACGGCTTCGGCGACGGCGTCTCGATCTTCAACTGGCAGTCGGCCAAAGGGTCATTTCAGCGCGAAGGCCTGACCGAAGAGTTCCATGACGCGATCGGGAATCTCTCGGACGGGGACGACCCGATCGAGCGGGCCGAAGCGTACCTCGCCGAGTATCAGCAACAGTCCGGGCCGGGCGGCTCTGCGATCGGCGGCGGCTCGGGCCAACAGGACGAAGGGACGACGGCTGAACAACAGCGTCGATCCGAACAGCGAGCCGCGGCGATCGAACAAACCGAGGGCTGCAATCACGCCGAGGGCGCATGTCGCCACGGCGAACCCGAGGCGTGCGAGTTCCTAACCGACGCCTGCGGATACGACGAAGATGAGGTCGACGATATTCTCGGCGTCGACGCGACCGACGACGAGGAGGCAAAAGGCGGGGACGGCGGCGACGAACCCAGGGAGATCGAAGGCAAAGCGGCCGGCGCGCTGGCCCGGTCCTGGGGCGGCTATCGGGGGGCGATCGCCGAGTTGGACGCCGCCCTCGAGGCCGTCCGCGAAGAGTGGTCGAACGCGACCGACGCCGCCGAAGCGATCAACGCGATTCGGGGCGACCACAACCAGGAGCCGATGCACTTCGAGGCGCTCGAGGTCGCCAACGCCGAACTGCTCGATCTGCTTCGCAAGGCCGCGGCCGGCTGTGAAGAGTGTCACGCGGACCACTCGGACCACGACCACGCGGTCACGAGCGGCCAGGTCGAGAACATCCGTACGGTCGTCCGCGACGGTGCGACCGGGACGCCGGTCGGAACGAACGACGACACGGACGCCGTGATTGCCGATCCGGAGTCGGATCAACCGACGCACGATCAGCTCGACGCCGACGCCGACGCGGACGAGATGGGGCCGACCGACGCCGACCTCGCCGCTCGCGAACCCAGACGCCCGGCCGACGTCGGCCAGGACACAGACCCGATGGAGCCGGCCATGCGCCCGACGCCGAACCGAGACGCCGACGCCGTGGCGGGCGTCCCGATCGAGGAACGCCGACGCGACCTCGAGGGGACCGGCCTCGCGCCGTCCGATATCGAACGCGACGAACCGGGGGTACGGGCGATCGTCGACGACGCAAGCGACGCCGACCGCTTCCAGTCAGAGATGGATCGGATCGCGGCGGCCGACGAAGCACAAGAGGACATGATCGACGTCCGCGAGGACGTGCAAAACCCCGAGTTCGCTCCCGAACAACAGCAGACACTCGCGGCCGGCGTCGAGGCAGATGAAGAGGCACAGAACGAGCAGGTAACGCTCACTGGCGAGCGCGAGGGCGAGGACGACGCGCTACCGGCGACGTGGCGACGCGAGGGATCGACGTGGGTCGCCGGGCCGTATCGCGTGCAACTCGATTCCCACGACGGCGATCGATGGAACATCCGACTCTATGGCGACGATCATCGCTTCGACGTCGCGAAGGACGTTCGATCGCCGACGTCGGCCGAAGAGATAGCCGAGTCATTCACCGACGCCGTCGCGCCGGATGAAGTGAGTTTTCACAGTAGCGACTCGGCCGTTCCCGACGCGGCGGCCGCGGCGAAGCGCGACGTCGACTATGACAGCGGCGCGAATCAAACACTCACATGACAGACATAGACTACCCGACCGGCTGCCCGGTCGACGGTTGTGACCGCGGGCCGTTCGACAACGAGAACGCGCTCCGCGGCCACGTCAACGCCTCGGCCGGAAACGATCACGAGTGGCAGAAAGTGGAGGCAGAACTCGAGGCAACTGAGGGGGCAGAAGCCGGGGACGGCGGCGACGAACCCCAGGAGAACGACGCCGAAGAAGGGGAAGAAAACGACATGCCGACACAGCAAGAGTATCAAGAGCAACACGCGGACGACGACGACGACAGCGACACGGGAGACACGAGCGGCGCGTCGCCCGTCGCGGCGCTCCCGATGGACCCAGTCACGCTCGGGTTGCTCCTGGCCGTGGCGGTCGGTCTGTGGCTCACGTATCGAACACTCTCGAGTGACGACGGCGACGACACGATCGACGTCGACGCGACCGAGACAGACACGGGGACGGAGTCGACGGCCGATGAGTCCGAGATAATCACGGGGGGCCTCACGGGATGACGGGTGACGTCTCTCCGCCCGATCCCTGGCGCGACGCCGAAGAGTGTCCGGTACGGGGATGCACGGTCGAGAAGTTCACGCAACTCGGCCTCGAGCTGCATTTGCTGAGTGATCACGGGACGCCCGCGGGACAGCCGCGGGATGTCGTCGAGCAACTCCGCGACAAGGACGACCATGAGTGACGATCCTGACGCGGTCGACGCGGTCGACGCGGTCGACGACGCGGACCCGGCGGACGCCGACCACGACGACGCCGACGAACCGCCTGCGATCGACGACGACGATCGGGCGTCGCTCCCGTCCGACCTCGCGGCCGCGGCCGACGCGGCAGACGCGGCCGACGCGGCCGAGAGTGACACGGACGCGGACACGGACGACACAGACGACGTCGACACGACGCCCGAACCAGCGACCGAGTCGGCGACCGAGACGACCGCGGCCGCGGCGGCGGGCGACACCTACGGCGAGTTGTATGCACAGACACTTGTCTCGGTCACGAACGCGGCGATCGACACGCACGGCAAACCCGACGCCGAAAAGACGGACTACCAGGCGGCCGAACAGCTCGGAATCCCTGACCATGCGAATCGACTTGTCGAAGAGATGGGGATCGGCGAGGACATGCCGCCCGGACAGGCGTTGATGGCCTCGAGCGCCGTGTTCGTCCTGATGAACGTCGCCGCAAAGACGGATCTCCCGGCCGACATGATGGACGACCTCGAACTATGATCGGCAACAAAGCGATCGCGAAGCAGTTGATGAGTCGTGTCGACGTAACCGAGCTGGGCGTCGCCCGCGCCCTCGCGGCCGGCCTCGCAGAGATGGAGCGCGCCCAGGCTGACGCCATGCAGGACTTGGCCGACGCGCACGGGTTCGACGTCGACGTGGCCGTTCCAGACGTCGACGAACGCCGCGATCTCCTCCTCGAGGGCGCGGCGGCCGCGGCCGATGGCCGTGGCGTGGAGTGGTGGCTCGAGACGCGATGGGGCCACAAGATGGACAACGCCGCGGCCGCGGCCGAGTATATCGACCTCGAGCCGGACGCATGGGACGACGCCGAACGCGACGAAGCGGCCGCGTTTATCGAAGCCGAGTTCGGCGTCGATCTCGAGTGGTTCGAGGCGTGCGTTATCGGCCTCGATCGGGCGGCCGTCGTCCGCGAGTTGCTCGCCGGGAATCTCGAGAGTATCGAACACGCGATCCGAGACGCGGCCGACCAGACACTCGACGATGAGTAAACGACAGATAACGCTCACGGACGACGCGCAGATCGAGGCGTTCGAGGCGCTCGAGGAGGCGATCGCGGCCGACACCGACCGCCGGTACCTACCGGCGTCTGAGGTCGTCCACGGGGCGGCACTTGCCTATCTCGGACAGGACGGATGGGACGACGTCGGTCGAGACAACGGACGCGGCGGCCCGCCACTGACGGCCGATCTTGAGGGCGGGGGCGAGGGCGACTAATGCACCTGCTGATCGCCGCACAGTCGGGATGGGGCAAGGGATACTACACGCAGGCACTCGCCGAGTCGAACATCCCCGAGTACGATACGGCCGTGATCATGGACTACGCCGATGAATACAGGGGCCTCGTCGAGGCGGGCGTCGCCGACTGGTGGATCGGCGGGTCGCTCGAGCGGTCATGGTCGCCGGCAGAGTGGGGCGACTTTTTCGACGCGAATCCCCGCGTCGTGATCGCCCGGCACGACAATCTCTCGGCCGATGGATGGCAACAGCTCGCCGCGACGATCGCCGAGCACATCCGCGGCCGCGACGGGTCGGTCCTGTTCGTCGTCGACGAGGCGCACTTTGTGGTGCCACAACGGTCGGGATATCCGACCGTGCTCCGCGAACTGGCGACGACGGGCCGCGGCGAGCAGGTGAGTTATGTCGTCATTTCACAACGACTCAGTGAGGTCGACAAAACCGTGACGACGCAAATGCAGAGCCGGCTACTCGGCGGTTTCGACGGCGACGATATCTCGCGCGTCGCAGACGTCGTCGACGGCTATCCAGCCGAGTTGCACAATCCCCAGGCGTCGCCGTCCGCCTCGAGGATTCCAGCCGACCTACTCCCGCGCGATCGCGACGCGCCGACGTCGGTCCAGCGACACACGGACGACGCCGGGAACACGATCGGGTCGGAATGGATTCTCTCGGACAACTCGGGCGACCGATCACGCAAGGACACGCGCGGCGTCGAGCTGTCCGCTCCGCACTACTCGCCGGAAGGCGCGGCGCTCGAAATCCCATGACGGAAGTCCACATAACGCTGTATGGCGATTCAGCAGAAGCGTTCGAGGCGGTGAAAGATGAGATGGGACCGACCGGCGTCGACCTCTCGAACCCGGACGTCGTGCGTCGACTGATCGAGGATTACGAGACGGGCGTCCGTGGCGGTTTGACGGATATCGACGGCTAAACGGCGTCGTTGTTTGTCGGTCGTTTAGGTATCACTCCCGTCGACGTTGAGGTGCAACATGGCAGACTTTGGAGATGCGACCGACGCACTAACTAACGGCGAACTGTGGACCGACGCCGCGTTTGTCCTGGGTGGACTCGCGGCCTCGGTCATCCTCAAGAACGGCGTAGACTCGCGTTTCGACCTCCCCGACGAAGTGTATGGGGTCGTCGTCGCGGCGGGTTCGGTCATGCTCGGCTACGAGATGATGGGACTCGGCGGGATGGCCCACACGGGGATCAAGGCGGCGGAGCGAGTCGGCTTCAAGTCGACTGTTGAACAGACCGGGGCCTGAAAATGCAGGACCTTAGCAACATCCACGAGTACGCGGTCGAGCGGACGAATATGGTCGGCGCGCCGTCGCCGATCCTCGAGTTCAGTCCCGACGACGGCCTATTCCTCGAGATCCTCAACCGGGCGGCCCGCGGGTCGGCTCAGGGGATTCCGATCTACGCCGACCTTCAGGACTCGAGCGGGAACCAGCTCCCGATCGGGACGTCGATCCGGTTCGAGTTCGAGCGTCCGAGCGACGAACAGCGCAACACTGTCTCGGAGGTGAAAGACAACATTCAGCCATTCAACAACCTCACGATTCAGGATCAGCAGGACGAGGAATACGTCGACGCGGTCAAAGTCCCGCTTCTCGGCGAGGCGCTCCGGGTCCGCGATATCGACACGCTTTTCGTCTCGATCGACTCGAGCGCACAAATCGACTGGGATAACTCACAGCTCTACATCGAGGGATCGACCGTCAACGAACGGCCGATGAACTAACGATGCAGGATATCGTTCAGCAACTCGCGAATGTCGACACGCGCCGGGCGACGCTCCGGCGCGATCAGTTCGACGAGTCGCCTCATGCGGGCGGGTCCGGCGAGTCGACGATCCTCTCGTTCAAGGCTAACCAACCGATCGCGCTCCGGCCTGGCGGCCAGTATCGACTCGTCCCCGTCGCTCGGGAGTCGTTCACGACGGACGGCAGTGGGTCGACGCAGACGTTCAGCCTCGCCCACGATCTGATCGACTCCGACGTCTCGGATAACGTCGTGCTGTACGCGGACGGCAGTCGTGCTACGGCCGACGCCGTCGACTACGCGGGCGACTCGTTTGACTACACCGACGACGGGACGACGCAGGATCTTACGGTCTACTACGTCGCGGCGACGCAGGCATCCGTGAAGATCAAGAAGGTCGCGCCGGGCGGCTCGAATTCCGAGACGCTCGTCGAGCACGACGCGGCGCTGATCAATCGACGCGATCCGAATAAGGACCCGCTCGAGTTCCAGCTTACCCAGTCGCCGTTTCAGGGGACGATCCCGAAGGACTATCGTCTCGAGGTCACGATCGACGGGCCGTACTCGAGCGGTCGCGATCCTGTCGTCGACCCCGTGCCGAGTAACCTCCTGGTATCGATCCCGATCAATCGCGCGACGGTCGCCGAGGTCGAGGGACTGTCGTCGGCCGTCGCACGCGACACGAGCGACCGGGTCTAAGCCGCCATGCAAGGCGGACTCGTGTCGACGACGGGACAGTATCGAACGACAACCGTCGGGGGCATGGGGCCGCCCGCTGCAACTGGCGCGCCCGCCGTCCCTGACACGACCACGGCCGGCGAGGGGCCGGGCGTCGAGACGTCGACGTCCGTCTCGGATCTCGAGGGCATGGGACCGATCGATCGACTCCTGGCCGGGTCTGAGTGGACTCGCGAGGACGTCGAGCTACTGCTGCAAGCTGTGTCAACGGCGATCCTGATCTACTGGGTCGCGACGGAGGTCTGATCATGGAGACAGACAAAGAGACAACCGACATGTCGGACGACGAACGGCGCTATCATGCGCGAGTGGCGTTCGGCACCGACCCGGAGGAGGGCGACGCATGAGTGAATGGATTCCGGTCAACGAGGCAGACGGGACGGAGATCCCCGCGGGGTCACGGGCAGACTTCACGTTTACCCCGGACGCCTCGGGGATGCAGCTCGACGCGGTCGCGGCCTCGAAGTATCGCGGCCTCAGTTACGAGGTCGTCGTCGACGACGATCAGCGATACGGTCCCGCGCCGATCCCGCCGACCGATATCGACGACATGACGACGACGCACAACCCGCGGCTCGAGGTATCGCGCGACCTGGTGATCACAGTGCGGAACCCGTCGTCGTCGAGCCGGTTCGTGGCGGCGCAAGTTCGGGGGGTCGAGCAGTAATGGCGGTCGAAACCACGACCGACGTCGACGAAATGACGGCGGTCCAGACGAGCGACGGGGACGCTGCGCCCCCGGCGAACGCGGACGAGCAGGCACAGATCCGCGACTCGCTCGGGAACTTCGAGAGCGGGATCGACGGGAC
>OBEU01000015.1_pt1 | contig 8072 bp, 19 predicted proteins | sample 1502921 | NCBI WGS metagenome assembly OBEU01 (sample SAMEA3313256, study PRJEB22394) | marine metagenome | biome: ocean biome; feature: hypersaline pond | place: Mexico:Baja California Sur:Isla Carmen, Loreto Municipality, Mexico | collected 2007-03-21T04:19:00Z | depth 0.15 m
TGTACACTGCGTACTCCCCACCCATTGCTTTAGCTTCGCTTCGAGCGTGTTCGAGTGTTTCTTCGAGAGCTACCTCTGACGTGATTCCGTTCGTATACCCTGTGTTGTCGTAGAGTCGAACGGACGGGCCAACTCGCTCACCGACTTTGTTGAAGTCGTAGATCCGGAGCTCAGCATTGCTATGATATCCAGCCCGAATCTCTTCGTTCGTGCAGTTGTCGAGATGCTCTCGAATCTTGTCGAGCGCATCGTCGGACTCTCGTTTGGTGTTCTCCCACCCGTTATCCAACATCTTCTGGCCTGCTTCGGTGTCGATCGGAACAGCTGCTGGTTTGTCACCCCATCGACCGGATCCCGAAACGTTCGATTGCTCTTCTTCGTCGACTTCGAAGGTTGTGTAGTAGTCGAAGACTTTTCGACCACCTTCTCGGCCAACCAATCGATCGAACGTGATTTGTCCGTTGCCCAGTGCTTCGTCTCTCGATTCCGCGATGACGATCGCGTAAATTAGTGTGTGCATAGTTGTCACTCCTCGTGTCCGCAATCTGCCTGCAACCGCATACCGCGGGCGTGGTCAGCAACACACCGACCACACCCGTTCCGGCTGCAACCGCAGGCTTTCGGTCGGCACAGACCGGGAGTGTGTGTTCCGGCGTCAGCCGGAAGACCAACCCCGGTCAGTGCCTATTTGTCGTTAGTCCCACCACGCTCGGGCGAAGTTGTCATCATCATCGACCGTGAACTCGTCTGCTTTCCGGAACCGATCGAGGAACTCGTCTTGGATCTCATCTGGGATCGGACGCGATGCACCGTCCATCGCGAGTTTGATCCCTGTGATCGTGATCCGTGAGTCCGGTCGGTCGGGGCTGATCATGTAGCCAGTGTACTCGACGATGACAGCCTCGCTTTCGGCTTCAGCGAAGTCGCCGAACTCGAGCAACTCCTGCATCGTCGGCCCACCATTCTGCGTTTCCTCGGGATCGACGTAGCCCCCTTCGATCAGCTTTGCAAAGGTGTCAGTGTCGATCCCGTGATCCATGTGATCCGACAGTGGGCCGATCCGTTCGAGCCCACCGCGGTTTTCCTCCCAGTCGATGGTCGTTCCGAACACGATCTCTTCTCGACGCGAATCGTCGTTGTGGTCTGTTTCTGTTCCGAGCATTGTTATTGCTTCACGTGCTGTGCGCACTGTTTGTCCAGTTCGTTGTCCAAGTGGACACGAACGATTCGAAGTGGTCTGTACTGTCCAACTGGTGATCGCGGGCAACGTGGTTCAGTAGAGTCATCTCCTCTTGGGTGAGATGATCTTCTGTTGTGATCCCACGATCGACGTCAGGGATATCAACGAAACAATTCTCGTGGACGTTGTACACACCGTAACCGTACAGCTCATCTTCCTCGTCGAGGAGTAGTGAATTGTCTGTTGTGTCGTCACTCATCGGTTGTCCTCCACGTTCGTTGAGTCGCACTCGCTACAGTATGGGCCACCAGTGTAGTCGAGCCACTGTTTTTCGACACTTCTGAGCACTCCATTTTCGTCGAATAACTGCTCTTCTTGGCCCTTAACATCGAAGTAGAACACTTCGTTGTTACCGCAATCGAGGCACTCAGGCATCGTCGTCCTCCTCGACCTCGGGTTGTAGGTTGCGCACCTCGTCGGCGGTCTCCTTGTACTCGACAATCGCCTTGTTGAGCTCTTGGATGACCCCCTCGCCATCGTCGCCTTTGACGACAAGCTCGATTTCGTCCTGATCGCGAGTACCTGTCCCGCGCTTGACCTTCTGTTTGGCGCGAACCTTGTCCGCTGTTTCTGACACACGATGCGTCCGCTGGGTCGTACTGTCGTCAGTGGTATTGTCTGACATGGATGTCTCTCCTCGTCGACTGCAATCGCACACCGCGAGTGCGGTCGAAACCACACCGACCACACTCGTTCCGGCTGCAACCGCAGTCTGTCTGTTGCACCCGTACCGGGAGTGTGTGTTCCGGGGAATCCGGAACACCAACCCCGGTCGGGTGCTACACGTCGCCCGCCATCGATTTCGACGCCGTCACGTAGTCGTCGACATCGTCGTCCCACTCGTACCGGATCGTTGGGCCATCGTCGTGGTGAACTGTCACGTCGGGGTGCCCGTTTTTGGCGTACCACGCATTTTTCTCGGCGAGTATGACGTCTGCTTCTCGCATCAACACGTAGCCGACGGCGGTCTCGACGCCAACACCGCTACGTCCGAGACCCCACTCACCGAAGCCCTCGATCTCGACAACCATCGATGGGTCTTCAACGATGGTTCCGGTCTTGGTCAACAGATTGTAGGTTCCCTCAGGCATCGTAGTCCTCCGGAAGCCAGTCGAGTTCGATTGCGACCTTCACGATCCAGGTGTACTCCTTGCTCTTTCCAGGATAGAGTTCGAGCAGATCGAGCCAGTACCGACGGGCCTCTCGTTCGAGGATCACACCTGGATACTCGTCGTGTTCCTCTCGCGCTGTCGCATCGTAGTTGTCGACAACGTCGGCTGCGAAGCCGACGACTGTCTCGCCCGCTGCTCGGGCTGGACATTCACAGTTGTCTCTACTCCAGTCACCGTACGCGAATCGTTTCTGTTCGAATGTTACAGGCATTAGTAGTCCTCCTCGTCGATCTCTTCCTCGAACCGTTGTTTGTACCCGCTCCGGAACGCAATCGCTCGTTTGTACTGACCGTTCGTTCCTGGATCGCTTGGAACGTTCCAGTCAGTCTCAAAGAGGATTTCCTCGCGTTCGTTGTCAACGACGAAGAACTTCCGTCGGTCGTCATCGGTCAGTGTGTATTTCGTGTTGTACGGTCTGTCGATAACACGAACACCGAAGCGGAGATCCTCGGCGATCTGGATCGCTTCGCTTTCCTCAATCAGCGAATTGTATCCGTGACTACTCGTAGCCATCGTCGTCACTCTCCTCGAGGTGTTCCTCGAAGTGTGCCTTCCCGAGTGCTGACAGAATCATCTCATCGACAGGGCCCAACTCATCGATAATCACTTCGAAGATCGTCTTTGGGTCGTCGTAGACCATCGTGAACAACGTCGCAATGTCGTCCTTCCGAAGATTCGTGTACGACCGATCATCGATCAGGTATACGTAGGGGCCAACACCAGTGTTTGGCTCCATATCGTAGACGTCTCGGGTGAGTAACTCACCGAGTTTGACACCGGACTCTCGCCACTGGTCAGCACGATCGCTGTCAGTTGTCGGCATTCGGTATCCGTCGTCGACTCGACCATCCTGGATCGCACCGCACGCGTTACAGACCTCTTTGTGCTCACCTGCGAGCGTTTGGGCCGTATGTCGAAGTCGGTCGTAGCCACACCGGTTGCACTCACCTTCGATGATCTCGGTGTAACTGCCCTGTGTGCCCTCACAGGGATCAGTACGCATGTCCGACGACACCAGTACCGGGAGTTCTTCACCTGTATCCATCTGACTGATACGGGGATCGTTCTCGTCGCTCTCGGGCAATCGACTTGTTACGCCAGGACGATCGTTTGAGTGACCGTCGACGTCGACGGTTTCCTGTCCAAGGTAATCGGGGCCCGGTGCGCTCCCTGCTGAAACGTTGATCGTCTCAGCCGGCTTGCTGGTGTTCGCATCCAATTCGATCAGGTGTGGTTGTGAACTGTTGCTCATCGTTCCTCCATTGGGTCGTACTCGTTACCGTATCCGATTTCTTCAGCGTACTTCTCGATCAGTGCACGTTGGTAGCAAGCGATCAACCACTCTTGCTCTGCATCGAGCGTTTGGTACTCGTTGAGCAGCTCTGCCCCCCGCTTTTTCCGTAATTGTTCGATCTTCAGTCGTGTTGTCGATAACATCACGATTCAACCTCACTGGTGTCGTTGTCTGGGAACTCTGGATCAGGTCGACCAACGATCGTTAGGTTGTCTTCAGCATCGATCGTTGGATCACGACGGAGTTCTGCGAGTCCGTACGCAACACTGGCCCGCATCGCTGGGATTCCAACAATGATCTCGTGACCAGGTTCGACCAACATACTACCGATATGATCGACGATCGATGGTTGGTCACACACAGCCTCTGAGATCACCGAATGGATCTCGGCATCGTAGTGGAAGAACTCGAGCTCGTCGTAGTCAGCCTCAATATCGTTGTTGAGGAACACGTTAGTGACCCGTTGTTCCGGATTATCGTGTTGGTTGAAGTCTGATACACCGAAGTATGTCGTTTTCGTCCCGTCGTCGTTGTGGAGCTCAACTATCATCTGTTTGTATCGTATGTACAGCGGTTACTTAATTCTAATGCAAGTCAAAGCGCAGGTCTCTCTCACACCTGGTGGGCTCTCGGTCAAGCCGAGAACGCCCATGGTTGCATTGCCTATTCAGCAGTGGTCAGATCGCGAGACAGGCACCCGTCTCGCAGACGTTCTCGATGCACTCTTCGTGGCGCACCGAATCGATCGCGTCGATCTCGAGTAGGCGCTCTTTGATGACTGGCAGGAGTTTCTCGGAGATCTCCTCGGCTTCGGCAACATCGTTGCCGGTGACCAGCAGTTCGAACTTCACCGACCAGAACTCCTCGTTGGTCGCATACGGCTCACTGTTGTCTTCGAGCCGTTGTTCCCGTGGTTTGAGTTCACGACGCTGGTCGATGGTACTGACACGAAGCTTCGTCTTCTGTTCGTGTTCCTGCCCGTTGTCGGCGCATACCTCTCGGAACCCATAGACCAGGTAGTCGGCCCACCCTGGCCGGTTGAAGCCGTACTCCGAGAGCACGTCGTCGGCGAACACGTCATCGAAGTAGTTCCGGATGATCGCTGACGTCGAGTGGACGTACTCTTCGTCGATGACCGTCTCGTATTCGAACGAGACCCACTCCGGGATCTCAACATCATCGCGCTGGAAGAAGTTGATCGCTGCCTGCTCTTGGGAGCCAAACAGGCTGACCTTCTCTGCAACCTCCTTTGTCCATCCGTTATCTTCGTCGTACTCAGCCTCGAAGTTGATGCTCAGATCGACCTCGACCGATTCGTGTTCAGTCGTCGCATTGACATCGACATCAACACCGTCGCCGAAGACAGCATCGAGGAACTCACGTTCGTCCTCGAAATCGCGCTGTGTGTAGGCGAAGATCGTCGCATCTTTGGTCGCCTCTTCGTACACCGTTTCGTCTGCCGGGAGTTCACCCGGTTGGGATTCAGCTGACATGGTTGTCACTACTCGTGGACGTTGTCCGGTCGTACTGCGCACGCGATCGCGTCCGAACGATCACGTGCGTATCAGCCAACCACACAACCGTCACTGCAACTCATTTCTCTTGTTGCACCCGACCGCGGAGTGTTCGTTTCGACCCGGAACCACGTACCGGAAGCGAAACGGTCACCCCGGTCGGGGGCTACTCGTGTTTGTCTTGACCCTCTCAGTCATTGTCGTACCACTCCACATCGTCCGGTCGGTCTAACCGGTCTTCGTTGGTGTACGTTCGCTCGCCATCGTCCCACGTTACCACGACTTCGGGCTCATCAGGTTGTGGATCGATCACTCGACCGTGATGCTGTCGATACGGTGTCCCGTTTTCGACGATAACGGGGTGGTCGATTTCGAGGTAGTAGCCATCGCCCAGTACTTGCCGGAACACGACTTCGTCGCCTTTCTCGAACTCGCTCATCAGTGCTCCTCCCAGCCGTTGTATGTTTGAACTGGTGTTGGTCGATCTCGCTCTGCATCAACAATCACGATGTCGTGGTACCGCCGATTTTCCTCGATCTCGAAGATTGGATCGATCGATTCGACTTTCTCCAACTGATCTTCGTCGTACGACTTTGCACTCGCCCAGCTCGACTTTCCGGCGACATTCCACATGTACTTGAGACGAGAAACATACTCACTTCCGAGCGGGCCTGCGACGTAGCGGTTGAGGATCTTGCGTATTGTCTCCCACGACGTCGGGATCTTTGTTGACCCGTACGATCCGCTTCCGTACGTTACCTGCATTGTTCGAGGCAGATTATCGCGATCGTCGACCTTGCCGTGGACGACGTGATCCAAATGTGGGACTAACTCAAGTGTCCCCTCGGACTCGTGTGGAACCTCGACTCGTTTCGTGTACGGACTCGTGTCAGCTGGAGGCTGTACCTCGCCGTCCTTGAAGCCCCAAAACAGGCCGTACCCGTTACCGGTGATGTAGGTGTCGCCGTCTTCGTCTGCCGGTACCGGGAACGCTGACTCGTAGTCGGGAACTTCCTCGACGTCTACTCGGAGCTTCCCGCGCTCGAAGTTGTGCAGACTGTCGAAGTTGATTACTGCGTCCTGTACTTCAATCTCGTCGGTGACGTAAACTGGGTCTGGTGTCATCGGTTATCTCCTATCTCAACTGTTGGTCGAGTGAGCCCACAACATTCGAGTCGTTGTCCGCAATCGGGGCAGTCCCACCGTCGGCCTGGAATAAGTGACCCACGACGTGGTGGACGATGCGTGTAAGTCATTTGTCCACCCTCATCAGTACGTACGTCCCCGGTTCTTCGAACTGATCGAGACCACCCCACGACTCATCTCGCTCCGTGTTGATCATGTCAACCTCAAGTATCCAGCTACCGTGTTCGGATACCTCGAAGATCCCAGCGACCTCAGCGAGATCATTGACCTTTTGTCCGTTCATCGTACCCTCCCAGTGACGTTGTCCGGATCGATCGTGTTGGGATCCGGATCCTTGTCATGTTGGCCGACAACCAGATATCCGTCGGGACGCACTTCGAGTACTTTTCCCTCTGCGATCCAACCTTCGTGATGACGGTATTTCACCCAGTCACCTTCACTGTAGATCGTCATTGGTTTGCCTCGAATCGTACCTTGACACCACTTGTTTCGACGACAACAAACGCGCTGTCGGTCGGACTGAACGGAAGATCCTGATCGACAACTTCGAGGTCACCGTCAACCCATGCACGTCGCAACTCCATCGCTACCTCTGGATGGAGCTCGGTGTCGGGCGATAACTCGACTCGTTCTTGTTTGTCACACGGTGGCCCTTTCGGTTCAGCTACCGTTCGGAACTCACTGGAGTGCGTCTTTGTCGGCTGCCACTGACAGTGGACGAAACAGTACGCATGTCCGTCCTCGATCAGGAAATCGTAGACGCCGTGGACAGCTTCCGTGAACGGAAGCCACTCGTGATCGTGTTCTCGGTACATCCGTGTTGTCTTTGACTCCTCAGGTGGGCTTGATCGAACCATTGTTGTTAGTACTCCGGCGCACCGAGTGGACTCAGTGCCCGGTATCGCTCGATGAATCGTTCGGTTGGATCCTCATCCATCAATTGTGGGTCGTACAGCAGTTCGCCGAATCGGTCGCCGACAAACTGGAGTTTCAACGTTCCCTCTTCAGCTGGTTTTGTCGAGCACCAACTCGACTTGCGAACGACCGCCACCAGCTTGAACAGTTCGCCGATATCGGTATCGAAGTACTGGTTGCCACACGTCCACACTCGACCGGCGACAGTGTACTGCCGTAACGCTGCGATCTCACGTTCGGACATCGATTCGAGATCGCACACCTCACGTTGCTTGGCAAGTGCTTCGGGATCGTCGCTTGCCTCGGTATACCACTGCGTTCCCGTTCCTGGTTCACTGTTGGGTGAGATCATCCTGTGTACTCCGGGTACTCTTGTTCGTCCACTTTCTCAGCCCGATCGGGGGTGAGGTAGTGGTTCTCGTAGGTGTCCGGTCGTGCCGGCCGAACGATGTAGCCGTGTTCGAGCTCACGAACGACTGTTCCGAACCCAACTGATCGACTGAACACACGATCGCCACACTCGAGTTGTTCACTACGCGATGCAACGTCCGCTCCGTACTGCCATTGTTGTGTTCCTGACATAGATCACGCACCTCCTACGTCGCCTGTTGCGCCCGACCGCGGAGTGTTCCTTTCGCCGAAGCGAACGGGTCACCCCGGTCGGGGGCTATCTTGTCTCGTCGTCGAGCGCACCGATTCGGTCTTCTTTGTCGCTCCGTGCTCGCCGTTCGTCACAATCTGGCACAGTTGACACTGACACTGTACTGGTGTGGTCGGATCATAGTTGACGT
>OBEU01000016.1_pt1 | contig 7569 bp, 16 predicted proteins | sample 1502921 | NCBI WGS metagenome assembly OBEU01 (sample SAMEA3313256, study PRJEB22394) | marine metagenome | biome: ocean biome; feature: hypersaline pond | place: Mexico:Baja California Sur:Isla Carmen, Loreto Municipality, Mexico | collected 2007-03-21T04:19:00Z | depth 0.15 m
GACGTATGGGCATACAGTAACCTTTCAATCAATGAAGATGGATTCATTGAGGGTTCTGCCTATACGACAGAAAAACACGAACATGATGTGTCGATCCAAATTAGTTCATACGAATATGAACGACACGGTGAAACCAAAATGAACCATGTTCCAAACGTAGTTGTTACTGATAGCAGTGGTTCAATTGTTGCAGAACCACACGCATGGGACAACGAAAACCCACGCAAAGCGATAGACAATGCTATCAGTACAGCCGAAAACGTCTTTGAGAATATCACCGAATATATCTAAATCACTGATTCAATCTTTTTGAAGGGTTTAGATTCGCTTCTAAGCCCGTGATACCATGACTGAAACACACAACATAATTGCTGTCGAAACGGATTCAAAACAAGACTGTGGCTTTACAGTGGCTTTTGAACGGAGTTATCTACTCTCCGAACAATGGCCTATCACAGAAAACGCAGCAATCAAAGCCGTGGAAGACGCTTACGATTGGCTACCACGACTTGATGATATTGTTGCGTTAGACGACGGACAAAAGGTAGGTGAATTAGTTGTCGAAGATCGGGAATACGTGGAAACTCGTTGTACGTTGTAACTCTCTCAAAATCTCTTATCTGCCTGTTAGTCGATTATACGACTTTCAGGCAACACAACCATGCAACAGACTAAATGGCAAACCGACAAAAACGGATTCATTGAAGCGATAGAAAACGACGAATACGCCGAGTTAGTCCTTCCAAATGGTGACACGTTAATCACCGACACGGAATTTGATGGAACGTTTAACCCATACGTCGAACTAACAAACGATCACGGCGATACCCACCCGACTGATATAATGGTTGAGATCGAATCAGCTATTTACGACGTATTCGGTATCTATGTCACAACTGAAATGGACAACAACAATGGAGTAGTTGTTCCATATTTCAGAAAGCGATCAACAAACTAACACTGTTACCACATTCTTTGCTGGTTTCAGATCACACTGAATACCAGCATACTACCATGACAGTAGAACAAGAAATCAGTATGAGTGGATTGTTGTTTCAATCACACCCAACTATCGGTAGTTGGCGAAGCACACGACCAGGAGCCTATACAGGTGAAGTCGTTGCCTTCAAAAACGATGTAGCAAACTTCTCACGGTTGTCACTCCGATTTTTTAGGGAAGGTGAAAGAGATGAAAACGAATACCTGTATGAGAGTGATACCTACATTGTCGAAACGATAGACAATGAACAAGAATATCTGTGGGAACCAGAAGGCTACGGTAGCAAACAAGAAGCCGTCGAACGGATCAAAGAAATCATGCAAGACGTAACCGACAGTCGAGAATAGTTCTCCGAACAAATCTTTTTGTCTCACGAGGGTCATACCCTACGTGAGCATACGACCATGATTAGCAAAACATACAACAACAAAATTCGTACAGAGGATTTGACAGGATCGACAAACAACTATCAGTTAGTTCCTGTCTATTCCGACGACAGCACACAATGGACAGCACCAGAAGATAGCACGTTCCCTCAATCAGTACGTGATTATCTCGGAAACAGCTACGTTCCAAAAACAAAAATCGTTGATTGGATTAACGTGCACGGTCGGCAAGACGTAGATCATGTCGCAATCCAAAACAACAGCGACAGACTGCATATTCGTGACCACTATCAAGGTGGTTACGCACACAATGACTGTCTGTTAGGCAAACCGTTCATTCTGGAAAACATCAAAGAAATACAGAATGAATTTGGAACAGTGATCCGACTCAAAACAAGTCGTGGTGACTTGAATATCAATCCCGATCAAACGCCTGAGTTGGATTATGAGGCTCTTGAAGTTGATGAGACATACAAACTATCCTATACCTCAAAGACGTGGACAGGACGTAAATACGACCGCACATACACGTTTGAGTCGGTGTCCTTTGATTGATTCTCCTAACAAATCTTTTTGTCTCACGGGGTTCAATACCTTTGTGAGCAACGATACACTATGAGTGGAACTACTACCACCGACGACAGTAGCACCGAACACCGAGTGGCTTCAGTTAATGAGATCGTTGTTAAAGTTGACGATGTGATTGAAACCATGAAGCGAAACTACCGAGACAAAGACCAACAAAGAAACCATGTGCTACGGATTACCCCACCATTTGAAGGCACACATACGGCTTCCACACACGTTTCTCAAGCACATACTCGATACCCCTCAAATGTAACACACCCGTATCACATGAAACCTGAAACGTTTCTGACGGGCTACACAGACCCCGACAGAATCTACAAGGAGTTAGATTCAGTCTGTGAACACCCACCGATCAATGAGTCACGATCACGGTTTCGTGACGAATACAACACATACGATGAACACGGAGAACCACTACCCATTGAAGGTGAATTACAAGAGAAATGGAATGAATGGTGGGATACTGAAATGGAAGTGTGGGAAGATCAGGTTCGTCACGCACTCAAGAACACAACTACATTGAAAATCCACGACCGACACCCCGACGTTGAATCAACAACAGTTGACGTGACTGTTGAATAGTTCTCACACTAACTATTTTGTCTGATAGCCGTCACACCGCTATCAGCACTGTGTATGTCCAAAGCAAAACAACAGACAACGACAGTAGATGGTATTGAGATCAACGAAACAACCTACGACGACACCGTTCACATTGAGTTACCAGACTCCCCCCACTACATTGTTGAACATGATGATTCAATACATTATCTCAAACTGAACTATTACGGTGATGGTGTGGGAACCTCAATTCGGTTTGATGAGATTTACCGAAAGGGAGATCACGAATACATTGAAGATGGATTCAACTTTGCGAGAGAGGGACACATTACGGTTTCAATCCATGATGAAGAACTATCCGAGGAAATGATCGGCCTATTAGAATCGCGGTACTGTTAATCAGCTTCAAGTAGTCTGTACACGACTACTATCTTTTGTCTCACAGACATCAACACTCTGTGAGCAACGAAAACGTATGTTTGAACAAGATCAACTCACCGACGAGAATACGACCGAGAAACAACTACACAAATTAGAAGGGTTGGTTCATGGACTACTGGTAGCTGATCCACCGTTCCAATATTACAACATCAAAGATGAAGCCTATGAGAAAGTCGATGAGGTTATTCGTGACGGGCTTGATTACGATGATTCAATTGAAATGATGAACCAACGGCTGAGAGATGAACAAGCAGAACTATTCTTTCAGTTAGTCGATCAATACGTCAATGATGGGGTTCTCCCCGAAACACATGGAGAAGCCTATCAGATCGTCCACAATGCCGTGTGGAGAGCCACAGAAAATCTCCATGATGAAATCAACGTGGATGAATGGAAAGTCCAACAGATACAAAATGAGATGGATAGAGAGCGTTCTGAGACAGACCCCGATTACGAATACGAACGACAAATGGGTATCTGATTGATGCTCACTTTTATTTTTGCTTCCCTGTTATCAGAGATTTGGGAAGCATACACATGATCCCACGAACACAACCAAAAAACGGTAAAGAAGTCCAATGTACCGAATGCCAAACGACTGTGACAGTTGAAGAACACATCACACATGATGTAAAGTGCAACGACTGTCACAGAGAAGAAAATGTTGTTCGTCTGAAAGAGGCTGCCGCATACGACAATGACGACACGTTTTCTCGGAAAGATGCAATGGAGAGGCTAAATTGGGAATATCAAGAAATTCCTTGTCAACTCCCTGATGGCACACAGTTAGTGAAGGTGTCACAAAAATCCTATACCATCATCGTTGATGCTGATTCAGTTGATGCTGTTGCTAACCACTGTGAAGAATGTGGATATGATCGTGTTCGATACAGTAGATACGACAATGGTGTGATTAGTGGAACGACGATCCGTTGTGATTGTTGTGAATCATCACGACATTCACACGGATACTAACTATACTCATCTACTCTTTTGCTTCCCTGTGATCACAAACTTGGGGAGCATACACATGACCGACGATAACGACACACCAGTAGTTGAACTACCAGAAGAACAGCTAATCAATTGGATTATCACACAAGCAAAAGAAGCAGGTCACTATGAGAAAGACCTAACCGAAGAAGTAGCCGATGAAGTTGGATTTGATGACCTATTCACCTACGGTAACTTCTTCCACAAAACGATCAACGACCGACAGATCAGACTTGCCTTCCAAACGAGTAGTACCGTCTCCGAACGAGTAGCCCGTTCGACCCATTGGCAACCAGCAGAATACAAAAACCATGACGTGACTGTGTACGGTGAGATCACGATTCAATGGGGCTCGAATGATCCAATGGAAATGCTCTGTCCACGGGTGTTGATAGAACAAGAGTCCTACCCGACTGAACCAACTGTTCCAGAGTATGACCCGATGGAACACGGTGATCACTAATGAGTAGTGTTGAATCACCTGTCGATACGATCAAAGAACTATCATTCGTGAAATCAATTAGGACAGAAGATCGGCCTGATTGTACACATATCGTTGATACTGGTCGATCAACCATTCGACTCAGTGATGAAATCGCAACACTACAAGCACACGGCGTCACCGATTGTGCAATCAGTAAGTGGGGAGATTACGGGTTGCGGTTGTTTGTGACCATCGAGTAACAATCTCTCCTACGTTTCATTTTGTGGTGTCACCATCACACCGTGACACCCGCTACGATTATGACAGAGAAAGCAGTCATTCCACCAGTGCAAGCTGGTAGTGTCAACAGTAGTATCGACATCAACTATGGTTCCCAACGTGGCGTCTGTGAAGCCCGATCTCGTCACGAATGGACATTTGATATTAATGCATATGCACAACAGACAGGACTCGACATCGGAAAGAACTATCCATACGTCGCACAAGAAAACGGACACGTCCTTGCAGTCGTCACAGAGATTCGTGTCGCTGAAAGAAGCAATGGCGGCTATACAGTGTGGGTTGAACAAGAGGCAGTCCGTGGATTGACCAGTTACAATGACGTATTCTGGTCAAAAAGTGGTGGCTATGAGTTGGATGAAACACTCGTTGTCGAAGACATCTTTAACGAGAAACAACAATACAAATACCGTGAGAAAGATGTTCCACAACGAGAAATGAAAACAGCACCACAGATTTCCTTTGAGAGCATTGAAACCTTCATCTACCATCTTCATAACAACCCTCACAAATCGATCTATGATACACTACAAGAAATCATCGAGATGGATTCACCAGATCATGCACTCAAAGCAGCAGCCGTGAACTATGCTGATAACACTGAACGAACAGCAAACGCAGACTAATGATTGAGATGATCATCTTCAGTGTCTTATTTTTCGGAGCAGTGTGGTGGCTTCCAGCCTTTCTGATTGCACTCCATCCAAAGGCACCATCGTTTGAACTACTCGTTTCGGCATTTGGCAGTTTAGTATTTTGCTGGATTCTTCTATTAGTCATCTAAAACATTTTTCGGAAATTCGGAAGTAACACCCCAGTAGACCTATCCTAACACAATCAACTGTCCTTAACTCTTATGTAGTGATGTACCGAACGATAGTGTAGGTGCTGACACTCTATGAAAGTCGCAACGAACGTTGGAGCAACATTTAGCGAGCAATTGACGGATAGTTTCACGACTATCGATGACACGGGTGCAACATACCGTGTCTTCGACTTTGGGCCACAGAGTGAGTATGATCGAATCACGATCAAATTCACTACTGATGATTCAGTCCCACACCAACTACGTGTGTACAACACACAGGAGAGTGACAAACCCGATGAAACGATTGCCTTCCGAGGTCGTCGGGTAAGTTTCGATCCAATCAGTGTCATTGGGAAAAGTGACGCTGAACAATTACAAGGACTCTCACCCACGATACAGTCATACGATGAGATACCAGATATTATCAAGGAAACGTGGAAATCAATTGGATTTTCCGTGATTCCTGAAGGAGATGAGTGGTCAGTATGAGCTTTGATCAACTCGATGACCCGCTGCCACGAGAGTTAGTTGGTGTTGAGTCACGGCAAATCATCACCGAGTTTTTGCTTGAGAACCCCGACGAGTACCATCGGAAAAAAGACATTGCTGATGCAATCGACAGATCAGTAACGAATGTGACTGATTCGTTGGGGTCTGGTTCACGACCAGGGCCACTTGTCTTGATGGGTGTCGCTGACGTGAGTGATCCCGAAGGAGCCATGCCACGGTACACATTAGCAGATACACCCGTCGTTGAGTTTTTGAAAGACTATGATGGGTATCCGTTAGGTAACTTATTCAAAACCAGAGCCACCGTGAAACTGACAAAGTTTTGGGTACTGGTGGCTGAACCAGACAAGGTTTATACACCAAACAAAATCCGCAATATTACCAATGTCTCTCATCGAGGATTCAACAGCAATATTGAAACATTCCTTGAGGCAGGAATGATTGAAAAAGAAGAATTTACCCAACGGACAGAGTATTCGTTGATCGTTCCGAATACGACCTATGAGGCTCTTGTTGAGTTAGATCAGTTGATCTATGAGACACAAATTGAGCGAATGGATGAGTTTGAAAATAATAAGCAACCAGTATAATCTGTCCTTGATCGGTCACACCGAGAAAGGGCATGGAGACAACGAATGTCAGCAACAACAAATCCATACGAACCAGACAAACGGCTTGTCGATGATCCACAGGAGTTAGCGAGACTGTATCACGGTCAGGGATTGACTGTCGAAGAAATCGCCAACAACCACGCTGAGTTAGGTCGCACGTCGGTCTATGAGTCGTTAGTGGATTGGGGTATCCTGATTCCAGATCACTCTCATACCGACAGTGAAGACGGTTCAAACAGCACTAATAACTCGTGTCGTGGTCGTGATCCACCATCTGATCAGTCCAATACTGATGAGATTGTGTGGTCACAACTAACTGAATAACAGTCAATCTTCAATCCATTATGGATTTCATCGACACGTCATTCAGTCGTATCGTACTCACAAACCACCTATCTTTTTATAGCAGTAAACCGAATACAACTGTGTGGTTAGTGTTTCAAAAACACTGACCGCGTTCCACTATGAGTACAGCATTTGACGACGTAGTAGAAGAACAAGGTATCGACCCACAAACAGCGAACTACGCAAAACGATCTGAAGGACTTGCTAAACGAAAAGCAATGCTTGCAGATTGTAAGGGGCCAATGCACGTCCTTGACTCGCTGGGAGTAGATATTCCTGGTCGGTCGTTCATTGATGATCCATCCGAAGCCGTTGAGTTTCCATCAACAAAACACTGTGAAACTCCTACTGGTGACAAAGTTACTGTCAATCTCTTTCAAGACGTGAGAGAATCAACGACTGACGCCTTCGGTGACTTCGGGAACGCACAAGAAGATGTCGAAGACGTTGTGTGGACTGTGAGTGATCTCAGTGGTGACACAGTGAATCTAATGGTAGTCGGCTCATGGGGAAAGCGTCGAGAAGTCCCTGATAAAGAATTTGCAGAGCAGTACGATCCAATCTATTTGGAAAGTGGTGTTCCAAAGTTGGGGTACTAATCA
>OBEU01000017.1_pt1 | contig 7477 bp, 10 predicted proteins | sample 1502921 | NCBI WGS metagenome assembly OBEU01 (sample SAMEA3313256, study PRJEB22394) | marine metagenome | biome: ocean biome; feature: hypersaline pond | place: Mexico:Baja California Sur:Isla Carmen, Loreto Municipality, Mexico | collected 2007-03-21T04:19:00Z | depth 0.15 m
CACGAGCTCGGATACAGTATCTCTCCTGTCATAGCAAGTTCACATTCTCGTTGATAGCGACCGTTGCCTGTACGTCACGAGTGACGTATTTCGCGAACCGTACAGGGTCGTTCACCCATGCTGTCTGTTCGTCGACACCAAACTTCGCAAACTCCGTCTCCTCAGCCGACACAGCTTCCAACGCCGACGACTTCAGCTCCGTATACTGCGACTTCTCGTACGCTGCTAAGAGGTCGAACATGTGCACACCCGTGATGTCACTGTTAATGAATCGCCCCCCACCGTCGTGTGGGTCAACACTTCCCGTCGGAGAGAGCCGTGCCAGCTGCGACGCGATGTCGAGCGTATGATAACGGTTTATCATGTACGGTGCGTCGAACCCATCGTTGTTCCAACCCGTGATGACGTTCGGTCGATGACGTAGCAACCACCGTACGACTTCACCCAGCAGCCGTCGCTCGTCGGCAAACACACGTACATCGACCGATGTTTCAGTCTTATCGCGGACCGACGACTGTAGCTCACCGCCATCGACGAGCGCATCATCCCACTCACTGTTGCGCAACACGAACGTCGCGTACTCGTCTGTCACCGAATCGTGGAGCGACACTGCCGTCACAGGCCGACGAGCCGTATTCACATCGGGCATCGCAGACAGCTCGAAGCTATCAGGGTCCCCATCGACGAGTCCGTCTGTGAACGCTTGCTCGAGTGACTCACGCGTCGCGACCTCAATGTCCCACGTCACTACCCGCGGGTCGATGTCGACGCGACAGACGTTGACATCGACGGGCTCAACATCCGACGGATCGAGAGGACCACTGCTGTCAGTCGGCACGCGCATCAGTCCCGTCACCCCGCGGTCGATAAGGAACCGCTGCGGGAACAACACGTCTGCCTCCCATGTCCGTGGAAACTGCGCACGGAGGTCACGAACGTGCCACGGGCACTCCACGGTCACGCGTATCAGCTCGATGTCTCGTTGTCCGCTATCGATGCCCGTCCGTGCTGCAAGCGACACGTCACGCACCCGACGGTCGTGTGCCAGGTTATCGAGCATCTCATCATCAACGTCGTCACGAGCTATCAGGAAGTACGGTCGAAAACCGTCGACAGCAACGTGACGGTACGTACCGTCGTCCGTTCGACCCTGGTAGTGGAGCACGGGCATCGACCCTTGATACCCGTCTTCTTCGACCTCGTACCAACCGTCGACCACACGCATAATCGTCGTCGAGGACTGACTCGTGGTGATGCGGTCAGCGAGCTTCATCGACCCCACCTCCGTGAACGGTTACTAGACATGGGTTGTACCACGTGTGTAGCAACGGTTTACACTCACTTGAGTCTGTCGCAGCACTGCAACATACGTGAGGGAAAAGACGCCCGTTACAGGTAGACGTGGGTGAATCCAACCCATACAAGCGAACCCACCCACGTCACCGCAGCACCGACGACCATCGCATGTGGGATGTACGACGCAACACCACGCCACCGCGTCTTTTTATACACATGCAGTGACCCGTAGTGTACAGCTTCACGAGCCTTCCCCAACAGCGGTGCGTCGTCCTTCCATTTGATGCGACTATAGAACGACCAAAAGTTCACAAACATCGCAAGCGCGACGAGTGTGACAACTCCAACAATACCCCCGAACGCCGAAACAACGACGTGCTCAAACATCGCTGTCTGCCTCACACGCTTCGTTCTGACAGACGAGTCGCGGACTGCGGTCGCCCGCTTGTGCTACGTACGACTTCGTCTGCCCGCAGAGACGACATTCAATCATATGCCCATCATCTCCCGTGTCTCTTTGTCGACGCCACCATAGTCCGTCGAGTGGTCGACGCGGTCACTCGTGTCAGGGGCATCATCACAGGGCATGTGATTCACCATGTTCGGTCCCGCAAACGTCTCACCACAGTACGGACACTCTCGACTTCCCATTATTCAACTCGCTCCGTATTGATGTGCACCGCCACGTACCCACTCGGTACAGAGGCGGTGTCGTAGCTGACGACGCCCTTCTCTTCGAGCGTCGACATCGTTTCCTCGATGAGTGACTCCGCTTTCCCTTGCGTCGTCACCCAATCATCAGGCTTCGTCGGCTGGTCCCACAGCTCGTGGTCTGGGTCAAACAACGTCCCCGTGATGGAGGTCGACGCGACAGACTCACCCTTCTCTGCAACACCCAACAGGTGTGCATCTTCAACACTGTCGAGCTGCCACGGATTCTGCTCGGCGTGCTCGTCCAGTGCCTCGAACACAGCACGCTCTGTGGGCGTCTCAAGCGACACACTGTCATCACCGTCCGTTCCACCCATTGCGTCTGTAAGCGTCATTGCACCGCTGTCAGCGTCACTCTCGTCGCTGTCATCATCGGTGTCGGCAGCGAGGTCTGCGGCACGTTCAGCACGGTCTACGGGGCTCGTCGACAGCTCGTCACGCATGTCGTCGACCGTATCGATGAACGGCTGGTCGCGGAACGGGTCACGGGCGTCCGCGTACGGGTCATCGATGTCGAGGTCGGGACACAGCTCTTCACAGCGCTCGAGTTCGTCGTCGTCCATCCACTCTGAGAGGTCTGCCGTCCGCGGGACACCGATGTCTCGCATCGACTTGTATTCGTACAAGTGTGCCCCGTTGGACCCCGCTCGCTCGTGGATGTCGACGTAGAACTGCTCATCGAGCTCTTGAAGCAAATCACGAAGCTTCGCCTTGCGGGGGACAGACAGCGCTGACTTCTGCTCGAGATACGTCTGAATCGTATCGAGACGCACCCCAGCACCCTCACCTTTATCGAAGTGTTGGTGCGCTCGAATCGCGTCCAACACCTCTCGTTTCACCTTCGTTAGGTGATGCGTCTTCGACAGCAGTGCCTTCCGCCCCGACATGATGTTGGCTGCATCCTGCGGTTCAGCAATGTATGCCGTGACCTCTTTGTCATCGTACGTAACCGTTGTCTCACGACGTGCATCGTGGTTTACGACCGCCGACGACCGAATCAGGTTGAACACCTGTCCGCTCACACGGTTCGTCTCGACCCGATTCATGTCGAAGATGGGCTTGACCGACTTCCGTACCCACGGTGGGAGAACGGCGTCTACCGAGCCACGCTTGTGACCATCCTCGTCCATCTCGGTCGGCAACGCACGGAGATGCTCTCGCATCGCTTGCTCGCGGTCGTACGTGTCGTAGATGAAGTCCTTGTCGTACCCCTCGACCGAGATTTCCTGCGCACCACCCTGCTTTTCAACAATCGCATCACGGATGTGGATATTGTCGTCGACGGGGAGAAACAGCAGTCGCGTAGACAGCTCGTGGTCCATCGCGTGCTGGGCATACAGGAACCCGTACGGTTTTGCCTTCTTGACAATCTCGTAGCCGTCACGACCACTCTCTGCATCGTCGTCAGCTACCGACCGTACGTATCGATACTCGTCGTCTGCGCCACCCGACAGTGACTTCACCAACTCGGTTAGTTCATCGGGTATCTTCTGCCACTCATCTAGCGGAGCGAACAGTGCTGTGTCCCAGGTATCGTCATCTAACACACCTTTCGAGGACGTGTCCGTGACGTTGTACCCCATCTCCATCGGGAGCGACGACGTGACTGCATCCTGCGTGTCAGACTTCCCACCCGCGGACGGACCCGTGTAGACGTGATTCACGTTGCGGTCGTGTGACCACATGAACCCTGTACACAGCGAGAGGTGTCCAAACACCATCTGCTGTTCGTTGCCGATGATGTTGCCGTTCGCTATCTCAACGAGGTCACGGACTTTGTTCTCGTGAAGGATGTCCGTGTCGGCTTCATTCTGGTCGATGGCACTCTGCAACGCGTCGAAGTTCGTGTCTGTGGACATGTGATGTGTGTCAGATGTGTCACAACACGGCGGGACACCACCGTAACCGTGGACGGTAGTGGGACGAACCTCTCTACAGCAAGCGGGGTGACCCACGAATAACCATGCGGCAACCCCCACTACCGTCCAGAACGGCGGTGGTGCGCCACCGTGTTGCGCGATTACTCGTCGTCTATGCTATCTGCCGACCCGTCTGACTCGCCATCGAACGACCGACCCAACTCAGAGTCGTCGTCAGGCATCATCTCTTCGAGCGACGACGGACCATCATCACCCATCGCGTCCATCATCATGCCCTGCGTGTCAACCGACATTTCCTCCAACTCGAGTTCGTGCACTTCCAGCGCCGTCTGCTCTAGCTCGTCCACTACGCGCTCGAACGCATCCATCTGCGCATCGAGCGACCGCTCTGCCTCGACCTCCACATGGATGCGTGGCAACACGTGAACAACGAACGGATGCTCGTCACCCTCGTCGACCGACACGGCCATCATGCTTTCACCCCTGGTTCAGGAGCATCCACAAGCCGCTCGTCCAACACGTCATCTCGGATGTCAACATCATCTACCCACAGTCCGTACTCGCGGTCAAACCGCTCAGGGTCGTCGACCTTGCTAAACTCGTCAACAGACCACGATATACGGTGCATGTCTGTGTCGGACATCAGCACGACACCATCACGACGAAAGTTACCGACCTGGTCAGCGGGGTAGATGACAGTGTCGTCAGGCCATTCATTGCCGATGTGTCTTGCCGCCCACGACCCATGCTCAAAGGGGTCGAAGACGATGTCGAGGTCGTGTGTCTTCGACGTAGACTCACTAGCCGTCGGCGACTCTTCCGACTCGCCGAGGTCGTGTGTCGACTCCGACGACTCACTATCCGACGACGACTCTACCGACTCGTCGAGGTCCATACTCACAGCTGGTCCTCCACGAGCATCCGCAGTTCATCTGGCTCGTACGACTCGATTTCACCGCCCTCGATAGCCGACTGTACCGTCGACTCCCAACTACCGAACGCCTCGTCGATGCCGCCCGAGCGCTCTGCGTAGTCACGAGCCTCTTGGATGAACCCATACGTGTCCGCATCGAGGTCATCCATCGTCAGCTCGTCTGAGCCACTGTCGGTGTCGCCATCGCCGTCGAGCTCGTCGAAGTCGAACGTCGAGCCACCATCACCGTCTGCACCACCGTCTGCGTCACTCTCGTCTGCGTCGCCCCAGCCACCCTCGGGCTCATGGAACTCGAGCCACTGCTCGGTGTCTTCGATGCGGTCCACCTCGGCCTCGAGCACGTCATCCTCCTGGGTCAGGATGACACCGCCGTTACCATCGTCCCAGAGCACGTCACCGTAGTGCTTCCGATACCGACCCGTGCTGTCATCATCGTCCGACTCGGTCTCGTCTTCATCATCGTCCGACAGCGCGTCACCGAAGTGCTTGAACAGGACGATGGACTCGCCTTCGAGCTCGCTGTGCAGCTTCGGTCCCGTCGTCCGTGCCACACGGGGGTGTGGACCATCGTCAGGGGACCAGTCACCCTCACGGTAGTTGCGGGGGAACTCGATGAGCCCGCCCGTCTTCCCACCGTCGTCGGTGATGTATGCCGACGTGGTCTGCGTGCAGTCGACCGCGCGCATCATTATCCGCCCCGCCTGCCCACCGACGTACACCTCGACGCGGTCGTACTCGTCGAGTGCGTCGTCGAAGGTGGTCGGCTGCGAGGGGAACTCGGTTCCGAACGGAGAGATGCCAACCTGGTCGTAGTCGCCATTGAGCTTTTGACTAGCTCACCGATGTGAGAGGCGTCGGACCCCTCTTCGTCGACGACACGGAAGCTACTGGTCGGACCACCAGTGTAGCGGTCGACATCGAACGGGTAGTAGTCGTCGCCATCGAGGTTGCGGACAAGGTTGTCTTCAGCCTCGGTCCGACCGAGAGCCTCAAACAGTCGTCCACGGACAACCTCGGGGTCTTCGATGGTGAACACGAAGTCACCGCCGTACCCCTCACCGCCCTTGTAGTTCTGTTCTTCGTACGGGTCACCCGTGAACCCCACGTCGACGATGGTGCCGCCGATGGCAGCCGTCGGTGTGAGCTTCACACGGGGGAGTTCATCGTAGTCGTTGCTGTTACCGCCGTTACTCGAGCCCTCACGGGCTTCATCGAGCTTGGATTCGAGGTCTGCGAAGGCCATGGTTCTATCGTGGGTCGCAACGTCTGTGGGTTGCAGCCGACAACTACGTCGCACGACTGCTACGTTTCGTCGCACCTGTTGATACGGGTGTGGGGATAATAAATGTGTTGCCACACTGCGACACTTCACCACGTTGGTGTTTTGTTGCATAACACTTTTTTACCCCCGACCCGTATACACTACTGTCGTCGACGACACGACGGTAAGCCACACTAGTTACAGTACACTAGTGTAATGCAGGAGACGTGGGTCTGTCGTTGACCTTAATAAATAGTAGTAATACTGGTCGGGTCTCACAGACTGATTCCCGACAGACCCCATCAGTGTCAGCAGCAGTAGACCAGTATCACGCGCAGTTGTTCGTTCACGCAGTGAACTCACTATCCGTATGCGAGTTCGACACAAACTCGCAGAGACTGCTACCAGTACGTTTTCCTGAACAGAGCAAACTCGAGCAGCAGAAACATAACGACAATCAGCCCGACGAAGACAATTGCTGCAACTGACTGCGGTAGCGGCGTCAGTGCACCCGACTGAATGAACAACAGTAGTCCGACGAATCCCAGTCCCGCGGCGATGGAATCCCACTCGGCACTCTCGTCGGGTGTCTGTTCACTGGGCTCACGCGCCGTATCAGTGGGCTCACGCGTCGGGTCACTCTTGTCACGCGTCGGGTCACCATGTTCGCGTTGCGAACTGTGTGACGCAGTCGTGGGTCGACCCACTATCCGTCGGCGACTCTGTCGACTCGCCAAGGTCGAGTGTGACTCGACGTGGTCACTTGTGTGGAGCGCCGACGGCGTCTCGTGCGGGATATAGTGGTCGTGTGCATTGTTGTGACACGCCCCACAGAGCGTGGTGAGGTTTGAAAGCGCGTGGCTACCCCCGTTCGACTTGGGAACGACGTGATGCGCGTGCAGCTCGTGGTCACCACGTTCGCGCTGCGAACTGTGTGACGCAGTCGAGTGTTGCTCGTCGTGGTCACCACGGTCACCGCCACGAGCACCACAGTTCTGACACGTCCATCCGTCGCGTTCGTACACCCTTCGACGGCGTTGGTCCCAATCAGACGGGTATGACGCGCCGCTCGAAGCCGTTGCCCCCATACACAATAGTACAATCGCGAGCCATTTCAATCTTTAGCGGTCGTGGGTAGACGTGGTCGACACACTAGCCGTATGCGAGTTCGTCACGAACTCGCCGAGGTACACGGCAGTAACGCGCAGTTCAGCCCTGTTGCCGCGCATTCGGTGACGTGTAGACCTCCGTGTCCCGCACCCGAGCACGGGCCTGTCGGACCTGGCGGCGACGGCAGTCAAACTCCTCGAGTAACTGAGCAAACGCCCGTTCACGCAACACCGACCGTTTCTTCCCACCATCGTCGAGTTCACGTGGCTCACGCCGCGCGGCCCG
>OBEU01000018.1_pt1 | contig 7333 bp, 9 predicted proteins | sample 1502921 | NCBI WGS metagenome assembly OBEU01 (sample SAMEA3313256, study PRJEB22394) | marine metagenome | biome: ocean biome; feature: hypersaline pond | place: Mexico:Baja California Sur:Isla Carmen, Loreto Municipality, Mexico | collected 2007-03-21T04:19:00Z | depth 0.15 m
CCACCGACAGTTTTGACGCTGGCCCTCGTAGGGCCATGTATGTACGACCGACTACTCCTGCCAACAGATATGAGCCCCGGTGTCGACCAGGCGACCGCCCACGCGATCGACGCGGCCCAGCGGTATGACGCTGACCTGCACGTGCTCTACGTTGTCGACTCCGACGCCTACAGCTCGTATCCCGGCGACGAGTACGTCCACGAGTTTGAGGGCTTGGAGGCCGCGCTTGAACAGGCTGGTGCGGATGCCATCGCGGCGATCGCCGACCAGGCCGCTGACGCCGGCGTCGAGACCGAATCGACCATCCGGCACGGCGTCCCCCACGAGGAGATCCTCGCCTACGTTGACGAGGCAGCGATCGAGCTGACGATCATGGGCTCGAAGCATCGCTCAGGGGAGTATCGAAGCCTGCTCGGGAGTGTCGCCGAACGTGTTGTGACGATGGCCGACGGGCCGGTGACCGTCGTGAAAACCTCGGTCGATGACGACTAATCGGTCGTGTTCCGCCCCTCAACGGCGTCGACGATGCCATGTGAGCGGTCGACACACAATCACCCATGTGTCCAATTCTCATGGCTTGGGGGCGCTGCTGACGTGACGAACGGCTGAAATTCCTGCTTTGTTTTCGAATCTCGGACTGTATCAGAGGCCTTTTGTAGTAACCCCGTCTTCGATAGGATGCACTGGTCGTGTGTGGAAACACGCCCGACCACCGCCGTCCGGAATCGCCGGACGGCACCCAGATCGAACCAACGCCCTTAAGTACAACAGGGCGCTCGACTGGACTGCAGCACAAACACACCGCGAGCCGCCGACCGTTCAACCCGGTCAGCACTCGCATGGATCGAGTGGACGACAGTCCACGAGTGATCCGACGGGCTTATACCGCCCAATCGGATACACTCAGATCCGACCAGATGGGGATCCCACCCCTGCGGTACGCCGTACAGACGGGATCCGACGTTAGCCTTGGTAGTTCGGTGCCACCCGATTGCTCGCGTGGCCCCGAACACAGACCATGCAATGAGACACATATTTGGTGACCGATTCCCGTCAGGGAATCGTTCCCGCCAACCCCCAACTCGCTCTCCGAGTGAGTTGGACACATTCCGGTTGATCCTGCCGGAGGACATTGCTATTGGGATTCGATTTAGCCATGCTAGTCGAACGAGTTCACACTCGTGGCAGATAGCTCAGTAACACGTGGCCAAGCTACCCTTCAGTCGGCAATACCCTCGGGAAACTGAGGTTAATGGCCGATATGGAACAGTCGCTGGAATGCACTGTTTTCTAAAGACATCGCTGAAGGATGCGGCTGCGGCCGATTAGGTAGACGGTGGGGTAACGGCCCACCGTGCCAGTAATCGGTACGGGTGATGAGAGTCAGAGCCCGGAGACGGAATCTGAGACAAGATTCCGGGCCCTACGGGGCGCAGCAGGCGCGAAACCTTTACACTGCACGGAAGTGCGATAGGGGAATCCCAAGTGCGAGGGCATATTAGCCCTCGCTTTTGTTGACTGTAAGGTGGTCAACGAATAAGAGCTGGGCAAGACCGGTGCCAGCCGCCGCGGTAATACCGGCAGCTCGAGTGATGTCCCATATTATTGGGCCTAAAGCGTCCGTAGCTGGCCAACCAAGTCCATCGGGAAATCCACCTGCCCAACGGGTGGGCGTCCGGTGGAAACTGGCTGGCTTGGAACCGGAAGGCTCAGAGAGTACGTCCGGGGTAGGAGTGAAATCCCGTAATCCCGGACGGACTACCGATGGCGAAAGCACTCTGAGAAGACGGCTTCGACAGTGAGGGACGAAAGCTAGGGTCTCGAACCGGATTAGATACCCGGGTAGTCCTAGCTGTAAACGATGCTCGTTAGGTGTGGCACCCACTACGAGTGGGTGCTGTGCCGTAGGGAAGCCGCTAAACGAGCCGCCTGGGAAGTACGTCCGCAAGGATGAAACTTAAAGGAATTGGCGGGGGAGCACTACAACCGGAGGAGCCTGCGGTTTAATTGGACTCAACGCCGGACATCTCACCAGCCCCGACATCAGTAATGACAGTCATGTTGACGACATCTGCTCGAGCTGATGAGAGGAGGTGCATGGCCGCCGTCAGCTCGTACCGTGAGGCATCCTGTTAAGTCAGGCAACGAGCGAGATCCACGTTCCTAATTGCCAGCACCACCGCACGGTGGGTGGGTACATTAGGAAGACTGCCAGTGCTAAACTGGAGGAAGGAATGGGCAACGGTAGGTCAGTATGCCCCGAATGGGCTGGGCAACACGCGGGCTACAATGGCCGGGACAGTGGGTTCCGACACCGAGAGGTGGAGGTAATCTCTCAAACCCGGTCGTAGTTCGGATTGCGGGCTGAAACTCGCCCGCATGAAGCTGGATTCGGTAGTAATCGCGTGTCAGCAGCGCGCGGTGAATACGTCCCTGCTCCTTGCACACACCGCCCGTCAAAGCACCCGAGTGAGGTCCGGATGAAGCCCTGTTACCAGGGTTGAATCTGGGCTTCGCAAGGGGGCTTAAGTCGTAACAAGGTAGCCGTAGGGGAATCTGCGGCTGGATCACCTCCTAACGTCCGAGATCTGGCCTTCTAGGCCAGACTCACCCTTCATACTCATTGCGTCTGATAACTCACCCCGGTCATCCCCGACCAGTGAGCACCCGTTCGGCCCACGCGTGCAATCGGGCACCTTCGAACTACCAAGGCTAACACTCACTCTCAACCGGCACTGCCGGTTGAGCGGGCTCATAGCTCAGCGGCAGAGTGCCTCCTTTGCAAGGAGGATGCCGTGGGTTCAAATCCCACTGAGTCCATGTCAGCACGCACCCAAACCGTGTCCCTTATACGGGTTACACGGTTGGGGTGTGATACGACAAGATCGATGCACCATCCCGTGCAAGCGGGTTGGGAAGGATCGAGCGTCCCAGATCTACCACCCTGGGTCGTTATGAGATCGTGTGTACGTGCAATCCAGGCGTCCACTGGACCCATTACAGTTTGCGTGTTCTTCCGAACGCGCATACCGGGTACAGTGAACATACATTGAGGCGAGTTATACTCGTCTCGCGAGGTGATCATTGTGATCACCTCACCAGCGATAACATTCGTCCGAATGTTATCTCTTCAACTGGCTACTGTGCCAGCTGGTGAACGGCTCGGCTCGAGTGCCGATGAAGGACGTGCCAAGCTGCGATAAGCCTACGGGAGCCGCATGGAGGCGAAGAACGTAGGATCTCCGAATGGGAATCCCTCTCACAATTGCCTTGCGCAATAGGGAACGTCGGGAATTGAAACATCTCAGTACCGACAGGAAAAGAACGCAACCGCGATATCGTTAGTAACCGCGAGTGAACACGACACAGTCCAAACCGAAGCCCTCACGGGCAATGTGGTGTCAGGACTGACATGCAGCAACCGAACAGTTTCAAGAAGTCTTCTGGAACGGAGCGTGATACAGGGTGACAACCCCGTATTGGAACCAAGTACGTTGTGCGTCAGCTCCAGAGTAGCATGGGTCGGAACTCCCGTGTGAAAACTCCCGGGCATCCCCCGGAAAGACTAAACACTCCTCGAGACCGATAGCGAACAAGTAGCGTGAGCGAACGCTGAAAAGCACTCCGAGAAGGATCGTGCAATAGGGCCCGAAATCAGCTGGCGATCGAACGACGTGGCATGAAAGGTCACTCCCAGAATGACCGAGGCGCAAGCCTCCAGTAAGACGAGTGAGAAGCCGATGTTGCGTCGTACGTTTTGAAAAACGACCCAGAGAGTGTATCTCCATGGCAAGCCTAACCCGATGATCGGGGCAGGCAGAGCGAAAGCGACATGGCCGCAGTGCTTTGCACCAGGGCCGCCGTGTTCAAGCGCGGGGAGTCGTGGGGATACGACCCGAAACCGAGTGATCTACACATGGGCAGGGTGAAGCGTGCCGAAAGGCACGTGGAGGCCCGTTAGCGTTGGTGTCTTACAATACCCTCGCGTGACCTATGTGTAGGGGTGAAAGGCCCATCGAACTCGGCAACAGCTGGTTCCAACCGAAACATGTCGAAGCATGACCTCACCCGAGATAGTCCGTGAGGTAGAGCGACCGATTACTCGTCCCGCCCTCGAGAGAGGTCGGCCGGGTTGTCGAACTCCAAACTTACGGACGTTGTAGACGGTGGGAGTCCGGACTGCGGGGTAAGCCTGTGGTCCGTAAGGGAGACAACCCAGCGTACGGTTAAGGACCCAAAATACGGATTAAGTGCAACCGAAGGTGGTCTCGAGCCCTAAACAGCCGGGAGGTGAGCTTAGAAGCAGCAACCCTCTAAGAAAAGCGTAACAGCTTACCGGCCGAGGTTCGAGGCGCCCAAAATGATCGGGGCTCAAATCCGTTTCCGAGACCGTACAACACCAATCATGGTGACTACGTAGGTTGGCGTACTGTTCGAGTGGAAATACGGGTGAGAACTCGTATGGATCGTACAGTAACGACAATTCTGGTCACAGTAGCAGCGATAGTCGGGTGAGAACCTCGACGACCTTACGAGCAAGGGTTCCTTGGCACTGTCATTCAGCCAAGGGTTAGTCGGTCCTAAGTCCCCTCGCAACTCGACGGGGACAACAGGGAAACTGGTTAATATTCCAGTACCAACACCATTCAAAGCCAACGCTTTGGGAAACACCGCACCGGGTTTTCGCCCGGTCGAATCGGTCACGCCCGTGGAAGCCGTCATGGCACGAAGCGGGTAACTACCGAGACAGGGTAACGCGGTGGTACCTAGAGCCCGTGAAACGGCGAGTGTGTTGTCCGTACCAAGATCCGACACAGGTGCTCAGGCAGCGAAAGCCAAGGTCTGTCGGGCCCCAACCGGCGTTAGGGAATTCGGCAAGTTAGTCCCGTACGTTCGCAAGAAGGGATGCCTGCCTCCAGCGAGGCAGGTTGCAATAACTCGGACGCTCCGACTGTCTAGTAACAACACAGGTGACCGCAAATGCGCAAGCACTCGTACGGTCACTGAATCCTGCCCAGTGCGGGTATCTGAACACCTCGTACAAGAGGACGAAGGACCCGTCAACGGCGGGGGTAACTATGACCCTCTTAAGGTAGCGTAGTACCTTGTCGCTTCAGTAGCGACTTGCATGAATGGATCAACGAGAGCGTCACTGTCCCAACGCTGGCCCCGGTGAACTGTACGTTCCAGTGCGGAGTCTGGAGACCCCCAAGGGGAAGCGAAGACCCTATAGAGCTTCACTGCAGGCTGTCGCTGAGACGTGGTCGCTACTGTGCAGCATAGGTAGGAGGCATTACACAGGTACCCGCGCTAGCGGGCCACCGAGCCATCATTGAAATACTACCCGGTAGTGACTGCGACTCTCACTCCTGGCGGAGGACACCGGTAGCCGGGCAGTTTGACTGGGGCGGTACGCGCTCGAAAAGATATCGAGCGCGCCCCAAGATTTCCTCACTCGGGTCGGGAACCCGAGGCAGAGCGCAAGAGCAGAAGGAAGTCTGACAGTGACATTCCCAACGAGTGTCGCTGACGCGAAAGCGTGGTCTAGCGAACCCACGAGGCCTATTGATGAGGCCCGTGGATGACAGAAAAGCTACCTTAGGGATAACAGAGTCGTCACTCGCAAGAGCACATATCGACCGAGTGGCTTGCTACCTCGATGTCGGTTCCCTCCATCCTGCCCGTGCAGACGCGGGCAAGGGTGAGGTTGTTCGCCTATTAAAGGAGGTCGTGAGCTGGGTTTAGACCGTCGTGAGACAGGTCGGCTGCTATCTATTGGGGGTGTAAGGTACGTGCCATGAACGATCGTATAGTACGAGAGGAACTACGATTGGGCACCACTGGTGTATCGGTTGTCTGAGAAGGCAGTTGCCGAGTAGCCACGTGCCGCGGGGTAAGAGCTGAACGCATCTAAGCTCGAAACCCACATGAAAAAGACGTACCATTGAGGACACTCGTAGAAGACGAGTTCGATAGACTCGGGATGTACGCACCAAGGCAACGAGGTGTTGAGTCCACGAGCACTAACAGTCCAAGCCAATATTCATATGCACTGTGACCCACTGTACTGGGTCCAGGCGCGAACTGGATTGCACTTAGATACGATACAAGCGTGAGATCGTGAGGTGGTAGGTACCGACTTGGATTGACACCGGTTCGATTCCGGTGGTCGGTTTCGGCGGCCAGAGCGACGAGGTTCCACCCGTACCCATCCCGAACACGGCAGTTAAGCTCGTCAGCGTTCCGCGCAGTACTGGAGTGGGCGACCCTCTGGGAGTCGTGGTTCGCCGCCACCCATTCATACTTCATTCATCTTCCAGCGAGTCACAATCTTGGCTCGCTGGCTACGTTCGCCCGATAGCGGCAGCTCTCGGTGTCGCTGGCGGGTGGACTGCTGTTTGTAGCGACAGTCGCTCGACGAGCGGGCTAACCGCTAGGCTTAAGCGACTCTCGGAGATACTACAGCACGCGCCAAGGTGGCAGAGTCCGGCCTAACGCAGCGGCCTGCAGAGCCGCCCATCGTCGGTTCAAATCCGACCCTTGGCTTCTCGTCACGACGCACTTCTCCCGACCGCACTCCTATTCGGAGCTGTTTTGGTCCTCGTTTTCGTCCCGTCCGACTCTGGATCTCGATGCTTGCTCGAAATCCGGCTCCGCTCCAACGTCGGTAATCACCGTCGCAACTTGGGCGACTTGTGAGCCCACGGTACTGTTGAGTTGGAACGCCACCGGTACGATATTTCTCGAGCCGCTCGGTGCCGTATACGTCACCGATTCCGTTTCGATCTCGTTTTGCTCATCGTCGTAGAGACGGACCCACACGTCGACCTGTTTGCTTGTTTCCAGCGGATTCCGAACCGTCACGCTGGCGCGTGTCACTGGAGCTCGCTCGAACGTGGTATTGACGACGAACACCTCGTCGGGCGTGTCGTTCGGATTGAGTTCGGCATCGATATTCTCCATACAGCCGGTAAGCGCGGCTGTTGCACCAACACCGGTTAGCACCCGCCGACGAGTTGGCATATTGGGTTGATAACGAAAACCATACTTAAAACTCTGACTGCAGTGTTAGCGAACACGACAGCCACCGCGCCAACTGTTCAGGGGGTTCCGTTTTCGGCTCTCGCGGTTCTGTCCCGGTCACAGGACCCGGCGAATCGGTTCCGTTCGACCGTCTCGACGACGAGCGCGATCTCGCGTCCGCGAGAGTCAGACGTTCGCCCGCCGCGTGGGGCCGCTTAGACGCCCGGAATACCGAACGCGCTGATGCCGAGCTAAAGATGCTGTTCGTGACAACAGATGACCAGCGCGCGAGCACGCGATCACGCGATGG
>OBEU01000019.1_pt1 | contig 7136 bp, 13 predicted proteins | sample 1502921 | NCBI WGS metagenome assembly OBEU01 (sample SAMEA3313256, study PRJEB22394) | marine metagenome | biome: ocean biome; feature: hypersaline pond | place: Mexico:Baja California Sur:Isla Carmen, Loreto Municipality, Mexico | collected 2007-03-21T04:19:00Z | depth 0.15 m
ATACGAGACTCCTCGTGTATCGGACGGGACTAACTGGATTGAGCAACTATAACGATGACTGACACACTCACACTACGGTACGACAACGAGACGCACAAAGTCACACAAACATACTGGGGTGTTGATCCCGACTGGGATACGACAGACGGCACGACTATCACAACTACGCAAGCAGACCCCGACGTTCGGCAGCAGCAATACGAGTTGGCTGTTTCGGCTGTCTCAAAATCTGATTACGACCCCGACACTGAGACGCCTGTGCCACAACTGACATACGACCCCGATGCTGATGCTATCGAGGCAGAGTTGAGTTCGTTTCGATTCCAGAGTCTGTTCAAGAGTAGTAACAGTCTATAGGTAGTTGCAAACAACAATACAGTGAAATTATCTACCAATATGTATGAGTGAACTTGGCACTGATCGGTTAGGTCATGGGATGTTGGGAACAACTGCTGATTTCTTTACAATGGGTTCTGCCACCACGAGTAACACGTCTACTCAACAGTTAGACCCAACATCTATAGTGTCTCCATCAATGGAGACGACCAAACCAACACTACAAGATGAAGGACTATTTCATCCAACGATTCTTGATCCACAAAATGTTAATGTAGAATATAATCGTTCCAAAGAAGTCTTTGAATCAACGTGGATTCCAACTGATACGTTTAATCAGAGTCGAGATCAATTAGTTGCTGTCCTTTCGTTAGACCAAGATGCAAAACCTGTTAATGTTGTCATTGAACGAGATTTAAGTGGCGACAAAACAGCTGATGTTCACAGTGATATACTGACGATTAGTGAAGATGTAGAAATCGCTCGTGCATCCCCAACTGGTGAACGTGGTGAGTATCGACTTGTGTTCCCGACGTACAACCAGACAGATGTTGTTCGTCGGTTGAATATTGCACTCACCTATGATAACACTGAACGACTGATAGAGAACATCCCGTATCAGTTCCTTCGGAATGATATTAGCAAAGACAATTTTGAAGGTGGGGATGATATTCAATCACTCATCACTGCATTGGGTGATACCTTAGATCGAATTGATGCTACAATTGATTCAGTGTATGACAACAGATTTGTTGAATCTGCTCGTGGAACCTCACTGAACAAACTTGGTGAACCTGTCGGAATACAACGTCGTGATATTGGGAACCCTGAACGATCTGATGACTTAGAAAGTGACGAACGACTCCGTAAGCGTGTCTTGGCTGCAAAAGCACTTGTTGGCCTTGATACAACATCTCCGTCTTTTACACAACTGCTTGCTGTGTTGTTCCCTCGTGCAACAACGGCTATCAGTATTGCTGTGGCTACTGATGAACCCAAAGCCGAGGTAACAATTCCAACAAATGTTGTCAGTCGGTCGCCACTCAACAGCACTGAGATTGAAGACATCTTAGAAGATGGTGTTGCATCGAGTTATGATGTGACAGTAACAAAAAGTGGTTCATTTAACTACGAGACAGAATCTGTTGATGATCCAGAATGGAACGATGGAAAATTCGTTCTCTGAAATGAATTATATGGACAACATTTATAACGTAACGTCCCGAATACAAACATAATGATACAACGGGAAATCAAGCGAACACAAGTTCCCCTGCTTGATGACGTTGCCTCTGAGAAGGAGCGTCACAACGAGGGGGAACAACTAATTCGTGTATACTACTCTCCCGATGACGATAACCCCCCGATGCCCTCGGTAACGACAGTCAAAGACCTACGGGTAGACCCCGATAAAGATGATGCCATCAACGGATGGGAACAACGATACGATGGCAAGTCCTCGTATGCTCGTCCGTGGTGGAAAGACCAGATGGCCTACAAGGGACATCGAGGAACACTGACTCACTTTACGATTCTGTCTGCCTTAGAAGATCATTGTGATCAAGATGTTGCTGCGTCGGGTGAGACATACTTTCACGATGTTGGTGACACTGACTGGGGGCGAGAGGAATACGAATCAGCGTATGCACTGAAAAAGTGGTCGAAGAAGGCTCCATCAGCCAACACTGAGAAAATATCCTTCCAACCGAGAGAAAACAAATACGACGGGGAACACGCTTGGGATAAAGCCGTTCGTGAAATGAAGTGGGCCTCTCATGCCTTCAAGCTCCGAATGATCGATGGTGTCCATGATTCATCAATCTATGAACGACACGCCGAAGACTGTTTGCTTGAGGGTCGGCTTGCCAACGCCGAGATCATCGGCTTAGAGGAATTTGTCTACAACACGGAGTATGGATACGGTGGGCAGTATGACTTGCTCTACAGAACCGCTGAGGGGCGTGTTGTGCTATCTGATCTGAAGACATCCTCTGGTGTTCGTTTCGATCACAAACTGCAAGGAGCCGCATACAAGGCGGCTGTGGAGTCTGCCACAGACATCACCGTTGATGAAACAGAGGTCATCCGTCTCAATCCCGATTACGAGGAAGTCGAAGTGAGTCGTTCTTCACAGTGGGATCGTTCCCTTCGTGGGTTGGAAAACCAGTTCAAAGGACTCTGTGATAAAGCACGAGTCGAGTACCAACAGACGATTGAACAAGCAGCCGAACAGTTGTCTGAATAATTGACTGTCACCATTGAATGTCTGCCACCAAATCAACGACTGCTGACGAAGATGACGGCCTTACAGACCTTGCGAAAGGGATCAAGACAGATGAACCCCAAGACACCAGAGGATGTCCACACGAAGACTGTCATGGCTCTCTCACACTGACTGACAGTGATCGAGTCGTCTGTGAAACGTGTCGTGTCACGCCAAGTGGTATCTTCTTGTATCCGCCGATGAGAGAGGTTGGAGGATACGGTCATCCACCCGATGCACCCTTGGGGTCACACTACGAAGACACTGGTTTAGAATCGTGGAACGAGCAATGGATGGACAAACACAGTGGATACGACAATGAAGATGAAGTACGATTAGCAGGCGGCTATGAACGAGTCTATGATGCAGACGATCACCGACGACCAGATGGTGTCACTGATGAGTACACCTTTGAGTTAGATCAAGATGTTCTTGAGTTAGACGAGTCACCGTGGAGTGGTGACAACTCATAGGCTGTAACAGAAGAAGAAACTCTTTTTTATGCCGTTTGTGTTTTAGGTTTACGAACTGTTGTTAAATTAGTTCGTAATAATCCAACAACTGCCGAGTAGTGGCAACACTACTTCTCGTGTTACCATCATCGTGGTTTAATCTCTACCTCAACATCAGCCATTTCCCACGTACCTTCAAGGTGTATTCCTTTCAATTTAACTTGCTCAACATCAATCCCTGCTTCTACAAGCTCTGGTTCAATGGCTTTCTTGAGCCGTTCATGGAAGTCTTCATCTGCATCTTTCACTCGGAACGTAATCTTGTTGTTGATTGCCATAGTTATACTAAATCCAGTTCTTCAGCGAGATACACACCATCTTTCATCCCCGACGTTGCAGAGGGCCAACTATCACAATCAGGTTTTACCAGTGAGATCGACCCACTTGGTGTGATCCGTGGTTCCATATTCTGTAAGGCTCTCAGATTGTCGTTAGGGACTTTTTTAGCGTCGATGATGGTTTGTTCTTGTTCGGACAAACTATCGTTCTCATAGCCCTCACAGAACGCTAAGAGGCTTCGTGCATCACAGATGTACAGTTGTCTGTGATCCCACTTCAGTGCGATGAGTGGTTGTCCCCAATCGGGTGTGCCTTTGATGAGTCGTTCGACTTCTTGAACCCCTGTTTCTGTACCAGCAGAGCCACCGAAGACGATAGTACGTTTGCCACTGTCACCCTGTCGTTTCTTGGCTTCGATGTTGTATTGTAGTTTCTCGTGAGAAGTTGCGAGCTTTGGTGAGACAGTAACTACGATGTCACACCCATCAATACCAGAGTTACCGCTATATCCCGCTGTCGTCACCCACACGTCGTCCCATGTATTTTCATCGAGACTGTGAGCAAGAGAGTGTTCATACCTCCGCCCATGTTGCTGTGTCATTGATGTTCAACCCACATATCCTTGTAAGAGAGTACATTCGGAAGCACACGACTCCGTTTGACAGTGCCAAGATACCCTTCAAGATGGTATGTCGTTCCATCATAGGTCAATGAAAGGCTGTCTGGTGGCTTCCCATCAAGGGGTTCTGCCACGAGATAGTGTCCTTCCTGGTTGGTTCTGATCGGTGATGCAGTCTCGTCTCGTTCGTCGGGTTCAACTGTTGACATTGGATTAAACTCTCTCGGATTTGTTTGTTTGTTTTTCAAACGTACTATGAGATCGTGTCATACACGCTCGAAACACTCAATCGGTTTGAAAATCGTACTATTTCGCATTTCAACAAGGAGTTGTCCTGCGAATCTGTCTTTGACTCGGCCTCTTGCTCCCTTATAGGAACCGTTGGAGTGACAGATCACTCGGACTCCTTCTTTGATTTCGGGTCGAGACACACCCTTGTATTCGTCTTGTCTGTATAAAAATCTGTTGACTACTATTCAGTCAACATCTCATTTACAAATTCGTGTGGAGAGATTGCTTTATCATCGACGTATAGATCAGACGATCCCTTATTACACCGAATCCCATGATAGGGGACTCCCCACTGAACAAGCCATGAAGCCACCATATTCGCCTCTGACCACGGCCTTGCCGTCCAGACGACCACTAACCCATGATTGTAGTAGTGTTCTCTGACAGCCTGTATCACGGCCTCATCGGGTTGGGGTGTTTCTCCGTTCCAATACTCGATGTTACCTTGTGTGATCGTTCCGTCAAAGTCAACACACAGGAGATCGTCTGATTCAAGATTCATTATCTACCTTGTTGAGTGCTTCAGTAAATTCGTCTATTCCGCTGTCATCAACATCATCAACGACACTACGTAGTCCAAGAGATAATTGTGTCACAATACCACCGTGAGGGCCTTCTTCTGTATCCCACCCATACGTCTTTGTCTCAATGGGATCAAGACTCTCAACAACGTCTCTATTTGATTGTCCATCACGTCGAGTGTGTACCCAAATGTCCTTGGGATAGACGTTGAACCGAAGTCCTCGACACTCTGTTGGTGAGAGGAACTTCAACGGAAACAGACGCCGCTTGTAAGCGATATATTCAACGTGAACCGTATACCCTTCACGTTTGATGAACTTCTCTGCAAGGCGTTTCTCGTCGGTCTGTGTGGATGTGAATAGTAGACTCATTGTTGTGAAAGGTGTGTCAATGGTGTTCTGCAAGTCGGACAGATATGCAATCCGCCATCAGTAATCCATCCGACTGGTTTTTCTTCATCACAGTTGGAACAATATTGACTCATGTTATCGTAATCATCAGCATCGTCACTACCATCACAAAGATGATTGTAAGGAAACTCATCACAATTTCAAGTGGCGACCACTGGATGAATTTCATACTCATTTGATCTTGTAATCGTTGTTCTCAACACGAGCGATTGCTTCACCAAACGGGACACCTTCATCAAGCTCATCTAAGTAGTTGAACATCCCTGCGTCGTACTGTCGTTTGAGTTGTTTCTTCTCCCGTTGTTCCCAAAACCACTCGTTGCGTCGTTCGTAGACTTCTTCGTGGGTGAGTGGGTCTTGTTCGTCTTCTGCTCGTTTCAAAAGGAGTCCCCACCACCGAGGGAACGTATAATCAGTATCATTTGTCACTTCTGAATCACTGATCGGATCAACAATGGTATCGGGATCATAAAGGACTCGATCAGGGAGTTGTTCACGGAGTGGTGGTAGCACGTACTCTGTCCACGAAAGGTAGGTCACTATCCATCACCACCAATTATGCGTTCAATGATACCGTCAATAATCGTCCTCTCGTCTTCATCACGATGCTGTTGTTCTGGTTCATCCGAAGGGTAAACCGCACTCATACACAGTTGTATTCGGCTTGGCGATACTAAAATGTTTGGATTACAACACCAAACGAACACAGACTACAACTGATTGAGGATATACGCTGTTGAACGAATTTCGTTTTCGTTCAGACAGACTACTTCGTTACCGTGGACTTCGGGGATTGAATCAACGATCTGATCACCACGAGAGATGTTGAGAATGTCATCACTGTCTATTCGGTACGCATCTGGATTGTCTTTGATTTCAACAGGCTCACAGTCATGTTGGTAAACGAGTAGTGTTGATTCTGCTTCAATGACTTCACCATCAATCTGATCGGTACTCTCTACCTGGAAGAACCCATCACGGCAACACACATCCTCGTCAGTGTCAACCAACGCAAACCAGATGAATACTGGAACATCGACTTCATTGGCAAAGTTGACGTATTCGTTGAAGTGACGACGATTACACCGTCCGTACCACTCTTGGGACTCTTTGCATTTGATTTCAATATACGCGACAAGTTCACCATCGTCAAACACTGCAAGATCAGGCCCATCTCCGAAGACAACCCGATCTACGTGACGAGCATCATCCCCGTGGTCTTCGACAGTGTAGCCGTGGTTTTGAAGTCGTGTTTTGAGGATCGCTTCACCAAAATCGTGAACCTTGTAACTCTCTGTGAGTGGTCGATCACGAACGGAATTGACACCTTCGACAGTAAGATTGGTTTCTTGAAGCGTCATTTGTGAGTATTAGTGATTATTGTTGTTGTGATATGTGATACAAAAAAGTAGGTGTCGTGTTTCACAGTTTCATAGTTGCTTTCGTGACCTTTGCTCCATCCGTTGATTCGTCTTTCTGGATGTTTTCTTCAATGACAGTATTCAACTCTTTACCGATGTCAATGTCACGAAGCTCTGCCAACGACCGAGCAACGAACAGTACGTCTGCAAGTTCCTCGGCTACTTTCTCATCAGTTGTGTCTCGATTGTAAACTTCTGCTAACTCACCGACTTCTTCTACGAGTGCTTTGAACTGCTGGTCTTCTGTGACATTGTGTTTACCGTTGAACCGTGCGATGGCTGCTTGGTCAATCCCGATCATTCGTTGTAGTATTCTCTCTGTTCTTCTCGTGGGTCATTTGCTGGTGTTTCAACGATCTCTGCCATTTTTCGTTCGTGCCGTTGTTCCATCCAGTTGTTAATCAGTCCAACCAGTACAACTGCAAGGAAGGTTCCGACAACGAGGTATAGCCATTCTGCCATACACTCTTGTATTCGGTACTC
>OBEU01000020.1_pt1 | contig 6798 bp, 11 predicted proteins | sample 1502921 | NCBI WGS metagenome assembly OBEU01 (sample SAMEA3313256, study PRJEB22394) | marine metagenome | biome: ocean biome; feature: hypersaline pond | place: Mexico:Baja California Sur:Isla Carmen, Loreto Municipality, Mexico | collected 2007-03-21T04:19:00Z | depth 0.15 m
GACTCGGGCGTCGGGTCGTCCGCGCCACCACCGGCCGTGTCGTCGGGACTGCCGCCGGGCGTCCCGCCGGGTGACGGTGTCGGGTCGATGTCCGGGGTTGGGTCGGGGTCCTCGCCGCTGATCGCATCTTCGAGCTCGCCGCGCGTGATCTCGCCCTGGCCGAACTGCGTCACCAGGTCACCGAGCTCGGCGGCCGTCGGGCCGTCGCCGCCGGTGTCCGGGTTGCCGGGGTCCGGCCCACCGGGGAACGACGGCTCGCCCCCTGGGGTTGACGGGCCCGGTGACGGGTCGCCAGTGTCCGGGTTGCCGGGGTCCGGCCCGCCAGGGAACGACGGCTCGCCACCGCCCGTCGACGGGCCGGGTGATGGGTCCGGGTCCGGTTCGGGTGAGCCCGGATCGCTGCCGCCGGGGAACGACGGCTCGCCGCCGCCGGTTGAGGGACCTGGCGATGGGTCCTCGCCACCGTCTGCCGGGCCGGGGTTTCCGGGATCGGGGCCGCCAGGGAACGACGGTGAGCCGCCGCCGGTCGACGGCCCCGGCGACGGGTCCGGGTCGTCATCATCGCCGCCGTTGAAGTCGGCCGTGCCGCCGAGATCGTCATCATCGTCGTCGCCGGCCGTCGCGTCCGCACTGCCGCCGGGCGTCCCACCCGGCGAGGGCGTCGGGTTGAAGTCCGGCGTCGGGTCGTTGCTCATTGGCTCACCTCCGTCGAGAAGCTGGCCTCAAAGCGCCCGCCGTCGACCTCCTCCAGTTCGATGTCGGACGGACCGACCGCCACGTCCGGTAGCTGTTGGTCGATCTCATCGGCGGCCGCCTCGCGGGCCAGTGGCCGCGTCAACCCGAAGCTGTCGCCCGTCTGTCGCAGGTCCGTCGCCGGGTTCAACTCGCCCTGCCCGAACGTCCCGAGCGCGTCTTCAAAGCCACGCGCGGCCGCACGGCGTTGGGCCGCCGTCGTCAGGCCAAACCCGCCGTCGGTGTCGCTCAGGTCCGTTTGTGGATTTACGTCATCAAGTGGCGTCGCCGCCGTGAACTCGCGGGCCGCGCGGTTGCGCGCGCCGGTGTCCGTCAACCCCACGTCGGTGATCCCGCGGGCAGTCACGTCGACGCCCACGTCACCCGGCTCGGTAAACGCGTCCTGGCTGGCGACCGACTGCTGGACGCGGGCGGCAATGTCGTCACGCCGGTCGGGGGCGGTCTGGATCGACTCCACGCCGCCCGCGCCAACGGCCACGTCGAGGTCGTCGCCGGTGATGAACTCCGAGGCCCCGGCCGTCTCTTGCCGGGCGCGCGTGCCGATCTCGTCGCGGGCACTGGGCGCCGTCATCGTGCGGGTCCCCTCGCGTGGGTCGGCCTGCACCGTCGCGTCGTCGGGCTCAACGAACGGCCGCTCGTTGGCAAAGTCGGCGACGAGTTCGTCGCGGCCCTCGGCCGTCGGCACGAACCCCACGTCGGTGTCGCGGTCGCCAAATTGGATGGGTTCGACCATGCCGTCGTCGATGCCCAGCTCGCCCGCGAACGACTCGCGGCGGGCGGCCAACTGCTCACGAAACGACTCGGCCTGTTGGCGACGTTGCTGAAAGGCTGTACTCGCCCGGTCACGCAGGCGGCTCACGCCACTTTCGGCCTGTTGTTTGCGCTGTTGGAACGCGCTCGTCGCGCGATCGCGCAGGCGCTCACTGTTCGACTCGGCCGGCATCTCGCTGTCGTTGCCGCTCATGGATTCTTGATATGCCTCCTGGTGTAGCCGTCTTTCGCGTTGACGACCACGCTGCGATTGTTCTTCCGTGCGAGTCGCTTCGCCTTCTGGATGGCCGTCGACTGTTTGCGCGGGCTCGTGTCGACCGCTCGGCCCCGCTCCAGTTTGACGTGCCAGCCGTGTTGCTCCGAATAAACGACGTAATAGTCTCTGTTGCTCATGCTCGAAGTAGCGTCAGTGATCCTTTGCCCAGGATCAGGGTCGAGACACCCACGCCGAGGACGCCAAAGACGCCGAGTGCGGGGTAGCTATACGTCAGTTCCGTGCCGTTCGAGACTGTGACGACGTTGAACGCCGACACCGTCACCAGCAGCCACACGACGAGTGTGCCCGCCGCGAGGCCGGTGGCGTAGCCGACACCCTGCCGGTCACGCACCCGCAGCGACAGCCGCAACGCTGCGGCCGTCCCGGCGAGCCCGGCGACCAACAGGACGAGAAAAATCGGGAGTCTCACGAGCCGACCACCCGGACGGCCGCAAGCATCGAGCCGACGACGAGCGCGAACAGCGCGACGGGCGCACCAGCGCGCACGATCGGCCCCGTCGCCTCGACGAACTGTTGCTGTTGGTCGGCGGTCGCGTTGCTCGTCGGCTCTAAGTCGGGGTTTTGTAACGCGAGGTCCGCGACGAGCAACCCCCCGAACAGGAGCATCGCAACGATGCCGAGGATGAGGATCCGGCTCATAACGTGAGGGTTGCCGTCAGCGGCCTTCAAAAGCCGCGAACGGGGTTACTGCATCCGCATGCGCTGCACAACTCCAATTACCAAAGCCGCCACGAGGACAAGGAGCACAACTGGTAGGAGCTCCATCGCCCCGGCGAAGCCGTCGGTAACGGCGGTTGATGTGTTTTCGAGCTGCGGGTCGGCCGGGGCCGGCAACGCGTCGTTGATGGTGGCGAAGATCAGGATACCGATCAGCCCAATGACGCCGATGACAACTACGCTGATGATCGTGCCGACCTGGCCGGCTTGCCGAAGTGGCCCGGCCGACGGGTCAACGTCGGGCGCCCACCGGTTCCGGGCGGTGGCGGCCGCGGTTTTGAGAGTGTCGGTGAGGCTCATCTCTGTCACCTCAGGACATCCGCATCCGCTGCACAACTCCAATTACCAAAGCCGCCACGAGGACAAGGAGCACAACTGGAACCAGCTCCATAGCGCCTGCGAAGCCATCTGTGACGCTCGTTGATGCCGAGGACAGTTGCGTGTTGTCGATCGTGGGGAGCGATTCTGAGACTTGCGCAAAGATCAACACCCCAATGAGGCTGACTACGCCAATGATGACGACACTGATGATCGTGCCGACCTGGGCGGCTTTGCGGAGTGGCCCCGCCGACGGGTCAACGTCGGGGGCCCAGTTGTCTTCGGCGACGCCGGCGAGCGTGAGAAGCATCGCCACAACGCCGCGGAACTTTTCGGGGATCTGTGACAGCATGGCCGTGAGTGCCATATCAGCGCGTTGTGGAGTCACCCACATATACCGTGCAGACCGTTCACGGTCGTATACGGGCGTATTCAGCCCGTATACGGCTGTATACACCCCCGCTTGTGGCTTGATTTTAAGTGCGGCCGTATAACACCCGGTCGCACAATGTCGAAACAAAGCATCTCGATCCGTGTCCCGGCCAACATCTTGCGTGAGATCGAGCGGTATCAGGCCGAGCGCGACATCGAGGACCGCAGCGAGGCCGCGCGACAGGTGTTGCGTCGTGGCGTCGACGAAACGCGGGGCACCACAGCCGGTGAACAGCTCGGGCAACAGGCGACGACGGTGGCCGGCGTCGCGGCCGTCGCCGCCGCGATCGGCACCGGGCTCGGCCAGTCGTGGGCGCTGCCGCTCGTGATCCCGTTCGGCGTCACGACGCTGTTGTTCGCGCTCGTCTGGGCGTCGATCCGGACGCTGGAGGGCCGAGAGTTGCTGTAATGGTGCAGTTCGACCACAGCGATAAGCAACGGCTCGAACAGTTGGTCCAACAGACGCGGTGGAACGAGGTCACGGACGCACGCAAGCGCATCCTCGAACGGCTCGAAGCGATCGACGAAGCCCAGTTCGGCCGGCGCACCGGGCTCAACCAGGACCGCATCGCCATCATGCAACAGCGGAGCGTCCAGCGCTACGTGCAACAGGTCGAAACGATACTGGACCCCGTCGCCGGGCGCACGACCGAGTGGTGGACCGACCGGTGGATCGGCGAGTTCGAGCTGCCGAACGGCGAGGTCGTCGAGATCATCGGGCTCGCGCAGTACGTTGACCTGGACGAACAGCTGTCGTATGAAGTGACCGAGACGCACAAGCCACACGCCGCCCACGTCGGCACCACCCGCACGGTCGAGCGGACGGCCGTGCCGCCGGTCGGGATTCATCGCAATGCGTTCCGGGCGACGAACCGCGCACTCGCCGATCAGGGCATCGAGTTCGACCCACGTGATAAGGACGTGGACGAAACCGACGTGGGACCAGACACCGTCGTCACACCAACATGAGCGACCCACAGCCGCCGAAGCCGTTACGCCAGCTGAAGCCGACGCAGTACCTCGGCCGCATCGTTAAACAGAAAATGTGGCGTCGCATGAACGTCGAAAACCAGCACTTCATGGCCGCGATCGTCGGGCGCGAAGGGACTGGCAAGAGCCACAGCGCGCTAACGCTGTCGCGGCTCGTTGATCCCGGCTTCACCGCGGAAGATGTTTACTTCGACCCGCAGGACCTCTTGCGCGCGTTCGACTCCGATGAGTACGGGCGTGGCGACATGATCGTGCTCGACGAGGCGGGCGTCGGCCTCGGGAATCGCTCGTGGTACGACAAAGAGCAGATCCTGCTCAACCAGACGCTCCAGACCGTCCGCGACGACAACATGGGCGTGATCTTCACCTTACCACGACTCGAAGAACTCGACAGTCAGACGATCGGGCGACTGCATGCGTTCGTCGAGATGATGAACGTCTACCCCGACGAGGGGTGGGCCGAGACAAAGTGGAAAAACATCAATCTGACACGCGACGGCCGTAGTAAGGAGTTCAAGAAGTACACCCGACTGAACGTCAACGGCATGCAAAAGCGCGTCACGCGGTGTGCGATTGCGCCGCCGCCCGAGGACCTCGTCGACGCCTACGAGGCCCGAAAGGAGGCGTTCAAAGCCGAGTTGTACGAGGAAGCAATCGGCGCGTACGACGACGACGAGGACGAGGACGAGCCGACGCCGTCAGACGTAGCCGATGAAATCGTTGCGAGTGACGTGTCTGAGTACGTGTCTGAACACGGTGGCAACGGTCGTCGGTACGTTGATCAGGAACTGATCCGTGCCGACTACGGGCTGTCGCACCGCGACGCAAAGGCAGCGAAAAAGATCATTGAGCGAACGGCAGACGTTGGCTCACAGAACACACCCGCCACATGAGAGAATACAAACACAGTAATAAACGCGCGAACCCCGCGCACGACGCGACGGATCGAACCGGAACCGGCAGTTCATCACCGTTACCGCGTGGTGTGTGGCAATGAGTAGGCTTCGCAACGGTCCGAGTGCCGACGAGATCCGTGCCGAACAGCAACAGCAACAGCTCCACCAGATGAATCTGTCCGGGGCAGCCGCCGAGGACCCGATGGATACGGCCTACATCAACCAGATGACCGACCACAACTTGTCGGACCCAACGGTTGACATCCTGAGCAACCTGCTCGACGAGGACTTTATGCTCAGCAACTTCGCCGAGGCCGAGGTCCACGAGTACCGGTGGCTCGCACGCGTGATGGTCCTGGAGATCGAAGCGTTACACCCAGCGGGCGACGGTGTCTTTTCAGGCGAGCTGCGCGCCGCCGCGTTCGACGACGCCGGCGACGCGTTGACGCCACTGTCGAAACGCGAGAAGGCGATCATCGAACAGTTCGTCATGGGCGTGATCGCACGGGCGACGCGTGGCCGTGACGGCTGGCAACAAGAGATGTTCAATAAGACCATCCAGGCGAGCGAGACGCGTGAGGTCGACAACGACGGCGGGGGGATCTGGAGCTCATGATCTTCGCCATCGTATGGGGGCTGATCGGGTTGATCCTCGGCGTCTCGTCGTTCATCCTGGTGCCGTGGGTCCTCGCCTTTCTCGGCGGCGTCGAGATGCGCGATCGCGTCGGCCGGTACTACATCAAGCAAATGATGGTCGTGCTCGGTGACGCCGCACTCGTCGCCCGCGAACAGGGCGGGCTCGCACTGGCCGGCGTGAGTTTCGACAGTGAGTTCAGCGCCGATCGCGTCACCGTCGCCGGCAAGGACGGCCACCTCGCCGACGATCTGAACCTCAAGAGCCGGCTGGCGAACAAGCCGTTCGGGATCGGGCTGGAGTCGCACCCGGTGTACATCAGCCCCCTGTTCGCCGAGTTCGCCAGCGCTGCGAGTGACGCCGTCCACGAGGGGCGCGTCGGCGTCCGCACCGACGGCGGCGCGCGGCTCGACTTTGAGATCAGCCGCGAGGCGATCATCCCCGACCTGCGCGGTGCCCACCGGATTCTCGACGGCGACGCCCGGAGACGCTTTGGCGTCCTCGGGGAGTCATGGGCCCAAAAGTCACAGGAGAAGTTCGGCAAGGCCGTCTCGGTCGGGCAGACCCTGATCCTGTTGGCCGCGTTCGGCGTCGGCTCGGGGCTCGGGTTTGTCGTTGTGAAGTACGGCGTCCAGGGTGGCTCGGGTGGCGGCGTCGAAGTACCGATCCAAATCACCGCCGCCGCGCTGGGGGTGGCGCTGTGAACCGCCCCGATCTCGACGTGGACATCGACCCGTCGCAGCTGCGCATGGCCGGCGCGGTCGCCACGGTCGGCGTGCTGTTGCTCGCCCTCGCGGCCGTCGCGTGGGTCATTTGGGGCGCACTTGCCGGGGGCCTGTTTGTCGTCGCGGCCGTGCTCGGCGTGTCCGGCCCGCCGCTGGCGATCCTCATGATCCGCGAGGGCGTGCCGAACATCGCCGGTGTCGGGCTCGTGATCGCCGCCCAGATCGCTTTCGGGCAGGCTGCACTCGTCCGCCGCGAGGACGGCCGCTATGAGTGGACCGTGCTAC
>OBEU01000021.1_pt1 | contig 6702 bp, 4 predicted proteins | sample 1502921 | NCBI WGS metagenome assembly OBEU01 (sample SAMEA3313256, study PRJEB22394) | marine metagenome | biome: ocean biome; feature: hypersaline pond | place: Mexico:Baja California Sur:Isla Carmen, Loreto Municipality, Mexico | collected 2007-03-21T04:19:00Z | depth 0.15 m
GCGGAGACGCAGGCATCGCTTCGCGAGGAGTTCCGTGAAACAGTGTTGCCGACGCTGACGCCGCTCACATTCGATCCGGCACACCCGTTTCCATTTATCTCGAATCTCTCGCTATCGCTTGCGGTGTTGACCCGACGCAACGATGAGGCCGAACCGCAGTTCACGCGGATCAAGGTGCCCGAAAATCACTCGCGGCTGATTGAACTCGACAGTCCGGACAACACCCACGAGTATGTGCTGTTGGAAGACGTGATGGAGGCCAATCTTGACCTCCTGTTGCCGAACGTCGAGATCATCGATGTGTCGACGTTCCGACTGACGCGCAACGCCGAGGTCGGCCGCAACGAGGAGGTCGCCGAGGATCTGATCGAGGTGATCGAAGACGTCGTCGAAAAACGACGGTTTGCGAACGTCGTCCGGCTTGAGGTGACCGACGATATCCCGGCACGAAGCCTCGAACTCCTGACCGAGCAGTTGGATATCGACCCCGAAGAGATCTACTACCGAAGCGGGCCGATCGATTACGAGGATTTCTTCGCCCTCGTCGACATCGACCGCCCGGATCTCAAGCTGCCGGCGTGGTCGCCACAGCCCCACCCACGACTCGGCACCGACGAGCCGATGAACACGGCCGACAACGCGACGGCGATCTTTGAGGCGATCAAAGACGACGACATCCTCGTCCACCACCCCTATCATTCGTTTGAGGACACCGTTCAGCGCTTCCTTGAGACAGCCGCCAGCGACCCCGATGTCCTAGCGATCAAGGTCGCCATCTACCGAACCGCCAGTGACTCGAAGGTGATCCAAAGCCTGATCGAAGCCGCCGAAAACGGCAAAGAGGTCGCAGTCATGGTCGAGTTGAAAGCCCGATTCGACGAGCAGAACAACTTAGAGTGGGTGCGTCGCCTCGAAGAGGAAGGGATCCACGTCGCCTACGGCAGTCTCGGGCTCAAAACGCATACCAAAACCGCTCTCGTCGTTCGGGAGGAACCTGACGGCGTCCGCACCTACTCACACATCGGCACCGGCAACTACAACTCCGAGACCGCCAAGGGGTATGTCGATCTCGGGATGATGACCGCCGACCCGGAGATCGGCCACGACCTCGTGAAGCTGTTTAATTTCTTTACCGGGCCGACACTCGATGAGGAGTTCCGAAAGCTGCTGGTCGCCCCGGTGACGATGCGAACCCAGTTTACGGAGCTGATTCGCCGAGAACGAGCGTTGGCCGAGGCCGGCGAGGGCGGGCGGATCGTCGCCAAGGTCAACGGACTGGAGGATCCGGATATCGTCGCCGAACTGTATCGTGCGGGGATGGCCGGCGTCGACATCGACCTGATCGTTCGGGATATCTGCCGGCTGCGACCGGGGATCGAGGGGATCAGCGAAACGATCACCGTCCACTCGGTTGTCGGACGGTTTCTCGAACATTCCCGCATCTTCTATTTCGAAAACGACGGCGACCCAGAATGGTATCTCGGCAGCGCCGACTGGATGACGCGCAACCTTGACAACCGGGTCGAAGCGATCGCGCCAGTAACTGACGACCGGCTTCGCGGGCAACTCCAGTTCATTCTCGAAACGATGCTGTCGGACAATCGCCGCCGATGGCTGCTGCAGCCCGACGGCAGCTACCAGCAGGTCACACCGGACGATGACGAGGCGGTACGGGATACCCAGTCGCTGTTGATGGAGCAAGCCTACCGGACGGCAACCCAGGACGGCGAATCCGATGCCGACACCGAGCGATTCATGATCGAACGCGGGCCTGGTCGCGTCGGCCACATCATCGATATGCGACCGGCGACCGGCGATGAGAGCACCCGCTGGTCGGTGCGGCCTGGCCTCCCCGGCACGAAGCTGTGTTCGCGTGGGGATCGCCGTAAACACGACACGCGAGTCCCGTTTTCGGAGTTCGCTGCGGCACACGATATCGAGCGGCCGCTGTTTGATGCTGCGGCCCCGGACGCTATCTGTGCGTACTGTTGGGCGGCCGCGGCCGATCGTACAGCGCAGCCAACCGACAGCGACGGCACACCCGATCCGGCTCAATAGTTCAGCGAGGGCTATAGAGCCCTCATAGTCGATTTTACACGGGTGTCGGCTAAGAAAGCTGTATGGGCGCACAGACCGCCGAACGACACGAACAGTGCACTGTGATCACGGAGTACAACGCCTACGGGGCGATGACGATGCAGTCCTCCCGCGGAAAGACGTATCAGATCGTCGGTGCCGCAAGCCAGCGGGTTGCCAGGCAGTTGGCCGCGCTGACCCACAACGACGAAACACCCGTCTCGCTTCGGCAGGCTCCCGGCCGCGGCAATACATGGTATGCGGTCGCTGTCGGCACAACAGCACCGGCTGAACCGCCTCGGTAATCCAATGACAGGATTCGACACACCGACCTCGAAGCTGTATCGCTGTCGCACCTGTGGGCGACTGTACGATAGCTCGGTGAACGGGCGCTGCCCGGCGTGTGGCGACGACTGACGCTGCGAGCCGGGCCCTATATACGCCTATATATACCCCATACCTACGCTTATCGTTTCGCCTGCCGTTCGCTGAGATGCCATGTCCAAGGGGCGATCCCCTGCTGACCGGCCGACGCCACAGCTCCCGGCTGCGTTCAACGACCTCGACATCGGCATCGCCGTCCACGAGCCGAGAACAGGCCGAATCGTCGACGCCAACAAAGCATTGGAGCAACTGTACGGCTATACGACACCCGAGCTTCGAACGCGAGAGATCGCTACATACAGTGCCAACACCTACGGCGACGGCCAGCAGAAACTCACCAGCCGTCTCCGCGCAACCGACGAGGGGTGCCCACAGACATTCGAATGGCGGATCAAACGGAGCGATGGCCAACTCCGCTGGGTCGAGATCACGTTCACGCATTACCCACACAACGGCATCCCGTATGTTCTCGCGGAGGTGGCCGACATCACCGACTACAAACACAACGACCGGCGGGTGAGTCTACTACAGCGCGTCCTCCGGCACAATCTCCGCAATGAGATCAGCGTGGTTGCGGGGTTTGCCGACCAGCTAACCGATCCAGCCGCCACACCGACGATCGACACCTGCGCCGAGAAGATCAGCACGTCGGCACAAAAGCTCGCGAGGGTCGCCGAATCGATGAAACAGATCGAAGCGACGATTACGAGTGAGGCCGCTACCCGATCGCGGCGATCAGTCAAAACAGCCGTTCGCGATATCGCTGACGACGTTCGGGCAGCGTACCCGGCGGCAACGATCGATGTGATCGAAACAACCCCGTTGTGGATTGACATCGACGAAGCATTCGGGTATGCGATCAGACACGCCCTCGAAAACGGCGTCGAACACGCCGAGTGTGCCGCGCCGACCGTTCGCGTCGAGATCGACGAATCACCAAACACCGGGCGCGTTGAGATCCGCATCGATGACGAGAATCCGCCGATCCCGCCGATGGAGCTCTGTGCGCTCGACGATCATCAAGCGACGACACCGACCTGCCATGGCTCCGGCTGTGGGCTGTTCGTGATGAAGTGGTGTCTCGAATCACTTGGCGGCGAGTTGCGGATCGAGCCAGCCAACGAGAGTGGCAACTCGGTGTACTTTTATCTCCCACCAAAATCGCCGCCCGACGACGCCAACTGATCGTCGCTACGCGTCGCCGACAAACGCATCGAACAGCGCGGTTACTCGCCTCTTGATGTCGTCGCGGATCTCCCGAACAGTATCGAGATCCTGCCCGTCGGGGTCGTCAAGCGCCCAGTCGCGCACCTCGACGCTGTCGGCATCGAGTTCGAGCGTCGAACAACCCATTGTGGCGACAACATCACACGCGTTCAGTGTCTCGGTCGAAACCGCTTGCGGCGTCCGATCGGAAAGATCGATTCCAACTTCGTCCATCACGGTGACGACCTCCTCGTGGACGTGATCGGCCGGGTGTGTGCCGCCGGTGATGATCTCGACGCGGTCATCGAGGCCACGGCGCTCGACTTCGCGCTCGGCGAAGGCGGTTGACATCTGACTGCGGCCGGCGTTTTGGACACAGACAAACCCGAACTGCAATGTCTCGGCGGCGGTTTCAGACATACCGGCTTATCGGAGCCAACTAGTATGAAGATTCGTATGTGAGCTATATAGCAATCAGTAGTTACGGCGACGGGGCGGCCTTCTGGAGGGCGGTCTCGGCGATGTTGCCGCCGTAGTCGGCGGTTCGAGACACCGAGTCGACGATGAGCCCGACCAGCTGGGCGTGGGCTGGATCGAGCTCTCGCAACAACTCGTCGATCCCACGGGCGGTTTGGTCGATCTCACGCACCTGCTCGCGCACGTCGTTGGCCAGCCGGGTCGCCTCCTCGTTGTCGTCGGTAAACAACGCGTCCATGCCGCCGTCGATGACCGAGACAACCTCTTCGTGGAGTTCCTCGATGGCAACGAGGACATCCTCGGGTACCTCCTGGTCGATCTCCAAAGTGAGGTGAGCGATCTTCGTCGCGTGGTCGCCGATGCGTTCCAGTTGGCGGGCGCTTGAATGGTAGTCGAAACAGACCTCCCGCGGCAGGCCAAGTTCCTCGCTGGCTTTCGGGGTTCTGAGCGTCGCCCGGAAGATGCGGGAGACGACCATCCAGAGGCGATCAACGTCGTCGTCGCGCTGGATCACGTCGTGAGCGAGATCGCGGTCAAGATCACGGAGCGCGAGCAGCGCGTCTTCCAGCATCGACGCGGCGATCAGACGCATCCTGGTGACGGCGTTGTGGATCGATAGCTCCGAGGAGTCCAGCAGGTCGCGGATAACGATCTCGTCTTTGGTCTCCTCTAACACCTCAAGGCCGACGAGGCTCTGGGTTGCCTCCCGGATCATCCCGCGTTGGTCGTTGGTGATCCGGCCGCTTTCGAGGACGATCACGTCGAAGCCGCTGACGTACATGGTCATCACCGCCCGAACCAACTCCGTGCCTTCGAGATTAGTGATGTCCAACGTGCCCTCGGTTTGGTCGTCGCCGCCCACCGGGGTCATGAACAGCGAGTCACCCTCGGGGTAGAACTCGACGGTGCTGCCCGCGCTCACGTCGTTGTCGTTCGCCCACGTTTTTGGGATCGAGACAGTGTACGTCGAGCCGCCGGTCACCTGGACTTTCCGCGTCTCCATATTCATGTCATGGTGTGTGGAACTGGCTAATAAATCCATTCATATATTTATATCTATGCCGTACAACATACTCCTGAAATCTACGTTTCAGCCGCTCTTCTCACCGATATAGTCGCTGAATCGATTGATATATGCAAGTGAGAAACAGTACCGCATATATAATATATATCCATATGCAAACTACGCAAAATCGGTGTAACACGAACAGTGGCAACGACGTATTATCAACAGCGAAGGAGCTACTGGCTGTATGTCGAGAGTATTCGGCGTCCAGCAGGCTGCAAATAGTGCGATAGCCGATGATACACCCAAATAATCGGGGTATGTGTATGTACTTAGTGATTTAATATATAGAGTATATAGTAAACAGTAGTAATGCATAGATCTATTAGCACCCTTTTTATTGTCGGTTGCACCACGGATATGTGATGGCATCTAACCAGACGGGAGAAAAACGGCGAATCACACGGAGAGCAACACTCGCGGGGATCGCTGGTGCCGGGACGGTCGCTGTTGCCGGCTGTTCCAGCAGTACAAGCAGCGACGGCAGCGGCGGCGATGAAAGCGGTGGCGACGCCGAAAGCGGCGATGGCGACAGCGGATCCGCAACCACGAGTCCGCTGGAATCCGGTGGCTCCTCGACAGTGTATCCGATCGCCAACTCGGCCGCCTCCTACTGGAACGCCAACCGGCCAGCATCCGATTCGGAATACTGGCCGCACGGCGAATACGACATTGACACCGACAAAAACCTCGCTGACTACTGGGCTGGCCTCTATGGTTTCGAGCCGGGCGACGACGGTGATTCACCATTCCAGTTTACCGTTGGCCTCTCACACTCCGGTACCGGTGTCGAGAAGGTTCGAGACGGGAAAAACGACATCGGCAACTCCTCAGGCAACGTTGAGGACGAGCTCCCGGATCGAGACTCATACGAGAGCTTCGCCGACCACGTTGTCGGTGTCGACGGCCAGCCGCTCGTTGTCTCCCAAGAGATCGCCGACGCCGGACTCGAACAGATCACCGGCGACCAGCTCAAGGATCTGTACAAAGGCCGGATCACCAACTGGCAGGAGATCAACAGCGACCTTCCAGACCGAGAGGTACAGGTGCTCGCTCGCGTGAAAGGCTCCGGTACGCGAACCTCCTTCGTCTCAAACGTCTTCGGCAACCCCGAGGAGGATACCACCGTCGCCAACCGCTACGGCCAAAACCAGCGCCTCGCCTCGGCGATCGCCGAAGCGGACAACGCGATCAGCTACCTCGCGTTGGCGTTTATCGACACCGACGGACTCGCACCCGTCGCCTTAGAGTGGGAAGGGACGACCTACAGATACCAGGCCTCGGAGAACGGCCTAGATGCCACGGAGTACCCGCTGTCGCGTGACCTCCACATGTACACGTGGGAAGGAACCTCGAAGAAAGAGGCCGCTGTGCTCAACATGATTCTCTCTGACTTTGGGCAGGATACCTTCGTTGCGCCGAACAACTACTTCCGACTCAGCGAGTCCCGGCGTGAGGAAGAGCGCAACAAGCTGCCGGATCAGACACCGGTA